>JAESGS010000593.1_pt1 | contig 22414 bp, 15 predicted proteins | sample 9269761 | NCBI WGS metagenome assembly JAESGS01 (sample SAMN15741799, study PRJNA653493) | algae metagenome | isolation source: Cyanosarcina radialis HA8281-LM2 and co-occurring heterotrophs from damp... | place: USA: Makauwahi cave, Hawaii | collected 2011-01-06 | reverse complement strand
TATTCGGAACGTGTTCAATGCCATGTCATGTCTCCGGTTCGGAAACGGCGCGATGTCACTCGCTGTCATCGCGAGGCGACCGATATCGGTCTGGGCACAGTTTATGTTCCCTTTTTGTTCGACTGTCAAGGCGCCTGCAAATAGACCCTAGGCGCCGAAAATGAACCGACTATGGTTGCGGCCAGCGGCCGGTCCGAAGCACCTTCCAAAAGTTCCGCCGAGGAGCGGGAGGTCGCGCGGTCCGGCCGTCTCTGCTCCGCCACTGCGACCCTAGCTCGCAACCGCATCCCTGAACGCCTTCGGCAGTCCGGCAAGTGGCTCATTCGAGCGCCGCTCGAGGTTTCCGACGAGACCGCCGCTCGCTTCAAGGATGCTTCCTATCGCATAGGGGAGGGTGCGGTCGCTGACCTCCCTGAATGCCTGCTCGGTTTCGGGAAGGAGGAAGTGCCCCTTGATCCAACCCAGGACGAACTCCCTGCCTTCCGTTTGGCACCCGAGAAACACACCGACCAGGAGCATCGGGTAGTTCTGACGGTGCTCCTTGATGAGATTTTCTAGCACGATGGAGATCGCCCGCAGCGCCATCGCATGCGGCATCTTCTTCAACAGGATCAGATTGATGAACCGAGCGATCACTCCGACATGCGACCGCAGATCGGCTTTCCGCGTGCCAAGGAACGCGGCCACTGCGGCAAAGTCGTCCATCGCCGACTTTCCACCGTCCCCGGCAATCTCAGCCAGGGTCACGCCATCAAGCGACACGTAGCTGTGACGAAGCCGCGCGAGACCGACAACCTTGGAGGCGTAGTCCGCTTTCGAAATAAGGCCCGTACCAACCGCATAGGTCAGGGCCGGCTGGATCCAGGCGCTCCGGATCGGCCAGATGCCGCCTGCGATGCGACGGTAGTGCATATCCTCGCTCAGGAGAACGAAGTCATCTGCAGCGAGAGCTGCTGCGTCGAAGACGGTCGGCCCGAAATTTTCGACCACCGTATCCAGAGCTTCCATCCGTTCCAGCTTCCCGTCGCCCTCGATCGCAGGAGCGGCGACAGGGAGAATCTTGCAGTTCTTCTCGATCTTCTGGATCTGGGCGGTGATCGCCTTACGCCGCTTGGCGATGTCTGCGCGAGAGATCTCCTGTTTGAGGTACTCGCCATTGGAATAGACGATCGAAAGCTGCTTTTCGCCAGGCTCATCCATGCCACGGAACAGCAGGAGTTCATCCTTGACCGACTGCGGAATGTGGAGTGAACCGAAGACAGCCTGGAGCGCCGGGAAAAGGTCGAGCACCGCGCACGTCCAGGCCGTGTAGGTGTCGAGTACCGCACCCTTTGCGCGATGTCGGACAATGGTCTCGAATGCCTGCTGACGCTCGTGGCCGAGGCCGATGCAGGTGGCGATGTCGTGCCCGAGCGATCTGACGTACTCCGCGAAGCTGATCGGATCGCCATGGAGCCGGGCGGATATGAAGCCGAGAGGCAGCCCGCCGGAAACGTAGTGCTGAGCGAACTGCTCGTTGGCCTCGGCGCGCTGCTTCACCATATCGAGCATAGGCTGGATGTCTTTGTCCTTCATCCTGAAGGAGTAGACACCCTGCGCGTCAGGGAACCTGGTCTCGAAGTTCTCGCCGATGTCGCGCGCCGCATGCGAATATCTGTGGCGGATCTCCCTGACCGTCCAGACGTTGTCGCCGCCGACGTCGCGCGGTCGCGCAAATGTCTCATCGACCGCCTTCCCCATGGCTGCCGCGGCGAAGGCATGCGTCGGCACGAGGATGCCGTCCGCTTGGGAGGGATCGTTCCCGACAATGAATGCGAACCGGTGTCCGTTGTCATCTTCTGCCGCCACCCACGCATCCAGGCATACCGACCGCGGGCGAGGGACGTGCTTGTGGCTGCGGGGCGACATCATCATCGAGAAGAAGCCGAGCGCCAGTTCAGGCTTGTCCCGGTTCGCCATGTAAAGCTCGTACATCAGCTTCAAGGCTTCCGGAATGCGTCCGATCTCGTGAAGGATGTTGGCGACGTGCATTCTGTCCGCGGGACCGCCTTCGAAGGAGAGAATGTCGTTGCCGTTGACGAGGGCCTTGATCTTCTCGGGCCGGCCGCTGCGACGCAGGATGTAGGTCAGGAGCCTGAATGTCCCAAGCCCGCGGGAGCTTTGAAGGACGTCGCGTGCCAGCTTCTCCGCTCTGGGCAGGTCCCCCGCGTGGAACAGCATGAGCGCTTCATGTTCCTTGAAGAACTGGTCGCTCCTGATGGCGTGCGGGAGATCGCGGAAGAACTTCGCGCCCATACCGCTCTGCGGCACCTCGTAGGCGACCGAGATCGCAAACTGCCGGAGTTCCTCGGAGTCGTGTGACAGGTCGATCGCGCCGTTGAAGAACTCGATCGCGTCCCTCCATCTGCCGCGGCGGAAGGCGTGCTTGGCGACGCTCACCCGTGACGTCCAGTGTGACTGCGGCGTCACGGCCCTGCGGCCGTTCTTCCAGGCCATGTCCGAGGAGGCGGGCACGCCGAAAGCCGCGCACATGTCGGCTGCCAGGATGCTCGCCCTTGCATCGGTGCTCGCGGCATCGATGATGGGGTCGAGATCCGCAGCAGAAGGCAATCCGTCCGCGCTCTTCCACGCGCGGGACAGATCCAGCGCCGTCTGGCAAACGGTTCTTTCAGCCTCGTTGACCGCATCGAGGATCGCACGGTCGAGCTCCGCCAGACCATTCCAGTCGGCCTTGCGCAGCAGGAGCTGGATTTTCAGGATGGACTTCTCAGGGCCTTCCTGAAGGTGGGGAAAAAGCTCGCTAGCGATGTCGCTTCCGGCCTCGTAGGCCGCGGCGGTCGCTCGAAGCAACGTGCCGGGGTCACGCTCTATATGATCGCGCTCCCTTTCAATCAGGGCGGCGATATCCGGAAATCGATTGAGGAGCCTCAGCACGACCAGGAGGTTGGCGAGAACGATGTATTCGTCGCTGCCGACGGCATTCTCGCCTGCGGTCGCCTCGTTCCAGACACCCTGGTAAATGTCCGGCACCTCTGCGAGGCGCTCCTTGAGCGCACTCGGAACTGTTCCACTTGCCCAGCCATCCTCCACCCGGCAGGCCTCGTCGAGGATCGAATCCGCATAGAACTGCCTCGCGTATCGGCTGCCAGGGAAAAGGTTGTGGGCGTGAACGGCGAGTGCCCTCCACCGATCGTTCCCGATGACCCGGTTGAAATGCACCACGGCGACGAGAACGCCCTCTGTTTCGTGATGACGTTCCGGGACAAGGGACAGAGGGTCGCCTTCGTAGCCGCTTTGAGCCGCTGCCTGGACGACGTGACACCAGAGCGCATCGTCGGCGCGATCCAGTGACAGTTGTTCCCGGCCGATCTCGAGAACTCGTTCGAAGTCGCCCCGGAGCAGGTAGGCGAGGGCCCTGTTTGCGATCGCCTTCGCTTCGTCGGGTGCGTGCTCGTAGGCCTGCAGAAGGAAGTCACAGGCCACATCAGTGTTCTCCAGGGAGAGGTGGCAGCTTCCAATGTTGGCTTTGATGCGAAAGATGATCCTGCCGGAGGCGCTGCCTTCGACATCGCGAAGCATCTTTTCGAACAACGGCAGTGCTGTCTGCGGTCGCGCGGCCTGGAGGATGTCGCGATAGTCGTCGATCTGGCGATCCAGCACCTTCTCGAGTTCGGTTCCCGCGGAGGTGACGTCCAGTCCGCCCGGCATAATCGACGTTCTGATCAGACGGACCATGTCCGTCAGCCCCTCGATCGCGACGGCCTGCCGCGCCTGGCCGTCGATCACTCCGTCGAGCTTCGCCGAATGCTCCTTTGCAAAGGGACCCCAGCTATTGTCGAAGGCCCGCACGAGATCCGGATGCTCGATGACTTCGTCGCAGATCTTCTCCCAGCCCCAGACGTAGAACTCAATGACGCGACCGAGATCGTGCTGCTCCTTGGCGAGCTGACGGGCGAGTTCCTCCAGCTTCGCGTCATTGTCGGCCGTCGTCAGCAGGAAGTACTCTTTGATCGGCGGCGAGAACTTGAGCGCCTCGTTCCACTCGTCGCGAAGTTCGGCTTCCGACACCTCCTTGCCGAGGCCCTTCAGCTTGCACTGGATGCCGACGGGCTGGTTGATGTCGCGTTCACGGTAGCCCCAGAGGTCGACGCCCTTCTGCGGCTGACCCTTGCGCCCGTTCTTCTGGACGTTGGGCGTCCGGAGAAGCATCTTCCAGAGTTTGACCGAATTCGACTCGAAGTCTTCGTACCTGTCCGGCCGTTTGAGAACCGTGCCTGCCGTTACTGCCATGTATCCCTGCGATCGTGTGGACGATGGACACTCTACGCGAGCGTGCAACATTCTACTTGACGTGGAAAGAAGTGTTCAGTATTTGTTCTGGCATGTCCACAGACTTCTGCACCTCGTTCCGAATACGCTGACACGCTCCGGGCCAGCCCGGTGTCGCCCAGTTTTGCGTTTCGATTTCGAGGGATGCCATGAAGAGTGTCTCGAGCGGCCATGGGGGCGATGCTGCCCCGCGGAAGGCCACCATTTCCCCTGTCTACACGCCGGTGCCCACAATCAAGTGCGACGGCCCGGCGGCATTCAGATCTCAGCAGGCCCGAGATTTCGCATGCCTCCTGGACGTTGATCCCGATGTGGAGCGCTGGAGCGCAACTCCGCCGATCCTGAGGAGTGGCAACGACGAGTATCAAGTCGATTTCCAGGTCGTCACGTATGGCGGATCCTTTCTGGTCGACGTCGCGCATGATGCGCCTGTGCCGCCCGACTGGCTATCAGCCGCCGTGTCGGATCTTGGCCATCGGTACCGCGCTGTGGCGATGGCAGAATTCGCGGAGGGGTATCGCCTAAGAAATGCGAAGGATCTGCTTCTATACGGCTTCTACCGCGCGTCTCTCGGCGACCGGGTTCGCATCCTTGCTGCTCTCGATGAGATGGGATCACTAACGGTAGCCGAATCCCTGTCGGCGGTCCGGGAGGGACGCCCAATGGCGACGCTTGCATCATTGATCCTGCAAGGATTCCTGGCGGTCGACCTCGATGCTGCGCTGATCGGGCCAGAGACGGCCGTCCGAAGAATACGCGACTGACGGCCTTGCCCAACGAGCACGTTTGCCCGCTCGCGCCTAATCGGCGTCAACCGCACCATTCTCTGGAACATCACTATGAAAAATCTGAAGCGCACCGATCTTTCGCTGCCGGACTATCTTGCGTACTGCACCATCGCAGCAGCAATCCGGCCCTATCGCCGCAATCCCAACTTCGCGGTCGGCGTCGTCATCCCCGATTGGGATCAAAAGGCGGTCTACCAGAACGCCGCCGAAAAACTGCTGAATCCCACGGACGACTATCGCATCAAGGATAGCCCAATCTGCTACGACTCTCGCAGATTCGGCGCACCTCGCGACGCGATTATGGAGGTCTTGCAGTTCAAGCGTTCGCTTGTGCTCGTCCAAAGTGCCGACGACCTCCCGGAGGACTTGCGCGTTGGATTCGACGCGATCGTAGAGGTCAGGCCGCCCACCCCGGTGCAGATGCGGAACGTGCTGCGGTTCGTCTATTCAGCCGACGTCGACCTGAACGATGCGGCGGCATTGCTATCACTGGACTGGGATCGCCTCCGCGTCGCCACGAGAAGGGGGCGGCCGATCAGCCGGATCCTGGCGAAGCTCAATGCCGCTCCCCAAGGGTTGGCCCAGGCACCGTCGCGTGGGGAACTGGATTTCCGGCTGGAGCACATGGCGGGGTACGGCGAGGCCAGATCGTGGGGACTGGAGCTCGCGCGAGATCTCGCGGATTGGCGCGCGGGCGCGATCGGTTGGCATGACGTTGACCAAGGGCTGTTGCTTTCGGGGCCGCCGGGCACCGGAAAGACGATCTACGCACGCGCGCTGGCCAACACCTGCGGCGTCAAGCTGATCATCGCTTCTTACGCGCGATGGCAGCGGCGGGGCTATCTGAACGACTTCCTGAACGCAATGCACCAAAGCTTTGAGGATGCCCGAAAGCAGGCTCCAGCGATCCTCTTCATCGATGAACTCGATGCATTCGGCGACCGTTTGAACATCAATGACCGCAACCGCGCGTACGAGGTCAAAACCATCAACGCCCTTTTGGAGCATCTGGACGGTTTGGAGGGGAGGGAAGGAGTCGTGGTTGTCGGAGCCTGCAATCATCCTGGACTCATCGATCCGGCAATCCTTCGCTCGGGACGCCTGGATCGTCACGTACGCATCCCGCTGCCGGACCAGGCTGCGCGTGAATCCATTGCAAGAATGCATTTGCGTGGCGACCTGTCCGCTGAGGATTTCCTCGAGTTCTCCAACGAGACCGAGGGCCTGACTGGAGCAGATATCGCGAGGATCATCCGCGAGGCCCGTCGTATCGCCCGCCGCGAGCGACGTGCCATCAGTGCAGATGACATTCGCGCCACGCTTCCACAGAAGTACCAGCTTCCGCCCGAAAACGTGAGGGCGAATGCCATTCACGAGATCGGCCATGCGGTCGTAGGCACGGCCCTGGGGATGACCCTGGTGACCGTCGTGATCAAAGATTCAATGGCAATCGGCAGAGGCATGCAGTCCGTGGGCGGCGCGGTTTTCTTGCGACCCACATGGCCCCGCAGGACAAAGGACTACTACCTCGATCAGATCGCGCTCTGCATGTCCGGCATGGCGGCCGAAATCGTCTTCCTCGGATCTCACGACGACGGCGCGGCCGGCGGTGAGGGGGCGGATCTGCACAAGGCCACCAAGATCGCGGTGGCGATGGAACGGGACTATGGGATGGGCGGGAAACTAGCCGCCTACGGTCACACTGACGATCGACGGCTCAACGACATCAAGCACATGGATCCGCATCTCATGTCCTGCGTCGATGCGGTTCTTCGCGAGCAACTCGAACGCGCCAAGAAAATCATCGAAAGACATCGCGACGCCTGTGAAGTCCTCGCAACGGATCTTGCGCGAAGGCTTGAACTGTCCGGCGAGGAGGTATTGGACGTCATGGATGACCTCGGTGAGATGCACGCGTCGATGGCACGCAAAGTCCCGAACAGGTAGCGCGTCAAACGGCGTTCCTCTGCGGCCGCTGCTTTGGTTAGAAGCGATCCGATATCGTACCAAGGCGACTAATATCGGATCGATCGACCGGAATACCGTCATCCGATAAGGGTGCACCGCCGTGACAGGAGCTGAGATGAGATCCACAACCGGTGCGTTTTCGGCCCCACCTACCTCAACTCTGCGGATAGGGCCTCCTGCGGATCACGGTTTCCGATGACGACCAATCATCTTTGTTGCTGTAAACTAGGGTGTCACCGACGAAGCAATCGCGCGGGGCACGACCATGTATACCCGCCAGGGCCGAAAGGCCGACGATACAAGGAAACTAGGTCGCGACAGGTGATCCATGAGACGGATCTTCGTCCGAGACTTCCGAATGTTTGACATGACCGTGATGGAACGGAGCCAGGCAAGTGCGAACAGCCCCATTGTGACCACGGCGAAGCGGTTCGCCTCGCGGCAAAGCAATGTCGGCGACCGTGTCCGGCTACTCCCGACAGGCATTCAGACACACGCCAAACAAGGGCCCTTTCTGAGGGACAGGTGGCTGTAAGATCAGAAAGAAGCCGCGAGAGAACAGTCCTGTGCTTTCGCTAGTGCGGCCGTCGGTCGCAACTTTCCGTGACCGTCTTCCAATAGACGTTCCGCTATGCAAGCATAGGCGCATGTTCGTAGTCGTGGCGCTCCGGCGCTTTTTTTGTCTGTTGGCGTTGCTCGGGGTCGTGCTTGGTCCCGTGAGCGTCGGCACGGCTGCAAGTGCCATGGTTCTTTCGTCTGACATGCAGATGGACGCGATGGCGGGCATGGACGACATGTCGTGCTGCCCGGAGCAGCAACCTGCCCAGAAGAACGATTGTGGAAAGACGTGTCCGCTTGCGCTCGTCTGCTCTTCGATCATCCTGGCCCACGGCAGCAAGGCCAATAGCTGGCGCATCGATCTGTCGGCACGCGAGCTGTCGCATCCGATCATCCAGGAAAACCGCCTGCCGTCCGCCCTCGTCGAGCCGCCGGCACGGCCTCCCAAAGCCTGATCTCACTCGCTGAAAGAAACCGGACGGCCGCCTCCAGACGGAAAGCGTCCTTCCGACCGTAGTTTTTTCGTGGACGCGGCCCGAAGTGCCGGTCCCGTGTGAGATCCAACATGACAAACATCTTTTCGCCGAGGGCTATCCTCGGTTCGGTTGCCATCATTCTGGCTGCAACCACCACATCCTTTGCCGCCGCGACGGACTACGAGTTCCAGCTCGTCCAGTCCGAAGTCCCGCACGGTCCCGAGGCGACCGTCGCGGTGCGCCTGATCGACAAGCGCACGTCAAAACCTGTGCCGGATGCGGTCATCTTCAGCACGAGGATGGACATGGCACCGGAGGGGATGGAGGCGATGACCACCCCGGTTGAAGCGCTGCCGTCAGCGGAAGCGGGCACCTACTCGTTCAAGACCAACCTCAGCATGGAGGGCGGCTGGCGATTCAAGCTGGCGGCCAAGGTCCAGGGCGAGACCGAAACCGTCCAGGGCGAACTGGTTCTGCAGGCGCAGCCGTGACCACGTCCAGATTGCTGCTCTTCGTCAGCTCCCTCGCCATCGTCGGCGGGGGAGGGTACGCGGCTGGCACGCACGGCCTTGCCAGCCACATCAACAAGGTCTTCTCCGAGCAGGCGCTCGGGGAAACCATGCCCCCAGCAGCCGTGCCGACTGGCAGGATCGTCTACTACAGACACCCGGACGGTCTGGCGGAGTACGCCGCAGCGCCCAGGAAAACTGCCGACGGTCGGGCTTTCATCGCCGTGCGCGAGAGCGAGGACATCTCTTTCGATACGGTGAAGAAGGCTGCTCCCAAGGCGGAAGCGACGCCGACCGCGGGCGAGCGAAAAGTCCTCTATTACCGCAACCCCATGGGCCTTCCAGACACCTCCAAGGTGCCGAAGAAAGACTCCATGGGCATGGACTATCTTCCGGTCTTCGAGGGCGAGGACACGGACAGCTCCGTCGTCAAGGTTTCGCTCGGCAAGCTCCAGCGGACGGGCGTGAAGACGGCGACGGCTGAGAACGCTGTCGTCAGCCGCAAGGTGCGCGTACCGGGAACGGTCACGTTCGACGAACGCCTGGTGCGGATCGTTTCGATGCGGGCAAACGCCTTCATCGAGGGTGTCGCCGATGTGACGACTGGCGACCGGGTGCTGAAGGGCGATGAGCTCTTCCACTTCTTCTCGAAAGACATCGCCAAGGCGGGGGCCGAATACGCGACGGAGCTGCGCAGTGGTGGCAAGCCGGACCTCGACGTCGGCGGCGCGCTGCAACTGCGCAATCTCGGCGTGCCGGAAGAAACCATCAGAGCCATCTCCCAAAGCCGGGCGGTGCCTAGAAACATCGCATATCTGTCGCCCAGCGATGGCGTTGTCCTCGAGCGCGGCGCGACGACGGGCATGATGGCCGAGGCCGGAGATGTCCTCTTCCGGATCGCCGACACGTCGAAGGTGTGGGTAATTGCAGACGTTCCCGAGTTCGATGCCACGAACATCCGCAAGGGCGCGCAAGCGACGGTGAGGGTGCGCAACCTGCCAGGCAAGACGTTCGAGGGGACGGTCGACCTGATCTACCCGGAGCTCCAGTCTCAGACGCGAACGGCCAAGGTGAGGATCGAGCTTCCCAACGCCGAAGGCCTGCTGCTCGCCAACATGTACGCCGAAGTCGAGATCGCCTCCGGTGACACCGCCCCGGTTGTCGCGGTGCCCAATAGCGCCGTCATCGACACGGGGGACCGACAGGTGGTGTTCGTCGATAAGGGCGAAGGCCGCTTCGAACCCCGCGACGTCGCGCTCGGAGCGCGCGGCGACGAGCGGACGGAGATCAGGAAGGGGATCGAAGTGGGAGAAAAGATCGTCGTCTCCGCAAACTTCCTGCTCGACGCCGAGAGCAACCTCAATGCGGCGCTGAACGCCCTTACTGCGGACGAGGTGAAGCCATGATCTCGAACGTCATCGCCTGGTCCGCCCGCAATCTGGTACTGATCATCGTCGGCGCAGCACTCTCGATCGCCGCGGGCATCTATTCGCTGCGATCTCTTCCTCTCGATGCCATTCCCGACCTCTCGGACGTGCAGGTCATCGTCTTCACCGACTATCCCGGTCAGGCACCGCAGGTGGTCGAGGATCAGGTCACCTATCCACTGACGACGTCGATGCTGACGGTGCCGCGGTCGAAGGTCGTGCGCGGCTTCTCCTTCTTCGGTATCTCCTTCGTCTACGTGATCTTCGAGGACGGGACCGATCCCTATTGGGCGCGAAGCCGCGTGCTCGAATACCTCAACGCCGCCGCAAGCCGGCTTCCCGAAGGTGTCTCACCGAGCCTCGGCCCGGACGCGACGGGTGTCGGCTGGGTCTACCAGTACGCCCTTGTCGCCAAGGAGCTGTCGCTAGCAGAACTACGCTCGCTCCAGGACTGGGTCGTGCGCTTCGCCGCCTCGAAGTCCGACGGCGTTGCCGAGGTCGCGAGCGTCGGCGGTTTCGTCAAGCAATACTCCGTCGTCGTCGACCCGGCGCGCCTGCGCGCCCAGAACGTGACGCTGAAACAGATCGCCGACGCGGTGCGGGCCAGCAACCGGGACGTCGGCGGACGGACCGTGGAACTCTCCGAGTTCGAGTTCATGGTTCGCGGCCGCGGCTATCTACAGGGCATCAAGGACATCGAGAACATCGTGCTGATGACCGAAGGCGGAGCGCCGCTGCGCCTCGGCGACGTCGCACGGGTGGAGACGGTCCCCGACGAGCGTCGTGGCATCACCGAACTCAACGGCGAAGGCGAGGTCGCAGGCGGCATCATCCTGCAGCGCGTGGGCGAAAACGCCCTCAACGTCATCGACAGCGCGAAGAAGAACCTGACGGCGATCAAGGACAGCCTGCCGGCTGGCACCGAGATCGTGCCCGTCTACGACCGTTCCGAGCTGATCAAGGCGGCGATCGAGACGCTCAAGGGCACGCTGGTGGAGGAGTCGATCATCGTCGCTCTGGTGACGATCGCCTTCCTCTTGCATGTGAGGAGCGCGCTCGTTGCCATCATCATGCTGCCGATCGGCATCCTGATCTCCTTCATCGCGATGCGGGCGCTGGGCATTGGGGCGAACATCATGAGCCTCGGCGGCATAGCCATTGCCATCGGCGCCATGATCGATGCTGCGATCGTCATGATCGAGAACGCCCACAAACACCTGGAGCGCGCTCCGCCGGACAAACCCAGAGCCGAAGTCCTGATCGAGGCGGCAAGTGAGGTCGGCCCGGCACTGTTCTTCAGCCTGCTGATCATCACCGTGTCCTTCCTGCCGATCTTCACGCTGGAATCGCAGGAGGGGCGGCTGTTCGGACCGCTTGCCTTCACGAAGACCTTCGCGATGGCGGCTGCCGCACTGCTGTCGGTGACCCTCGTTCCGGCGCTGATGGTCCTGTTCGTGCGGGGCCGGATCGTGCCTGAGCACAAGAATCCGCTCAACCGCTTCCTGATCTGGACCTATCGCCCGATCATCGCGGGCGTGCTGCAGGCGAAGACGATCACGATCCTGCTTGCGCTCGCGGCGCTCGCCGCAACGGTATGGCCTGCTCGTCAGATCGGCAGCGAGTTCATGCCGACCCTCAACGAAGGCACGCTGATGTACATGCCGACGACCTTGCCCGGCCTGTCGGTGACCAAGGCGGCCGAACTGATGCAGACCCAGGACCGCATCATCAAGTCCTTCCCCGAGGTCGAGACGGTCTTCGGCAAGGCAGGCAGGGCGTTGACCGCCACAGATCCGGCCCCGACGGAGATGTTCGAGACGATCATCACCCTGAAGCCGAAGTCGCAATGGCGGCCGGGCGTGACCATCGACAGCCTCAAGCGCGAGATGGACGCGGCATTGCAGTTCCCCGGCGTCTCCAACGCCTGGACCATGCCGATCCGCGCCCGCATCGACATGCTGTCGACGGGCATCCGCACACCCGTCGGTGTCAAAGTCTACGGAACTGACCTCAAGGAGATGGAGCGCGTGGCGCGCGACATCGAGACGGTGCTGAAGGCCATCCCCGGCACGTCGAGTGCCTACGCCGAGCGTGTCATCGGCGGATACTTCCTCGACATCGTGCCCGACCGCACTGCGCTCGGGCGCTACGGCCTCAGCATCGGTGACGTGCAGGATGTCATCGCCACGGCGCTCGGGTCGGAGGTGGTCACCTTGACCGTCGAGGGGAGGGAGCGCTACGGCGTTGCCGTCCGTTATCCGCGGGCCTTCAGAAGCGATCCGCAATCGATCGCCCGTGACATCGAGGTTGCACTTCCCGGCGGCGGCACGGTGCCCCTCGGTGCTGTCGCCGACGTCAAGCTCGAACGCGGTGCGACAACGATCCGGACCGAAAACGGCCAGCTCGCGGTCTACATCTTCGTTGACATCGCCGACCGCGATCTCGGCGGCTATGTCTCCGAAGCGCAAGCAGCCGTCGCCAAGAGCGTGTCGCTTCCTTCGGGCTATTCGGTCGGCTGGAGCGGTCAGTACGAGTATCTGGAACGGGCGAAGGCGCGGCTTGCAATCGTCGTGCCGCTGACCCTCGCGCTGATCTTCCTGCTGCTCTACCTGAACTTCAAGGCATTGACGGAGACCCTCATCGTCATGCTGTCGCTGCCCTTCGCGCTGGTTGGCGGTATCTGGCTGATGTGGTGGCTGGGCTTCAACGCCTCGGTGGCGGTGGTTGTCGGCTTCATCGCGCTTGCAGGCGTGGCGGCCGAAACGGGGGTGATCATGCTGATCTATCTCGACCAGGCTCTCCGCGAACGTCGTGAGGAATGCGCCAGCGAACAGCGCCCCTTCACGCGGGACGACCTGCACCACGCGATCATGGTCGGGGCAGTGGAACGGGTGCGGCCGAAGATGATGACGGTGGTGGCGATCACCGCCGGGCTGGTGCCGATCCTCTGGAGCACCGGGGCCGGGTCGGAAATCATGCAGCGCATCGCCGTGCCGATGATCGGCGGCATGATCTCGTCGACGGTGCTGACGCTCACCGTCATCCCGGCGATCTACGGACTGGTGAAGGGCTGGCGGCTGCCAGCCCGCGCCGACGAACGTCCCGTCGTCGAAGCCACCGAGATGAGGCTCAAGGAAGCGGCCGAATGAAGGACGGCAGCCATGCGCCGAGGTCCCGGCCTGCACCACGTCACGCAGTGTTGACGCGGCGGGTCTCTTCAGGGGCGCATCATGGCTTGTGTTCCCCGAGGTTCGGCGCGATTCTTCTTCGCATGAAGCGCTGGCCTGTCCGACAGCTTGGCCTCTTGCTCCTCGCGGCTTTCGTCGCCGCGGGGATGGGCCTCTCGGTCGCCCAGGCGAGCAGCATGGCCGCGAAGATGGCGACCATGGCGCAGATGACCATGTCCGACCACGGTGACTGCCAGGATTGTCCCGACCAGACCGGGTCGATGAAGGCGATGGCCTGCGGCAAGCTCTGCGCAGCCCCTGTTGTCGCGACGCTGCCCACCGCGGTGCACGTCCCGGCCGGGGACAAGCCTGCTCCGGTTGCTGCCCGCGAGCCATTTCTCTTCGGTTGGCTCTGGCCGCCCGATCCCGCCCCGCCACGAACCTGCGACATCGGCTGATTTTCCGACGGTCGCTCTCAAGCGGCCCGCCGGATGAGCGAACCCATGCGCGGCAACGCAGATGCGTTCCGTCGTGTACGATGATCGGAAGGACCGAACGTGAATAGTGAATCCAATTGTCCTGTTTCGCGCCGGGGACTGCTCCAGACGGGTGCGGGTCTTCTGCTGTCGACAGTGCTGCCACCCAACCGGGCGCATTCGGCGTCTTCTTCGGAAGACTACAAGATTGTCGTCGCGCCGGGCCGTGCGCGGCTGGCTGGTCAGGATCGGCCCGAAACGGATGTCTGGACCTACAACGGAACTGTGCCCGGCGATCTGGTACGCCTTCGCCAGGGCGAACCCGCGCGCCTCGTCGTCGAAAACCGCCTTGACCAGGAGACGACGGTCCACTGGCACGGAATTCGGCTTCCCAATGCGATGGACGGCGTGCCCGGGCTGACGCAGCCGCCGATCAGGCCGGGAGAGAGCTTCGTTTACGAGTTCACGCCGCCGGATGCGGGAACCTTCTGGTATCACCCGCACGCCAACAGCCTCGAGCAACTCGGCCGCGGCCTCGCCGGAGCGGTGATCGTAGAGGAACGCGAACCCGTCGCCGTTGACCGCGACCTTGTCTGGGTGCTTTCCGACTGGCGATTGACCGAAGACGGCGGCATCGCCTCCGGTTTCGGCAACCGAATGGAAGCGGGGATGTCCGGGCGGGTCGGAAATACGGTGACGCTCAACGGCCGGGTGTCGGAGGCAGAAACGTTCCGGTCGGGCGAGCGCGTACGGCTGCGACTCATCAACGCCTCGCTCGCGAGGATCATGGCGCTGCGCTTCGACGGACATCGGCCCGTCGTTGTGGCGATCGACGGCCAGCCTTGCGATCCCCATGAACCCGACGGCGGCCGTATCTTTCTCGGTCCGGCAATGCGGATCGACCTTGTTCTCGACATGCAGGGAGAACCCGGACGGACCTACGAGGTCGTTGATGATTTCTACGATGGCCTGTCCTATCGGCTGACGCAGATCGTCTACGACGGGAAACCTCTGGTCCGCGAGCACTCTCCCGACGCTCTGCTTGCGCTCCTCCGCAATCCTTTGCCCGAACCCGATCTCGCCTCGGCGGAGCGCCACAGGCTCACGCTCCAGGGCGGCATGATGAGCGCGATGATGGGCAGAGAGGACATGCAGGGCGGAATGATGGGGAGCGGGGGGATGATGGGCATGGGCCATGGCGCGGTCTGGGCTATCAACGGCCAGTCGATGACCGGGGATGGCCATGCGGGAATGGAGCCTTCTCTCGTCCTGTCGCGCGGCCGCAGTATCGTGCTGGAGCTGCGCAACGAGACCACCTGGTGGCATCCCATGCACCTCCACGGCCATAGCCTCAGGATCTTGAGCCGCAACGGCAGGCCCGTCCCGCACCGCCAGTGGCAGGACACGGTGCTGATGGCCCCGAAGGATGTGGTCGAGGCCGCCTTCATTGCCGAAAACCCCGGCGACTGGATGCTGCATTGCCACGTCATGGACCACCAGATGTCGGGCATGATGACCGTGCTGCGCGTCGCCTGAACCAAACGAACTACGCAAGGAGAACTGATATGAGACATTCAATTCGCTTCGTCAGCCTCGCCGCTTTCGTCGCGTTCGCCGCGCCGGCCATCGCCGATCCGCTGCAGGCCACGCTTTACAAGAACCCGCAGTGCGGCTGCTGCGAGGGCTACGCCGCCTACCTGCGCGAGAACGGCTTCAACGTCGACGTGAAGCCGACCAATGATCTTCTCGAGATCAGCCGCAAGGCTGGGGTGCCGGAAAACATGCAGGGCTGCCATACGATGTTCATCGACGGCTATGTGGTCGACGGGCATGTGCCGGCGACCATCGTGCGCAAGCTCCTCAAGGAGCGGCCGCCGATCGCAGGCATCACCTTGCCTGGAATGCCGATGGGCTCGCCCGGCATGGCTGGCACGAAGACCGAACCTTTCGTGATCTACACGGTACCAAAGGACGGCAAGAAACCGGAAGTTTACGCGACGGAATGAGCAAGAACTTCCGCGCACGGATGGAAAGCGACTGAGGCTCTTGGCGTTCACCGCTATTTCTCCGCTCGTCTGAGGGAAAGGGCCGCAGCGCGCTCGATTTCCGCGCCGGCCCTCCGCCATTGGGTTGTTTCCCGCTCGCGGCGGCTCATCTCCGCCTGATACTCGCGCTCCTGCTTGTCCCGTCGGTTATGGCAATTGGGTCGAGTTCTGGATCGGCTCTCGGTAGTCCTCATCGAGGGCCAGATTGATCAAATGAGCCAGACGGAAACCCGCTTGTCGAACACGTTCCTGGGCTACGGGCGAGAACTGCGTCAAGTAGGCTTGTGTGATCTGGACCTTTTTCTGCGGCGCTCCGTCGACAAGCTTCGGTTCCGTGTCGGTATACTGACACGAATCCCCAACTTTGACGCAGTAGAGAACATCAGGCTCGACCGTGATCTGGAACGACTCGTTGGCCCATGCGGCCGGATCCGTTCCCACCATCGACTTCTCTTCGGTAAGCGTCGTATTGACGAGCAGGCTGTCCACAGCCCGATATGTGATGGTTCTCTCGCTCCAACCGGACCGATAATCCGCGCGCTGCCGCACCCTCTCGAACATTCCCGCTTCGAGAAGACAGTTGTCCCACACGCCGTGGAAGACGCTCGGTCGGTAATCGGAGGTTCCGCAACCGCCGGTCAATCTCACCTTTATTGAGTTGCCGCCGACATCGTCGGCGAAGGAAATATGAAGAGGCTGATGAATGTCTCCGATCCAGTGGCCAACGGCCATTAGGGCGAACACCCGGTCCTCGTCCGATTTAGACTTGTCCTTGAGGATGCCAAGGTCACGTTCAATCCCTGCAAATGCGCACGCGCCGCCAGCCGGACAAGTTGCTTGCGAAATTGACTTGGTCGAGCGATCGACGTTCACGAAATGATCGAGTGGATGCGGTCGAGGCCGGACATCCTGTTCCAGGCAGCCAACGTTGAACGAAGTGTAATGCCGTAGCTCCACCCCGTCTCTGCTGCGAACCGTTATTCCTCCTTGGCCCGCATGGAATATGCGTTTCAGTTCTTCTTTGGATGGATCGGTGAGGTTACGATAAGCAAGATCGCAAACCGTAAGGTGCCCGTATTCGCCCCAGGCGAAGGCATTTACGGGCGAAATGAAATAGAGCGCTGCCGCCAGTAGCGGCAAGAGGAAGGCGGCCAGTCGTCCCATGATTGTTCCCCCATTGGCTGCATTATCGCAATATAACACCAATTAGGGGAAACTAAAGTACCCGCGGGACGAGGAGTTGCAGGCGTTGGAGAAGCGCCTGGCAGCGTCATTTTCAGGGACCTCGCCGAACCAACGGCGCGGTGCTGCTGCGGGGGCGCACAGAAATACGCGTACACGCCGCGCTGCGCGGCACCACGGCATTCGAATTACATCCGCAGTAATGTGTTATCAGGTAGCGCCGAGTAGGGCCTCGGGGAGGCTGCTTGACTTGAGACATCCCACTTGCACGAATCCATCAAACTGGAGGGCGATTCGTGGAACTGGAAATGTCGTACCGGCAGAAGGCGGACGCGGCCGTCAGGGATCTCCTGCTCGAGTTCGAGTGCCAGCCAATCCTTTTTGTCGGCAGCGGAATCTCACGACGATATTTCGGAGCGCCCAACTGGCACGAGCTGCTGAAGGTTCTCTTCCAGAAGATTCCCGGCGGATCCGACACCTACGAATACCTCAGGCAGAAACATGATGACGATCCTATCGCCGTAGGATCCGTGCTTTCGGATATGGTCTTCGAATGGGCATGGAAGCAGGCGAGGGCGGAGTTTCCGGAGGAGTTTTTCAGCACAAAGGTCGGGAAGGATTCGTTCCTGAAACACCTCGCTTGCAAGCATATCGGGACGATCACGCCGAAGGTCACCGAAATCGCGGACGCTCACCTTCAGAAGGAGCTCGAAGCGCTCGCGGACATCAAGCCACACGCCATCATCACGACGAACTACGACCTGTTCCTCGAGCAGGTCTTCGATGGATACGAACCCATCACCGGGCAGACGATCCTTCGATACAACACCAACAGCTTCGGCGAGATTTTCCATATCCACGGCGACATCTCGAATCCCACCTCGATCGTTCTGACGCAACGTGACTACGCGGAGTGGAGCGAGAAGAAGAAGTACGTCTCGGCCAAACTGCTCACGTACTTCGCGGAGCATCCAGTCTTCATCTTCGGCTATGGGCTCGGCGATCCGAACGTCAAGGCAATCCTTCGGGACATCGGAGAGCTCGTCGCCGACGAGAACGGGCTGATCCCGAACGTCTACCAGGTCGTCTGGCATCCCAGCCTCAGCGACAAGCATCCGCCGGACCAGGCGGTGTTCGCCGTCGATGGCAGGGAGTTCAGGATTCGAGCGATCCATACGAGTGATTTCGAGTGGATCTTCAAGGCGCTGAAGAGTCAGTCCGCGCTTTCTTCTATCAATCCCAAGCTCGTCCGGGCCTTGGCAGCTCGGACGATGAAGCTCATCCGGCACGACATTCCGTCAGGATCCGTCCAGGTGGACTATGACGTCCTCGAACGAGTAGCCGGTGAGAAGGACTTCCTGCCGAAGCTCCTCGGCATCACGGTCGTGGACAACCCCAACCAGTCCCATCCATACACATTGACGCAGTTGTCCCAAAGACTCGGCCTTCCGAACTGGCAGGCCGCAAACCATCTCCTCAACCGCATCAAGGAGGAGAAGGCGATCGACCTTCGTTCGACGGACAACCGGTATCACTGCAAGATCAAGACCGGAAACAAGGCTTCGAGCATGGCTCGGAAGTGGTCTCACGAAGGAGTCGATCTGTTGAAGAAGGTGCTCAACAACGAGGAATACGAGATCATCCAGGCGTAGTCGGCTGGGATTCGGCGACGTTGAGGAATCCATCAAGACTGCGATACTCAAAAGACTCGATGCGTACGAATCCCAAGCCTGAGGATTCGAGTGTTGTATTTCGAATAGTTGCGGATCCAAAACCAAGCAGAAAACACGATACTTTTGCTCGTGCGTATCATTGTCGGCGTTGCTTGAATGTTTCTTTGCGGGAGTGATTTCCGCCGCAGTTTGCATTGTCGCGCGCATGAGCGCCAGAAAATATACTCAAGGCCTAAAAGGGTGCCATTTTGGGGAAATTGCGCGGAGCAGACAAAAAAATATTTTCGGGGCGGCGATATTTTTGCCGCCGCGGCGGCTGAAACGTCCCGTGCCAACGAGATCTGCCTCGCGGCGACTGGGTTCCTAAAACAGGGGATAGGTCACGGACGCGTCGGGATTCCAAAATTGTGCCTGACGAATCCAAGAATCCGTGTCGCCAATCCAGAATTATCTGGCGACGCTCAGCACTTCGAATTAGAATGTACCCGGCTACAGACGAAGATCACATAAGATAGATTATGGAACTAACGTATGTGCTGGAAAGCATGGATTGCGGCTGAACGTTGCCTTGGCGAGCTTGACCCGGCCTTTCCAGCCTGCTTAGCGTTCCCGAACCGAACACCTCATTTTCAAGGCCAGATGTGATGAGCGAATTGCGCGTTCTTTCAGATGCTTTCATTCCAGAACTGCCAAACCGCTACAAAGGCAAAGTTCGCGAAAACTACGACCTGCCCGATGGCAACCGCATCATCATCGCGACTGACCGCCTCAGCGCCTTCGACGTCATTCTGACGTCGATCCCGAACAAAGGTCACGTGCTGACGCAGACGGCGCGCTACTGGTTCGAGGAAACCGCCGACATCTGCCCAAACCATGTGGTCAGTTATCCGGACCCGAACGTCGTCATCGGCAAGCGGCTCGACATCCTGCCGGTCGAGGTCGTGGTGCGCGGCTATCTGGCCGGCACCACCAGCACCTCGATCCTGACGAAATACCGCAACGGCGAGCGCGAGATGTACGGCATCACCTTGCCGGACGGCATGCGCGACAATGAGAAGCTTCCCCAGGCAATCATCACGCCCACCAGCAAGGCCTTCGACGGCGGCCACGACGAGCCACTTTCGGCCGAAGCGATCCTCGAGCAAGGACTGCTGACGAAGGAGCAGCTCGATACCGTCTGGCAATATGCGCTCGCACTGTTTGCCCGCGGTCAAGAGCGCGCCGCCGAGCGTGGTCTGATCCTCGTCGACACCAAATACGAGTTCGGAACCGACGAAAACGGCACGATCATTCTCGCCGACGAGATACACACGCCGGACAGCAGCCGCTACTGGATCGCCGACAGCTACCAGGAAAGCTTCGAGCGCGGCGAACGTCCCAGGAGTTTCGACAAGGATTTCGTGCGTGCCTGGGTCACTGCGCGTTGCGATCCCTACAAGGATCCGATCCCGGAAATTCCACTTGATCTCATCGAGCAGACCTCGGCGGTCTATATCGAAGCCTTCGAAAAGATCACCGGCCAGCGCTTCGTTCCGGATCTGTCGGGGGCGACGGTTCTGGATCGCATTCGCGCCAATCTGACGCCATATTTCTCGAAATAAATCAGTATATTAGATATTTATTCTAATCTGATTTAGGCGCTGGGCGTGGGTTCATCGACATCGAATTCGAGCCGCATCAGGTCGTATGCCGGCTCGATATGATCAGGCGTCTCGCCTTGCACCGTGTCGTAATCCAGCGGCACGTGCATGTGCGTCAGCACCGCCCGCTTCGGCTTGAGGCGCTCGATCCAACCGAGCGATTGCACCAGCGACAGATGGCTCGGGTGGAACTTGTACTGCAGCGTGTCGATCACCAGCAGATCAAGGCCGCCGAGCTTGGCGATGGTTTCGGCCGGAAAGTCGCTGACGTCGCTGCAATAGGCAAAGTCACCGATGCGGAAGCCCAGAGAATGAATATTGCCGTGAAACTGCATCAGCGGCTGGAACACGATCGGCCCGCCGGCGCCTGATATCACCACCTGCGACAGATCATCGGCAATGATGTGCGGCTCGACGATCGGAGGATAGCCGCTGCCAGGCGGCGATTCCAGGCAATAACCAAACCCTTCACGAATGCGGCCCATCGTATAGGCATCGGCCCAGATCGGCACCCGCCTGCGGTTTTCGATGACGTAACCGCGCAGGTCGTCGATCCCGTGCAGATGGTCGGCATGGGAATGGGTATAGATCACCGCATCGATGTGGTGCACGTTCGTTGCGACCATCTGCGCGCGAAAATCTGGCCCGGTGTCGATGACGACGGTCGTCTTGCCGCCGTCGGGCGCGGTCTGCTCAACGAGCAAGGCCGCGCGCATGCGCCGGTTCCTTGGGTTTTCAGGATTGCAGGCGCCCCAGTCACCGGTAATGCGCGGCACGCCTGGCGACGAGCCGCAGCCGAGAATGGTGAAAGTGCGCCGGAACGCCACGTCAGAGCCTCGGCATCTTGGAGAAGACGCGGAAAGCATTCTCCGTGGTGATCCTTGCAATCTCCTCGGTGGTGACACCGATCGTTTCGGCAAGCACGGCTGCCGTATGGGCAACGTAAGCCGGCTCGTTGCGCTTGCCGCGGAACGGCTTCGGCGCGAGGTACGGCGCGTCGGTTTCGACGATCATCCGGTCATGCGGCACGGTCTTGGCGATTTCACGCAACTCTTCGGATTTCGGGAAAGTCAGGATGCCCGAAAAGGACACGTAGCCGCCGAGTTCCACGCCGATACGGGCAAGCTCGGGACCGGAAGAGAAGCAGTGCAGAAGGAAAGGGAAGGCCCCCTTCCCTGTCTCCTCGGTCAGGATCGCCGCCATGTCCTCGTCGGCCGAGCGGCTGTGAATGACAAGCGGAAGCCCGGTCACGCGGGCCGCGGCAATGTGACGACGCAGGCCCTCGACCTGGGCCTCGCGCGGCGCATTGTCATAGAAGTAATCAAGACCCGCCTCCCCGATCGCCACCACTTTCGGATGGGCCGAAAGCCGCACGAGATCTTCGGTGGTGATATCAAGCTCCTCGTCCGCATTGTGCGGATGAGTGCCGACGGAACAGAAGACGTTCGGATAGGCCTCGGCGATCGCAAGGATCGTCTCGAACCGCTTCACGCGGGTCGAGATCGTGATCATCTGCTCGACACCGGCCTCGTGCGCCCGCGCGACGATGGCGTCACGCTCCGCTTCGAAATCGGGGAAGTCCAGATGGCAATGGGTATCGATCAGCATGCTCAAAATGCCTTACTGCGCTTCCGGTGCCACATAGCGCGGGAAGACCGGCTTCGGCGCCTCGAGCGGCGTGCCCGAGACGAGGCGTCCTGCCTCGCCAAGCGCTGCGAAGTCGCGCTTGTCGGCGGGTGCGGCCACGAGGTCGAGCAGCTTTGCCGAGGATTCCGGCATGAACGGCTGCAGCAGGATGGCGATCTGGCGCACGACTTCCGCGGTCACATAAAGCACCGTGCCCATGCGCGCCGGATCGGTCTTCTTCAGAGCCCAGGGCTCCTGGCCGGCGAAGTAGCGGTCGGTCTCGGAGACGACGGCGATGATCGCCGCCAGCGCCCGGTGGATCATCTGCTTGCCCATCTCGTCGCGCGTGATCTCATGCAGCGCGTCGGCGGCTGCCAGCATCGCCTTGTCCTCATCGGTCAAGGGGCCGCAGACCGGCACCTGGCCGTCGCAGTTCTTGACGATCATCGACAGCGAGCGGCTCGCCAGGTTGCCGATACCGTTGGCAAGGTCGGAGTTGATGCGGGTCGCGATCCCCTCCTCGCTATAGCTGCCGTCCTGGCCGAAGGAG
>JAESGS010000592.1_pt1 | contig 22460 bp, 19 predicted proteins | sample 9269761 | NCBI WGS metagenome assembly JAESGS01 (sample SAMN15741799, study PRJNA653493) | algae metagenome | isolation source: Cyanosarcina radialis HA8281-LM2 and co-occurring heterotrophs from damp... | place: USA: Makauwahi cave, Hawaii | collected 2011-01-06 | reverse complement strand
CCTGAGCGGAAGCGACGGGGTGAGGGCGCTCCACCCCGTCGCTTCCGCTCAGGGTTCCACAAGAAGAAGCTACCCGACGGGCTGTTGCCGCTAGATTAGCCCGATGAGCACCCCCCACCGCGTCCGGGCCGGGATGGTCGGCCTCGGCATGATCTTCGACGAGACGTACCGCCCGTTCTTCGAGGCCGCCCACCGCGACGGCCTGTACCGCCGGGACTTCGGGCTGGTCGAGGTCGAACTCGCGGCCGTCGCCACCCGCACCGGGGCGCGGGCCGCGAAGTACCTGCCGCACGCCCCGAAGCCGTTCGCGAACCTGACCGGCCCGGACGCGGCCGAGCAGTTGGCGAAGGCGGACGTGGACGTGGTGTGCGTGGCGACGCCGGACGACCGGCACTTCGCACCGGCGAAGGCGGCACTGGCCGCGGGAAAGCACGTCCTGATCGAGAAGCCGGCCGTCCTGTCCCTCGCCGAGTTGGACGAACTGCAGGCGCTCGCCGAGAAGAACGGCGTGCTGGCGAAGGTCGTGTACCACAAGTTGCTGGACCCGGACCACAAGAAGCTGCGCACGCACGTCGTCGAGGGGAACCTGAAGCACGTCAACAACGGGTACTGCTCGTTGCTCGAACCGAAGTCGATCTCGACGGGCCAGTTCGCCGAGTGGCTGACCGGCCGCAACCCCGGCACGTACGTGGCGTGCCACTACACGAAGCTGATCGACTTCACGTTCGGCCCGGCGTGGAAGCTGACGCGGATCACCGCGACCGGGCAGCGCGGCCTCGTCGGCCCGGCGGGCGGCAACACCTGGGACTCGACGCAACTCCAGGTAACGTACACCCACCCGGACGGCCGCGAGGCGAGCTTCGACATCCACACGAGCTGGGTGACGCCGGACAACTTCCCCGGCTACGTCGATCAGGAGGTACAGTTCCGGTTCGATAACGGCGTCTGGATCGCGCACCAGCGGAAGCGGGGCGTGGAGCTGACCGTCGAGGACCGCTCGCCCGGCGAGTTCAAGTACACGCCGAACTACCACTACAACGGCACGTTCGTCGAGCCGTGGGGCGAGCGGTCGCAGCGGGGGTACGGCGTCGAGGTCATCCGCCGGTTCTTCGAGGAGGTCGCGGCCGTCGAGTTCGGCGGGCCGAAGGCCGAGCGGGACGTGCGGTTGAAGGCGGCGCGGGGGCTGAGCTACAACGACCTGTCGGCCGACCGGAACTGCGTGGCGATCGTGCAGGCGCTGGAGGCGATCCTCGCCGAGCACGCGGCCGGGAAGCCGGGGTGCGTCGTGACGGTGAACGGGCCGCCCGGCGGGCTGGTGCTCACCCGCTCCGGCGAGCGGGAGCCGCGGGTGCTGTACGGCCCCGGCGTGTAGCCGCGGCCGACCGGGTCAAGCCCGGTCGCTCGCCCGCGATTCCAGGAACGCGAACACGACGCGGATCGCGTCGTAGCTCACCTCCTCGTTCAGCGCCACGAACACCGGCTTCAGTCGCGCCATCCCGTGCTGCTCGGCCGCGGCCGCCACCCGCTCGCACACGTCCTCGGGGACCCACGGGAAGATCGACGCCGGCCGCTCGGCGCGGACGAAGTCCGCCAGGTGGTCGCAGACCGTGCCCCGCGACAGCTTCGTCTGGTGCATCGCGTCCTCGACGGAACAGCCGTCGCGGAACAGCGAGAACGACAGCTGCTTCGCCGCCGAAATCCGCGTCGGGTCCCGCGGCGGGGCGGCGGCCGCGTCCCGCTCCCGCGGCGGCGGCAGGTCCGTCGGCAGCCCCATCGCCCCAGCGTACTCCACGATCGCGGCCAGGAACGGCTGTCCGAACTCGCGGAGCTTCACGTCGCCGACGCCGGAGACCAGCCGCATCCGCTCCGGCGTCGTCGGCCGGCAGCGGGCCAGTTCCGCCAGCACCGTGTCCGCGAACACCTGGTACGGCGGCACGCCCAGCCGGGCCGCGTGCTGCCGCCGGAGCTGCCGGAGCAGCTCGAACAGTTCCGGGTCGCTGCCGGCCGGGAGCGTCGCCTTCTCCGGCTTCCCCGCGGCCGGCTTCGCCCGCTGGATCAGCTTCACTTGCCGCTTCCCGTTCATGACGGCCCACGACCCGGCGTTCAGCTTCAGCACCGGGTACTCGCCCTCGGACTGCGCCAACACGTCCTGGCCGATCAGTTGGAAGACGTAGTCGCGAATCTCCGGCTTTCCCATCGCCTTGAGCAGCCCGTGCGTGCTGAGCTTGTCGTGCCCGCGGGACCGGACGGCGTCCGTGTCCGCGCCGCGGAGCACGTCGATGACGTGGTTGACGCCGAAGCCCTCGTTCACGCGGGCCACGCACGACAGAATCTTCTGTGCCACCACGGTGGCGTCCGGCACGTCTTCCGTGTCGCCCAGGCAGATGTCGCACGCCCCGCAGTTCGGGGTCTCGTAGGGCTGGCCGAAGTGGTTCACGAGCGCCTTGTGCCGGCAGACCGCGCCGCCGGCGTACCGCGCCATCTGGTCGAGCTGCCCCTTCGCCGCCTGGACGTACTGCGGGTCGGCGTTCGCCTCGGCCGCGGACTTCTCCATGATCCGCCGCAGCGCCACCACGTCCGCCAGCGAGAACAGCAGCACGCACTCGCTCGGCAGCCCGTCCCGGCCGGCGCGGCCCGTTTCCTGCTGGTAGTGCTCGATCGTCTTCGGCACGCTGGCGTGGACGACGAACCGGACGTTCGACCGGTCGATCCCCATGCCGAATGCGATCGTCGCGACGACGATGTCCGCTTCTTCGCTCGCGAACAGGTCGTGGCTCCGTTTCCGGTCCTCCGCGGACATCCCGGCGTGGTACGGCACGGCCCGGTACTTCGCCCGCGCCAGGGCCGCCGCGAGCGTGTCCACGTCGTTCCGCCGCAGGCAGTAGACGATGCCGGCCTCGTTTTTGTGCCGGTCGAGCACCTCGCGGACCTGCGCGAGCACGTCCACCTGCGGCAACACCCGGTACGTCAGGTTCGGCCGGTCGAAGTTCCCGACGAAGACTTCCGGCGTCTTCAGGTTGAGCTGCGCGATGATGTCCCGGCGGACCTGCTCGGTCGCGGTGGCGGTGTAGGCGTGGACGGTCGTGCCGGGGAAGAACTCGCGGAGCCGGGCGAGCATCCGGTACTCCGGGCGGAAGTCGTGGCCCCAGTGCGAAATGCAGTGCGCCTCGTCGATGGCGACGGCGTGCGCCCCCGCGTCGCGGAGCAGCTGGTACGTGCTCGTGTTCACCAGCCGCTCGGGGGAAACGAACACGAGCTTCGCCTGCTTCCCACGGATCGCGTTCACCGCCTCGGTCCACGCGGCCGGCGTGAGCGTGCTGTCGAGCCGCACGGCCGCGACGCCGTTGCGGGCTAGCCCGTCCACCTGGTCCTTCATGAGCGCGATGAGCGGGGACACGACGACGGTGAGGCCGTCGCGGACGAGCGCCGGGGCCTGGTAGCAGAGCGACTTCCCGCCGCCGGTGGGCATGACGACGAGCGAGTCCCGGCCGGCGAGGGCGGCGCGGATGGCCTCGGCCTGGAGCGGGCGGAGCGTGCGAAATCCCCAGTGCTTCGCGACGGCGGCGAGTACCGCGGGCGGCAGGTCGGCGGGCATGGCGAACCCCAGGATGAACGTCTGGCCAGTTTACCGGATCGGCCGGCCGGCCGCCCCGGAAATCACGAAAACATCACACCCCGGCCCGGCGGGGGTCCGCCGCGGGTGAATAGGATAACCCGGCCGGACCACGACCCCCGCCCGCCCCGCCTCGGCCGCGTATGCACCGCGAATTCGACCCCGCCGACCAGCCGTTCGAGCGCCGCTCGAACGCCGCCCTGTACGCGCTCACCGCGGTCGTCCTCTCGCTGCTCCTCTTGGACGTGTGGCCGCCGCTCGCGGGGTGGCTCTCGTCCGCCTTCGGCCTCGACCTGCCGACGCTCGCCTCACGGGAGTTGTACGGCTACCGGTACGCCCTGCTCGCGGCCGTCCTCGGCGGGGCGCGGGTTCTCTACACGTCTCTCGAAGGCGCGGCCGACGGGAGGGTCGGCGCGGACCTCGCCGTCGCCGTCGCGTGCATCGCCGCCATCCTGATCGGCGAGCCGCTCGTGGCCGCGGAGGTCGTCGTCATCGGCCTCGTCGGCGAGTGCCTCGAAGCGATCACGTTCGACCGCACGCAGCGCGTCTTGAGAAAGCTCGTCGAGCTGTTCCCGGACCGGACGTGGGTGCTGCGGGACGGGCAGGAGGTCCGCGTCTTCGCGGCGGACCTGCAAGTCGGCGACCGCGTCGTCGTGAAGCCCGGTGGCAAGATTCCCGTTGACGGGGTGGTGACCGACGGCCGCTCGACGCTCGACACGTCAGCGCTCACGGGCGAAAGTCTGCCGCGGGAGGTCGGCCCCGGCGACGCGGTGCTGGCGGGCGGCGTGAACCAGCACGGCGCGCTCACGATTGATGCGCGGAAGGTGGCGAAGCAGACGGTCGCCGGGCAGGTGATCGAGTTGACCGGGCAGGCCCTGAAGGAGAAGGCCCCGCTAGAGCGGTACGCGGACCGGCTCGCCCGGCGGTTCCTCCCAATCGTCCTCGGCCTCGCGCTCGTCACGTTCGGGATCAACGTCCTGTTCCAACTGAGCGGCCGCACGCCGGACCGGCCGGTGTCGGTGTCGGCCGCGTCGCGGGTGGCCCTCTACCCGACGCTCGCGGTGCTGGTCGTGGCGTGCCCGTGCGCGTTGGTGCTGGCCACGCCCGCGGCCGTGATCGCGGCCGTCGGCCGCCTCGCCGGGACCGGCGTGCTGCTCAAGGGCGGGGCGGCGCTCGAGCGATTGGCGGGCGTGACGGCCATCGCGTTCGACAAGACCGGCACGCTGACCGAGGGCAAACTCGCGGTCGGCGACGTGATCCCGCTCGGCTCGACTTCACCCGACGAGTTGTTGCGGATCGCGGCGAGCGCGGAGCAGCGGAGCGAACACCCCCTCGCGAAGGCAATCCTTCACGCGGCGAACGAGCGCGGCCTCGCGCTGGAATCGGTCGCGGAGTTCCAGGCCGTCCCCGGCTCCGGCGTATCCGCGAAGATCGGCGGCGCGACGGTGCTGGTCGGGACGCGGCGGCTCCTGACGGAACAAGGCGTCGCGGTCCCGCCGAATCTGGACGACGTTCAAAATCGCCTCGATTCCACGGGGCAAACGACGCTCCTCGTCGTCCGCAACGGCGAGTTGCTCGGCGCGATCGGCGCGCGAGACACGCTCCGGCCGGAGGCCGTCGGCGTGCTGTCCGAACTCGCCGACAGCGGGCTGTCACTTTCGCTCCTGACCGGCGACCGCGCGGCCGCCGCGAACAGCGTCGCGAAGGACCTGCCGTTCGCGGCCGTGCATTCGGAACTGCTCCCGGCGCAGAAGACGGAGCACCTGCCGCCGGCCGCCGCGTTCGTCGGCGACGGCATCAACGACGCCCCGGCCCTCGCGAAGGCGGCCGTCGGCATCGCCGTCGGCACGGGAACGGACATCGCCGCCGAGGCCGGCGACATCGTGTTGATGGGCGAGCCGCTCCGCCCGCTGCCGCTGCTCGTCCGCCTCAGCCGCGAGACGGTGAAGGTGATCCGCCAGAACATCGTCTGGTTCGGGTTCGGCGTCAACCTCGTCGGCATCCTCCTCGCCGGGCTCCTGTGGCCGCTGTTCGCGACCTCGCCGGACGTGTACGAGCAGGCCCCGCTCGTCGGCGCGATCTACCACCAACTCGGCTCGCTGCTCGTCCTACTGAACTCGATGCGGCTGCTCGCGTTCGAGCGGACCGCGACGAACCCTACGCTCGTCGGCGTCCGCGATTCGTACCGGGCGTTCGACCGGTGGCTGAACACCGTCCACGCCGACGACCTGCTCCACGCCGTCGAACACCGGTGGAAGGCGGTCACTGTCATCGCGGTGTCAGTTGCGATCTTCGCCTGGATTCTCAGCGGTTTGACGCAGGTGAACGCGAACGAGGTCGGCGTGGTGCAACGGTTCGGCTCGCCGCGGGAAGACCTGTCGCCGGGGCTGCACGTCCGCTGGCCGTGGCCGGTCGAGGCGGTCACGAAGCTGCGGCCGGCCGAGGTCCGCACGGTCGAGATCGGCTTCCGCCGCGTCGGGCAGGACCGGCAGCAACAACTGCAACTCGCGAAGGCCGAACAGCAGAAACTCCGCACGCCCGGCGGGCTGCCCGGCATCACCGACCGCGACCTGACGTGGGCGAGCGGCCACACGGAGGAGGTCGCCCGGCTCACCGACGAGTCGCTGATGGTCACCGGCGACGGCAACCTGATCGAACTCCTCGCGACCGTCCGGTACACCGTCGCCGACCCGCGGACGTTCCTCTTCGGCAGCCGCGACCCGGACGCCGTCATCCGCTCCCAGGCCGAGGCCGTGTTCCGCGAACTCACCGCCGGGGACGCGTTCCTCGACTTACTGACAACCCGCCGTCAGTCGTTCGAGCGGACCGCGTTCGACCGGCTGGTTCAGCGGTTGAAGGAAACGACCGGCGACCAGCTCGGCGTGAAACTCGACGGGCTGACGCTGCACGACCTGCACCCGCCGCAGGAGGTCGTCGCGTCGTACCATGCCGTCGCGGAGGCGATCCAGAAGCGGGACCGATTCGTCAACGAGGCCGAGGCCGAGGCGACGCGGCAGAAGCGGCGGGCCGAGGAAGAGGCGACGCGAATGGTTCGCCAGGCCGAGGCGGAGGCGGCGAAGAAGCGGGCCGACGCGACGGCCGACCGCGACGCCTTCCTCGCGTGGCACAAGGCCCGCACGACGATGTCCGCGGCCGAGGAGGAGGCGATGGCGAAGGAGCTGGAGGCCCGCGTGAAGGGCGGGGCCGACCGCGCGCACGTCGCCGCCGAGCTGAACCAGCGGCGGGCCGAAATCCTCGCCGCCCGGCGGGCGCTCACGGAGTTCCGCCTCGGCCTCGCGGCCGTGTCCGGCGTCCTGACCGGCCGCGACAAGATTCTGCTCGACGCCGCCGACATCCCCGGCAAGCGGCACCTGTTGCTCGCCGACCCGGACGGGTTCAAGATTCCCCCCGCCCTGCTCCGCCCGCCGGAGAAGGACCCATGAAGAAGCTCCGCTGGTTGATCCCGCTGGTGCTCGTCGTCTGGCTCCGCACGGCGTTCTACGCGGTGGACGTGACGGAGTACGCCTACGTCACGCGGTTCGGCGAGCCGGTCGCCACGCTCGACGGCGGCACGGCCGCCGGGCTGCACTTGAAGCTGCCGTGGCCGGTCGATTCCGTGCTGCGGATCGACCGCCGGTTGCAGGCGTTCGACCTCCCCGCCGTCGAGTCGCTGACCCGCGACGTGACGACGAAGACGGTGGACAAGACGCTGGCCGTGGACGCGTTCGTGACGTGGCGGATTCCGAGTGCCGAGGCCGCGGACAAGTTCCTCCGTACCGTCGGCACGCCGGAGCAGGCGAAGCGGATTCTGACGCCGCGGGTCAACGGCAAGCTCGCGGCCGTCATCAGCACGATGCCGCTCGACGAACTGGTCGCCGTCGCGGACCCGGCGAAGGTGGACGATCGCACGGCGAAGCTGCGGGCAAAGCTCCTCGGCGACGACCTGAAAGAGAAGGTCCAGTCCGAGTACGGCATCGAAGTCGTGGACCTACGGCTGCGGCGGTTCAGCTACCCGGAGGCGGTGCGGGCGAGCATCGCCGAGCGCATCCGTAGCGAGCGCGCCCGCAAGGTCGCCGACTACGAGAGCGAGGGCCGCAAGCGGGCGGCCGACATCGCGAGCGCCGCCGAGAAGGAGGCCCGCACGACCGAGGCGGAGGCGCGGGCGCGGAAGCAGACGATTGAGGGCCAAGCCGACGTGGACGCCGACCGCATCCGCAACGAGGCCCACGCGACCGACCCGAAGTTCTACGAGTTCCTCCAGAAGCTGAAGGCGTACCAGACGCTGCTCAGCGAGACGCGGGACGTGCTGCTGCTGTCCAGCAAGCACCCGCTGTTCGACCTGCTGTTGACCCCGCCGGGGGTGGAGAAGAAGTGACCCGCCTCCGCTACGTCCTGCCCCTCGCGCTCCTGGCGTACCTCGCGACGGGGATCGCGCAGGTGCGGCCGGAGGAGCGGGGCGTCGTGCGGCGGTTCGGCCGCGTCGTCGCCCGGCCGGGGCCGGGGCTGTGGGTCGGGTGGCCGTGGGGCATCGACCGCGTGGACCGCGTCGCCGTCCGCACCGTCCGGCAGCTCGCCGTAGGGTACGCCCCGGACGACGACGCCGGCGGCCAGTTCCTCACCGGCGACCAGAACCTCGTCAACGCCCGGCTCGTCGTCGAGTTCGCCGTGGACGAGACCGATTCGGGACTCGACGACTACTTGTCGAACCGCGATCAGGTCGATCTCGTGCTCGGCCGCGAGGTCGAGGCGCTCGCCGCGGAGTGGCTCGGCGGCACGGGCGTGGACGATGCACTCTTGACCGGCCGGGCGGAGTTGCCGCGGTGGGCGCTCGACCGGCTGACCCCGCGACTCCAACCGCACCGACTCGGCGTCGTCGTGCAGCGCGTCAGCGTCGAGCACCTGTCGGCCCCGGCCGAGGTGCGGGACGCGTTCGAGCAGGTGAACCGCGCCCAGACGATGATGAGCACACGGGAGAACCAGGCGCAACAGGACGCGGCGGCGCGATTGCGGGACGCGGCCGCGACGAAGTTCCGGTTCGAGCAACAGGCGGAGGCGTACACGAAGGAGCGCGAGAGTTTGGCGAAGGCCGACGCGGACGCCTTCCGCAAGCGGCTGGAGCAGTACCGCCGGCTGAAGGCGACGAACCCGGCGGTCCTCGACGCGATCTGGTGGGACGAAATGGGCCGCGTACTCCTCGGGATGAAGAACCGCGGCCGGATCGACATCCTCGACCACCACCTCGGCAAGGACGGCCTCGACGTGACGCAATTCCTCCCGCCGAAGAAGAAGTAAGGCGGATCAAGGCTCTGCGCCGACCCGCCGACGCCGCGGCGGTTCTTCGTAGGGCGGGTCAAGGCTTTGCGCCGACCCGCCGGGGTTACTGTCACCGACGGCGGGTCGGCGCAGAGCCTTGACCCGCCCTACAAAACACCACTCACCCCGCCATCGCCGCATGCATTGCGAAGCCGAGGGCGGTCGCCGCGATCGCGCTCAGCACGAGGATGACGAGGCCGAGCTTCCGCGTGGCCTTGAGTTGCCACCACATGAGCAGGCCGGACACGCCCCAGAAGCACATCACGAAGGCCATCACGTCCACTATCACGGCCCAGAACCACCGGGCGTTCGGCTCGCCGGGGTAGCCGTGCGCGGTGTGCAACCGCAATAGGAACCGCCGCCAGCCGAGTTCGGTTTCCGGCTTCGCGTCCGCCGCCGTGCCGCCGACCGCGCCGGTCATCGGGTTGTACGTCGCCGTCCACGTCCGGCCGTCCGCCAGCACCGGGAACTGCACGTCCGGCACGCTCGTCACCGTCACGTCGCCGGCCGGGAACCCGGTCCGCTCCAGGATCGTCGGCACGCTCGCCTTGATCTTCTCGTGGAGCGGGTCGTCGAGTTTGACGCCGTCGGCCGGCGGGCGGGCCGTCGGTTGTCGCCCGCGGCCGCCGGGGGACTCGGCCCGGCCGAGCGCGAACGGCGGCCTTTCCGGCTCCGCCCGGTCCCGCGTCGGCTGGCTGCGGACCGTGCCGCCGCCGGCCTTCACGTCCACGAGCACGCTCACCGTCTGCCCGTCGGCCTTCACCGTGGCGAACGCGAACTCGCGGACGAATTTCGCCTCCCCGGCCAGCGCGTACGGCGTCGCCGGCTTCTGCTTCTCGTTCAGCACCGCCACCACCTGCTCCGCCAGTTGCTGCGCCGTCGGCCGCTGTTCGAGCGGCGTGCCGGCCAGCGCGTCCGCCGAGAACGTCGTCGTCGGGGCGTCCGAGAACGCGGACGGGTGGTTGAACAGGAACGCGGTGACGCCGTACAGCACGGCCCACGGGAACAGGAACAGCCCCAGGTACAGGTGGCCGCGGCGGACGGCGTGCATCAGTCGCTTGCCCCGCGGGCGGGCGAGCGGCTGCGGGTCAACAACGGGCAGGCCCATCTAGTAATCTCCGAGGACTTCGCCGCCGGACCGGGTGCCGAGCGAGCGCCACGTCGCCAGGTCTAACGTATCGCGGACGAACCGGACGCTGCCGTCCATGAGGGCGACGTTCACCCCGCCGGTGTGGAAGCTGCGGGCGGTGATCGCGGCGTAGCAGACGTTCGTGGCGTGCGACCCCTCCCGCTGGTTGTTGAAGTCCGCGTGCTGGTACGTCGTGCCGTTCTTGACCACGACGACGTTCGTGTTCGGCGGCAGCACGGTCGTGAACCCGGTCTGGTGGGCGCGGGCGTCCACCCACTCCGTGTGGCCGCTGTCCACGTTGAACGCGTCCCCGCCGCTCGCCTCGACGAGCGCCTTTACGTCCGCCGCCGTCGCCGGCGGGACGGTCATCCCGGCGGCCGCGTTGTTGTTCCGCTGGTACGGCGTGTTCGACTTCACCTCGGCGATGCCGAGCGTGTTGCTCAGCCCGTCCGTCATGTCGGCCGGGCGGAACTGGCGGTTCACCCCGAACGCGCCGTCGCCGGTGGCCAGCGTCGCCGGGTTGAACACCATCCACGTCCCGAAGTTGCACCCGTAGTTGAGCGAGTAGTGCTCGGGCGTGCCGGTCGCGTCGAGCCGCTGGCGGGGGTTCACCTCACTCGGGCAGATGAACGTGTTGACGCGGACGCTCGCCCCCGGCTTGTTCGCCGCGTTGTTGTACGGCAGGTTGTAGTTGAACAGCCGCTGGAGGTTCTCCTGCTCCAGGTGCGGGAGGAACCGGGCGAGGTAGGAGTACGAGGTGGAGGACGCCGGGTTCGCGTACTGGCCGCCGGCCGGGTACTTGCCTTCCGCGGCCTCGACGTTGTGCAGCGCGAGCGTCAGCTGCTTCAGGTTGTTCGCGCACTTGATCCGGGCGGCGGCCTCCCGGACCTTCTGGACGGCGGGCAGCAAGAGGCCGATCAGGATCGCGATGATCGCGATCACGACCAGCAGCTCGATCAGCGTGAAGCCGCGCCGAGGCATCTTCTTCATCGAAGGAATCGCTCCTTTCAGGAGGTTGGAATCAGGTGGGTTCGACCCCTGGGACCGCGGGCGTCCCGCCCGCTTCGCTCCCCACCACGTAAGGCTGGTCCCCGAATCCGGGACGGTGGGCGGGCGGGACGCCCGCGGTCCCAGGAATGCCCACCTCCGGCCTCGAAGGCCCCCTTGTCCGGCCCTTACTTCGCCGTCACCTTCTCGCCCCGCTCGGCGAGTGTCAGCACCTCGACCTCCGCGACGTTGCCGCCCTTCGCCGCGCCGCCGACGAGCAGCGCGCTCGCGCCGTGCGGCAACAGCCGGGCGACCATCCGCTTCGTCTTCGACTCGCCGACCTTCTCCCACGCGTCGCCGGAATGGGTCAGCCGGAACGTAACGCCTTCCGACGTGTTGAGGATCAGCTTGCCGTTGACGGTCGTGGCCGCCGGGGAGAACCCGACGCGGCCGCCGGGGATGTCCGGGCCGGTGGACCACTTGCCGGTGGCGGTGTCGAGAACGTCCACGCGGTTCAGGGCCGCGGCCGCGGCGTCGAGGCCGCCGAGGACGTAGACCTTCGTGCCGATCACCGCCGCCGTTAGCGCCCGCCGTTGGAACGGCTGCTTCGTCGCCTTCCATTCCGGCGTCTTCGCGGTCAGGTCGAGCGTCAGCGCGGAATCGAGCCACTCGGCCTTCTCGCCCTTGCCTTTCTGCGTCCACCCGCCGACGACGACGAGCGCGTCCTTGACGACGACCACGTCGTGCGACGACCGGCCCTGCGGCAGCGGCGGGAGGGTCTCCCACTTCCCGACCTTCGGGTCGTACACGGCGGCGTCGGCGACCGAGTGGTTGTCGGCCGGCGTGCCGGGTTCGTTCCGCGGCTGCATCCCGCCGACGCGGTAGACCTTCCCGCCGTGCGTCGCGAGGTTCATCCCCTGGAGGATCGGCCCGCCGGGGAGGTCTTCCCAGTTCGTGCCGCCGTCGAGCTTCAGCCGGTGGAACGTGCCGAGGACGGTCTTGGTGTCGTAGCTGTGCGTCTTGCCGGCGTGTCCGCCGTAGACGTAGGCGTACCCGTCGCAGGCGATCGCGCCGAGGCTCGACGCGGCGGCCGGCAACGGCGGCAGCTGCTCGTCGGCGCGGCCGACGGCGGGAACGACGAGCAGGAGCAGGAAGGCGAAACGATTCCGCATGATGACCCCCTTGTGAAAATCGAAAACCGTATTCACCGCAGAGGGCACATGAGGGCACGAGAGAAAAACCAAGAAGAGTTCCAAAGAATGGTTTTGAACGCTCTTCTCTCTTCTTTTTTCCTCATGTGCCCTCTGCGGTGAAAATGTTTGTCTCGGTTACTTCACGTCCACCACGAGCGTCGCGTAGTGGCGGACTTCCTCGTACTTCTTGCCGTCGTGCTCGCCGGCCGTCGGGTCCGTGTGCCGCGCCCAGACGGCGTACCGGCCGGCCCCGGCCACCGGCTCCGTCTTGCCGTCCTTGTCCGTCTTCAGCTTCGACTTGTCGCCGTTCGGCAGCAGCAGGCTCACCTCCGCGTCGGCGACCGGCTTGCCGGCCGCGTGGACGTGGAACGCCGTCTTGCCGCCGGCCGTCACCGGCACGACCTCCAGCGCCGCCTTCGCGCCGACGGTCGCCGCCTTCGCGTCGCACTCGCCGAGGATCGCCTTCGGGTGGTAGACGAGCAGCGCCGGCTTCGTGTTCGGCCGCGACAGCAGGCCGTAGGTGACGGTCCCGTACACGACCTTCGTGCCGGCCGGGACGGTCGCCGCGAGCGCGTGCTTGTCGGTTTTGTGTTCGACCGGCACGTCCTTGCCGTCGGCGGCGCGGGCGGTCAGTTTCAGGGCCGCGACCTTCTCGATCGCAACGTTCTCGTCCGGGTCGAGGCTGTCGCTGAACACGACTTGCACGGTCGTGCCGTCCTTCGCCGGGACGACGTACACGAAGTGGGCCGCGGCGGCCGTGGCCAGCGCGGCGGCGAGCAGGGCCGCGAGCAGGTAACGCATGGTGGAATCTCCTGAGTGAAAGTTCGTGTGCCGGGCGGGGCGGTGGTCACCCCGCCCGGCGGGCACGGCGGCGCGAGTGGCCGCCGCCGTGGGTCGGTTACTTCGCGGCGGCCAATTCCTTTTTCCGGCCCGGCTGGACCGTCTTCCGGTAGAACTCGTCCCACGCCTTCTCGGCCTGGAACTTCGGCTCGCCGACCTTGAGCCGCTCGAACGTCTCGGCCTGGTACTTCTTGTCCGCGGGCATCGACTGCCACTCGGCGACCGTCAGCGGTTGCTCCGCCGGGGCCGTCGTCGCCGGCCCGCCGCTTCCGCCGCAACCGGCGAGCGCGAGCAGGCCGAGCAACCCGAATAGGGAAAACTTGTTCATATGCGGGTCCTTACTTGGTCGGTTTGACACCGGCGGACGGCCCTGGGACCAGACCCCCTTACTCGTTAGTGACGACTTCGCCGCCCGCCCGCGTGGACAGCGCCTGGTACACGTTCACCGTCCCCTCGACGCGGTTGACGCTCTCGCGGGTGAACCGGACGGACCCGTCGCCGAACAGGAAGTTGCCGCCGCCGACGTGCTCGCTGCGGAACCCGCCGTAGGGCGTCGTCGTGTGGTCGTGCTTGTTGAACGGGTGGAACGTCGTGCCCCACGCGTACCCGATGTACCCGTAGGCCCACACGCCGCCGTACATCGTGGACGGCACGCCCGTCGGCTTGAAGTCCGTCTCGCCGGCCAGGAACGTGTTCGACGTGCCGTCCGTCACGGCCAGGATGTTCACCTGCCGGTTCGCGGCGATGTCCCGCTTCTGCGGCGGGACGATGCCGTCGAAGTTCGCCTCGCCGGTCGTCGGCGGGTACGGGTGGAGCGTCGCGTCCTGCGACCCGGCGCTGAACAGGTAGCTGCAGTACGCCCGGTTCTCGGCCCCGCCCAGCGGCCCGGTCGGCGGCGTCATCGACGGGCACACGTAGGTCGGGATGAGCATCTGCTGCAGCGTCGCGTTCGTGTACCCGTCGCCGTCGGTATCGACGGTGCTGTTCCGCGGCTGCTTCGGGTCCCACCGCTTCGCGACCGCGTCCTGCTCCAGGTACGGCAGCACGAGGATGAACCCGGTCACCCACGTCGAGGCCGTCTCGGTCGGCTGCTTGTCGATCGTGCCGTAGGGGAACTTGTTGTTCGCGTCGTGGAAGCCGTGGGTCGCCAAGCCGAGCTGCTTGAGGTTGTTGGTGCATTTCGTCCGGGCGGCGGCCTCGCGGACCTTCTGGACGGCCGGGAGCAACAGGCCAATCAGGATGGCGATGATGGCGATGACGACGAGGAGTTCGATGAGCGTAAACGCTCGGCGGGCGCGTGACGTGCGCATGAGCACCTCCGAAGGAAACGTGGGTCACGGGTGTGAGCCGCGTTGCGACGGAAGGTGAGCGGGGGGCGAATCCCGCGGTCCCGAGCGGTGGCGGAGCGAGCTCGTCTTGTTGCGACAAAATCTCAACAAGACGCCTTTACTCTAGACGGTCTCGGAATAGAGTCAATAACGCGGCCCGGAAATTCGCCGTGTTTTCGTGCGAATTCCTCGGCCGGCCGGCGGAACCTCTGAATTTCTCGATATTTCGTCTCAACACGAGGCGGCGATGAGCGACGAAAAAATCCCCGATTCGCGTCCGGATGTCGAGGAGTCGAACCCGTTAGCGCCGGTCGTTCAGGCGAAGGAACTGTTCGGCGAGGGCCGCGAGGTGGTGATCGAGCACGACGGCGAGCGGTACAAGCTCCGCATCACCCGCCGGGGGAAGTTGATTTTGCAGAAGTGACGGCCCGCCTACTTCTGGTGCGGGAACGGTTTCAACAGCACCAGCGCGACCAGGCCGAGCATCGTGACGCCCACGCCGGCGAACATGAGCAGCAGCACGTCCGGCACGGGGTAGGACCGCGCGAGCACCCCGGCCGTCAGGTGGCCGGGCAGGGAGCTGGCGCTGAGCATCATCGCCCACAGGGCCATGACCCGGCCGCGGACGGCGTTCGGCACGCTCGTCTGGAGCGTCGATTGCCCGGTGGACAGGTACAGGACCATGCCGAACCCGAGGAACACGCACGCGAGCATCCCTAGCGGCAGCACGTTCACGAGTAGCAGGATCAGCAGCCCGACCCACCCGGCGGCCGCGCCGAGCAGCAGGAACCGGCCGCGGCGGTGGACCGAGCCGAACGTCGCCGTCGCGAGCGCGCCGACGAGCGCCCCGCCGCCGAACGCGCTGAGCAGCAGGCTGTACGAGCCTTCCGCCTTGCCGAGGACGAGTTTCGTGTACGCGGGGAAGAGCGTCAGCACCGGCCACGCGAACACGCAGAACCCGCCGGTGAGGAGCACGAGTGCCGCCAGCCCGCGGTGCGCCGCGAGGTAGCGGAACCCGGCCCAGAACGACCCGCGGGCGGCGTGCTTGTCGTGCGTCGGCAGCGCGTCCATCCGCGACAACGCGACCAGTACGGCGAGGTAACTGATCGTGTTCGCGGCGAGGCACATCGCCGCCCCGAGCCGCGTCGCCTCCGCGTTCGTGAAGGACTTCGCGAGCAGGAAGAAGAGGCCCGCGATCGCGGGGCCGGTGGCGCGGGCCGAGTTGAAGAGGAGCGAGTTCAGCCCGACGGCGTTCACCACGTCCTCGGTCGGCACGAGGTCCGTCACGACCGCGAGCCGGGCCGGGAGGTCGATTCCCTGAATCAATCCGCTCGTGAACTGCATCGCGAGCAGCAGTGTCGGCGTGACGAAGTCCGACGCGACGAGGACGGTGAGGGCCAGCGCGTTCAGCATGAACGCGGCCTGCGTCGCGAGGATGACGGCCCGCTTCGGGAACCGGTCGGCGACGGCCCCACCGAACGGCCCGAGGAGGAGCGTCGGGCCGACCTGCGCGACCATCAGGTACGCCGGCCAGCCGGGGTCGCCGGTCAGGTCGTAGGCGAGCCACATGACGGCCGTGGTCTGTACCCACGACCCGATGAACGAGACGAGCTGGCCGAAGAAGTAGAGCCGGTAGTTCGGGTGGCGGAGGGACCGGAACGTGCGGGCCTTCAGGGCGCGGCCGAGGCGGCGGGCGGGACTCACGGGCGGCGGTTCGGGAAGCATACGCACCGATTATACCGGCGGGCCTATCATGACCTCATGCGAACCGCCGTGCTGCTGCTCCTGCTCGCGACCCCCGCCGCCGCGAACGAGAAGCCGATCGCGTACCCCGTGCCGTCGGACTTCACGTCTCCGAACCGCGAGTACGTCTTCGTCCTCGTTCCGCCGAAGTCGGACGACCCGAACCGCAAGGAGAATTCCCACCACGCGATGCTCCGGCAGAAGTACGCGGCGAGCGGCCTCTACCGGGCGGACGATTCGACGAAGCCGCTGTGGGCGGTCGATTGGTTCGACTACGAGGCGTTCCCGGCGGACGACGGCGTCCATCTCGTGCGGTTCCACGGCGAGAACGCGCAGTGGCGGCACTACGCCGGCCGGAAGCTGCCGGACGACGCGGTGGCGGAACAACTCGCGGCCCCGGCCGTCAGCCTTTACGCGAACGGGAAGCTGCTCCGGACGTACTCCGTGCGGGAGCTGGTCGCCCGGCCGGACGACCTGCCGCACACGATGCGGTACATCCTGTGGAGCGCCGGCGGCGTGTTCTCGCAGGACGGCACGCAGTTCGTGCTGATGACGCAGGACGCCCGGCAGGTGTTCTTCGACCTGGCCACGGGGAAGATCGCGGAGAGCCGCGACGCCGGGCTGGGCAACGCGAAGGTGTGGGTGATGCGCGTCTCGCTCGCGCTGGTCGGCGTGGCGATCGTCGCGGTGATGGGGCTGTACGTGTACCACCTTCGGAAGAAGTGACCGACTTCCGAAGTCCGGCTTCGACTTCGGAAGTCGAGGCGGCGGAGGGGCGGTTGCAGATGCGGCGAAGGCGACTGGACGTTCGACTTCCGAAGTCGAAGCCGGACTTCGGAAGTCAGGGCTTTCCGCCCGCCCTCGCGTTCCCTAAGCTATCTAGCCTGAAACTCGGATTATCTCGGAGTCCTCGGTCATGGCACACAAGAAGGGTCAAGGCTCGGTCCGCAACGGCCGCGACTCGAACGCGAAGCGGCGGGGCATCAAGAAGTACGCCGGCGAGAGCGTGACGACCGGCAGCATCCTCGTCGTCCAGTGCGGCACGAAGTGGCACCCCGGCGCGAACGTCAAGCGCGCCCGCAACGACTACCTGTTCGCCCTGTGCGACGGGACCGTCTACTTCAGCAACGACAGCCGCAAGGTGAACGTCAAGCCGCTGGAAGAAGCCCCGGCCGCGAAGGCGTAAGGCGAAGTGAAAAATCTTGAAAGCCCAGGGTCGGCCGACCCTGGGCTTTCGGCGTTTACACCTCAAGTTATTGACACGCCCCTTCCGTCACCGGTAGGTTAACGTCACCCGAGGGCTGCTCATGACGATTACCTTGTCCGACGAAGTCCGCACCATCGCCGAGTCGAAGGCGAAGGCCGCCGGGTTCGCCGACGTTGCGGAATTCGTGGAGCATGCCATCGAAACCTACGACGACCCACTCCCCGACCCGCCGGCCGGGACGAGCTACGTCGTGAACTCGATGGACGAGTTGGAACAGAAGCTTGACGCCGCCCTGGAAGACACCGCGCCGTCGGTCCCGATGACGCCGGAGTTTTGGAATAAGTTGTTGAAACTGGTGGAGGAACGGGCTGCCGAACGGCGGAGGACGGTTGGGTAGTTGGGTAGGGCGGGTCAAGGCTTTGCGCCGACCCGCCGTCGGTCCCAGCCACCCCCGGCGGGTCGGCGCAAAGCCTTGACCCGCCCTACAAGACCCGCCGTCGGTCCCAGCCACCCCCGGCGGGTCGGCGCAAAGCCTTGACCCGCCCTACAAGAGTCACCGCCCCAGCACCCTCAAGTACAGCTTCTCGTACTCGGCGGCGCTGCGGTCCCACGACCAGTCCTGCTTCATCGCGTGCCGGACCACCTGCCGGAAGTCCTTCGGCCGGTCGCGGTACAGCGTCACCGCCCACTTGATCGTCTGGTACAGCGCGTTCGCCGTGTACTCCCCGAAGCTGAACCCGGTCGCGTGGCCGCCGGCCAGCGACTCGTGCGTCGCCCCGACCACGCTGTCGGCCAGGCCGCCGGTCTGCCGGACTACCGGCGGCGTGCCGTACTTCATCGAGTAGAGCTGGTTCAGCCCGCTCGGCTCGTACCGGCTCGGCATCAGAAACAGGTCCGCCCCGCCCTCGACCAGGTGCGCCAGCGCCTCGCTGTACCCCAGGTACACGCCGACCTGGTCCGGGTGCTTCTGCTTGAACTGCTGCAGCTCGTTGTGGTACTCCGGATCGCCTTCCCCCAGAAACACCATCTGGCAGCCGAGGTCCAGGAAGCCGGGGGCGGCGCTCAGAATCAGGTCGATCCCCTTCTGGCTGACCAGCCGCGCGACCACGCCGAGCAGCGGCTTCTTCGGCTCGACCGGCAGTTTGTACTGCCGCTGCAACTCCGCCTTCAACTCCGGCTTCACGTCGAACACCGTGTCCGCGTCGTAGTGCTTCGGCAGGTACGGGTCGGTCGCCGGGTTCCAGGCGTCGTAATCGACGCCGTTCATGATGCCGAACAGCTTCATCCGGCTCGTCCGCAACAGCGCCTCCAGGCCGCAGCCGTACTCGGCCGTCTGGATTTCGCGGGAGTACGTCGGGCTGACGGTGTTAATCACGTCCGCGAAGACGATGCCCGCCTTCAGGAAGTTGAAGTGCCCGTGGAACTCGAGCTGCGCGTGGTTGAACAGCCAGCCGGGCAGCGCGGTCAGCTTCATCACGTCCGGGCCGTACATGCCCTGGTACGCGATGTTGTGGATGGTGAAGATGCTCCGCGTGTGCTCGTACTGCGGCCGGGTGCGGAACACCTCGTTCAGGTAGACCGGCACGAGGCCCGTCTGCCAGTCGTTGGCGTGGATCACGTCCGGGACGAACGCCATCGAGTGCGCCGCCTCCACGACGGCCCGACTGAAGAACACGAACCGCTCGGCGTTGTCCGGGTAGTCGGCCTTGTACCCGCCGGGCATGTTCTGCTGGTACAGCCCGCGGCCGGCGGCCGGGTCGTCGCGGTCGAAGTACTCCGGCTGGTCGATGAAGAAGATCGGCACGTCCGTCTTCGGGAGCTTCGCGCGGAACACGCGGCAGGCGAGCGTCCGCGTGCCGACGGGGACGGGGATGACGTGGCTGGTCCGCTCGACCGGAACCTTGCCGAGCCGGACGCACCGGTAGAACGGCATGACGACGGCGACCTGGTGCCCCCGCGCCGCCAGCGCCCGCGGCAGCGCGCCGGCCACGTCCGCCAGCCCGCCGGTCTTCGCGAACCCGACCACTTCCGAAGCCGCGATGAGAATCCGCAACGACACGGCGACGCCTCCGAAGGAACGCTCGGTGGCTGTTATCGTACCGGCGGCGGGTACTTTTGTCGCACCGCGGCGAACGCCGGGGCGCGGAGGAGCGGGCCGAGGTCCGGGTCCGCGTACCACCCGGCCGTGTTCAGCGGCTGGACGCGGTCGAACTCTTCGAGGACGCCGTCCGCGTCCCCCTCGGCGGCGCGGACGAGCACGACCAACAGCGAGGAGACGGGGACCTGCTCCGCCGCCTCGTCGAGGATCGCCCGCGCGTCGGCCGGCCGCTTCAGCCGGACGTAGGCGCGGATCAGCCGCTCGTCGGCCCGATACTTCTGCCGGGCGTCGCGGCCGGACTTGTCCCGGTACTCCTTGAAGAGCCGGGCCGCCTCGGCGTCGTTCTGCTTCAGGTACTGGGCCTCGCCCCGCCACGCGATCACTTCCAGGTCGTCCGGGAACGCCTTCGCGTGCAGGTCGCACAGCTCCGCGAGCTTGAACTCGTCCCGGTCCGTCAGCATCAGGTTGGCGAGGTGGTCGAACGTGTCCACGGCCGGCGGCAACTCGGCGTAGGCTTGCTTCCACTTGTCCTGCTTGAACAGGAAGAACGCGCGGAGGGCGCGGAACCGCTCGTACCCGGCCGGGTCCGGCCGCCCGTCCGGGCCGAGCAGCGGGTTCGGCGTCCGGGCCGTCCGCGTCGGCTTCGGCAGCTTCGCGTACCCCTTCGCCAACTCCGCGTCGGCCTTCGCCCAGTCGCCGTCGGCCGCGATCAGGAGCGCGTCGCCGAAGTTCAGGTACGGGTCGGCCGGGGCCTTCTCCCGGTGGGCGGCGAGCAGGGCCGTCAGGTTCGCCACCCGCTTCTTGTGGTCGAACGGCTTCGGGTTCACGAACAGCAGCATGTCCGCGAACGCCGGGACCAGCCGGGCGACGAGCGGCCCGCCGGCGTCGGCGGCCGCGAGGGCGGGGTAGTAGTCCGCCGGGGCCGTGGAGGAAAACGCCCGCCCGGTCAGCCATTCGATGACGCCCGGCCGGTCCGCGGCCGGCACGCCCTTGAGGAGGTCGCCCGCCGCCTTCGGCTGCCCCCTCGCGACCTTCGCCTGTACGGCCCACGGCAGCACGAGCGGGTCGCCCGGTTTCGCCCGCAGGTAGCCGGTACACAATGCGTCGAGCAGGCTGGGGGACTGCGGCTCGAACAGGGCGGCCGCATCCTGCACGAGCAGCGGGCTGCCGGTCTTCGCCATCAACTCGCCGACGGCCTCCCGCTCCTCCGCCGGCACGCGGCGGGCCAGCTCCATCATCAGCGTGCGGTCGCCGGGGAACGTGGTCAGCCCTTTCCGGAGGACCGGGATCGCGGCCTTCGGGTCGTCCGCCTCGGCGGCCGTCAGCTTCGCGTCCTCCAGGACGGCGAGCGGGTCGTCGCCGACCCAGTCGCGGAACGACTGCAGTTGCATCCGGGCGTCGGCCCGCTTCCCGGTCGCGGCGAACACGGCGGCCCGCGCGTGCATCAGGTACACGGCGTTCGGCGTCCGGGACGTGGCGTAGTCGAGGTACTCGCGGGCCAGCTTCGCGTTCCCCCGGACCGCCAGCGCCCGCGCCCGCGCCGCCCCCCGCGCCCCGTCCACGTACCGCACCAGCGGCACCGCGTCGAGCGGCTCGACCCACGCGGCGGCCGCCGTCGCGGCCGGGTCCGTCGCCGTCCCGGCGATCGCCAGCCACCGGACCGCGGCGAGGTAGTTCAGGAACGCCGGCCGGTCCGCCGACCAGCCGCCCGGCCCGCCCTGTTCCGGCAGGTAGTCCCGCACCGTCAGGAACCGCAGCCGGGTGTTCGCGTAGTCGAAGTCGTACACCCGCCACGGCCCGGCCGCGCGGGTCATCCACCACCGGAGGAACTCCACCGCCCGCCGGCCGGCCTGGTCCGTCGTCGTGTGCTTCGCGATGACCAGCGCCTCGAGCCGGTCCGGGGAGAACCCGACGCGGACGACCTCCGGCGTGCCCCGCGGCAGCGTCGGCGACCGGCGGGCGGCCATCTCTTCCAGGTCGAGTCGGATCGCGGCGGCGGCGGCGTTGATCGTTTGGAGGGTGGGCTGCTGTTGGCGGAGCTGGTAGAAGCCGAGCGGAACCTCCTCCTCGGCCATGCGGGTCGTGTCGAACAGCTGCGCCCAGTCCGCGGGGCGGCCGTACCCTTGCACGTTGCAGACGGACCGGATGACGGCGAGCAGGTTGCCGGCGTCCGCCGGGGTCGCGGCCGTCGGCACGGCGAAGTTCGTCACCTGCCGGTTCGCCAGGCCGACCGCCGGGACCGGCGCGGGGGCGGGGACGGCCCGGCCCCACATCCGGTTGTAGTCCGGCGGCCGCGGCTTGAACGCGACGTTCAGGACCAGCCCGACGACCGTGGACGAGCCGAGCATGACGGCGGCCAGGACCGCCCAGGCGACGAACCTCTTCCGCATCACGGCCTCCCCTTCCGGTTGACGCCCGCCGGACGCTCACATTTCGGCCAGTTTCGCCAGCGCGTCGCCGGCCGTGCGGTAGATGATCCACTCATCCTTCGCGACCGCCCCGAGCGACTGGTAAAACTTGATCGACGGCTCGTTCCAGTCTAACACGGCCCACTCCAGCCGGCCGCACTCGCGGTCGCGGGCCAGCCGCGCCAGCGCGACGAGCAGCGCCTTGCCGAGGCCCCGCCCCCGGTATTCGGGCCGGACGAACAAATCTTCGAGGTAAATCCCCGGCCGCGTCAGGAACGTGGAGTAGTTGTGAAAGAAGAGGGCGAACCCGGCCGCGTGCCCGTCGGCCTCGGCGATCAGCACCTCGGCGTAGGGCCGCGGGCCGAACAGGTGGTCGCGGAGCTTCGCCTCGTCGAGGACGACCTCGTGCGCCAGCTTCTCGTACTCGGCGAGGGCGCGGATGAGGGCGGCGATGGTCGGCACGTCGGCGGGCGTCGCGGGGCGGATCATGGCGGGGTCCGGAGCGGGGTGGATCGCGGATAGTGTATCGGCACGCCCGACTTCCGAAGTCCGGCTTCGACTTCGGAAGTCGAAGGGGGTAGACGGCGTATCTCGATTTCCG
>JAESGS010000591.1_pt1 | contig 22515 bp, 15 predicted proteins | sample 9269761 | NCBI WGS metagenome assembly JAESGS01 (sample SAMN15741799, study PRJNA653493) | algae metagenome | isolation source: Cyanosarcina radialis HA8281-LM2 and co-occurring heterotrophs from damp... | place: USA: Makauwahi cave, Hawaii | collected 2011-01-06 | reverse complement strand
CGCCGAAGCCGCGCTGATCCTTGGCGTCGCCGAGGCAACCGTGTCGTGGCGGATGCACGAAATCCGGCGACAGCTCGCGGCAAATTCGGGAGCCGACGATTGATCGCAAAGCTCCGGGAAATTTTTTTCGGCACGCCGCCAAGGATTTCCCGCGCCGGGGCGTCCCAGGGACATGCGGGCGATTGTGCGCCGCTGTTGCCAGGGAGACATAGCATGTCCCGTTTCTATCTGACGCTTACCGCAGGCCTGTCGATCACGCTCGTCACCGCCTGCTCGCAATCGGCCGCGCCCGACATCGCATCGCCGTCGTCGGAGGCCACGACCCCGAAGGCCGAGTTTGAAGCGGATTCTTCCGACATCGTCGTCACGGGACAGCGTGTCGCCGCGCGCGCCATGGACACGCCGTTGGCGGTCTCGGTGATCGGTTCGGAAAGCGTCGCATCGCCCCCGCCGCGGCCTGCGCAAGTCCAGAAAATGGTCGTGACGGGCAGCGCCATTCGCGCGCCGATTCCCGACCGGATGATGCCTTATTATCAGGATGTCGGCCGCGACAAATTCACCTCGACGCAGGAAAATGCTTTCAAAATCGCGCAGGACGAGCCCGTGTCGACCTTTTCGATCGATGTCGATACCGCGTCCTATTCCTTCGTTCGCGCATCGCTGAACAACAATGCCCTACCGCAGCCGGCGGCGGTGCGGACCGAGGAGCTGATCAACTATTTCCCCTATGACTATGCCGCGCCGCGCAGCGCACAGCAGCCCTTCACCTCGAATGTCGCAGTCTTTCCGAGCCCTTTCACGGCGGGCCGCAAGCTCGTTCGCATCGGGATCAAGGGCTATGCGATCGAACGCGCAACACGGCCGCGCGCGAACCTCGTCTTCCTGATCGACACGTCGGGATCGATGAATGCGCCGAACAAGCTGCCACTCGTCAAGAAATCGCTCGGCCTGCTGCTCGACCAGTTGGGGCCCAACGACCGCGTGTCGATAGTGACCTATGCGGGCAGCGCGGGCACGGCGCTCGAGCCGACATCGGCGAGCCAGAAGGACAGGATCCTCGCGGTGATCGACCAGCTTGGCGCGGGTGGCAGCACTGCGGGTGCCGAGGGCATTCGTCAGGCCTATGCGCTGGCCGGGCGCAATCTCGACTCGAACGGCGTCAACCGCGTCGTGCTCGCCACCGACGGCGATTTCAACGTCGGCATCACCGACCAGAACGAACTGAAGGGCTATATTGAGCGCGAGCGCGGCAAAGGCATTTTCCTGTCGGTGCTCGGCTTCGGCATGGGCAATTACAACGACGCGCTGATGCAGACGCTGGCGCAGAACGGCAATGGTGCCGCCGCCTATATCGACACGCTCGGCGAAGCGCGCAAAACGCTTGTCGACGAGGCCACCTCGACACTCTTCCCGATCGCAAAGGACGTGAAGATCCAGGTCGAGTTCAACCCGGCCACCGTCGCCGAATATCGGCTCATCGGCTATGAAACGCGGATGCTCAATCGCGACGATTTCGACAATGACAAGGTCGACGCGGGCGATGTCGGGTCCGGGCAGACAGTGACGGCAATTTACGAGATCGTCCCCGTCGGGGGGCCACGCACGATGGGCGACCTGCGCTACAGCAAGCCTGCCTCACGCATGGCCGCGGCATCGGCGAGCGAATATGGCTTCGTGAAAATTCGCTACAAACTGCCGAAATCGGACCGCAGCCAGCTGATTTCGACGCCGATCGACCGCCGCGTCGAATTCGCACGCTTTGCCGACGCGCCGCAAGATGCGCGCTTTGCGACTGGGGTGGCGGCCTTTGCCGAACTGCTCCGCGGCGGAAAGTATAGTGGATCGATGACCTATGACGATGTGCTCCAGATCGTCGGCGCCTCGCGTGGCACCGACGATTTCGGCTATCGTATGGAACTGACGCAAATGGTCCGCGCCGCGAAGACGGCCGGATCGATGGCAAAGCTGGAGCGGTAACATGGTGCGGCGGCGTATCCGAACGAGCGCCGCCGCATCCGCCCCGCCGCTTTGGCATTTCGATCGAGTTGTTCGACCGGCGTCCAATTGTGCGTATAAGGCCTGGCGATGACCGGCGACGACGATCTCAATGCCCTTCTGCCACAAGCTCCGCCGCCCGCGCCCAAACGGCGCGAGGCGGCCATTGCCGAGGCGCTCGCACGCTTCGACGGAACGCCTGTTGCAAAGCGCGCCCCGCCACAGATCAGGACGCCATGGTGGAAATCGCTTCGTGGCCCTCAGGCTGGGCTGCTCGCGACTGCGGCGCTGGTTGCCGCGATCAGCCTGCCCTTTGCCTGGACGACGCTCAATCCGGGCGCGCCCGCAGCCGACGAACGGGCTTCACCTACCCCTCGCGAAGCGGGCCGGGTTGCTACGCCCGACACGGCCGACGTTCCGGCCGCAGCCTCGATCGCGACGGTATCGTCCGAAGAAGCCGATCGCGTCGAGCCGAACATCCCCGCGCCCCCTCCCGCCCCGGCCGCGCCACCGGCGAAGCGGGTCGAACTGGCGCAGGCTGAAACTTTTGCACCGGCAGCAGTTACCGCAAAGGCCGAAGAAGCCGCTCCCATTGTCGTTCAAGGGCGAGCAGCCCCGCGCCCCTCGCTCGAAGCCGCAAGCCCTGTTTCGGTAGTGTCCGCCGACAGGGTGTCCGAGAGTGATACCGTCGTCGTCACCGGCACGCGTATATCGAAGCCGCCGCGCCGTGGCGACTGGAACGCCTGTACCGTCAATGACCCCAGCCGGACGCTATCCAAATGCCGGAAGCTGGCGAACAAGGGCGCGAAGGACGTCCGCGCGCAAGCCGATGCGCATCTTTCCGACGGGCTGAAGCATGCGTGGGAGGGCGAACTGGACGAGGCGATCATCGCGTTCGATCAGGCAATTGCCGTCGCGCCCGACCTTTCGGTCGCCTACCTCAATCGCGGTCTCGCTTATGATCGCCAAGGCGAAAGCACGCGCGCGATCGCCGATCTCGACCGTGCGATCCGGCATGCACCGCAATCGGCGCGCGCATATTATAACCGCAGCCTTATCTTGCGAAAACAAGGTGAGGTTCGTCGTGCGGACATCGACGAGCGACGCGCGATCAACCTCGACAACCGATATCAAGCGGCCCCCCGCCCGGACTAATCAGGCCTGAAGCGCTTGATCCATCAGATCGCCGTTTCCGGCATAGCGATCGGCCAGGTCATTCGAACCCAGGGTTCCACTGCCGATGCGGTGATACTCCTGCACGATCTGCGATAGCGCCGACAGCGCCAGCGTCGCGGGGTCGCGCGTCGCAGGTATCAAGCCGACCGAGGTGCGCAGCTTTCGCCGCAAATCCTCCGGCACCCCGGCTGCCCGCAAGATATCGAGCCGGATATGCTGCGTTCGCCGGCTCCCGATCGCCCCGATGTAAAAGCTGGGAAGACGCAATGCTAACGGCAGTAGCTCTTCCTCCCAATCGCGGTCGTGAAACACCGAGAGGATCGCGGTCCACGCATCGGTACGCACCGGCGGCAGCGACGTGCGCGCGGTAAGCCGAACGGTGTCGAATCCTTCGGCAGTCAGGTCCGCCAAGGCGCGTTCGTCGGGCGAAAGTACGGCGATATCGGCGCCGAAGCTCGCCGCCAGCCGCGCCAGCGCGGTGAGTTCTTCGCCCTGCCCGATCGCGACGACGCGGAGCGTCGGTGCATAGCAAAGGCGGAAACCCTCATCACGCCAGCCCACGCAATCACCGTCGGACACGGCATCCAAAAACACGCCATCGTCCGATAGCCGCAACGCCGCCGCCTCGCGCCGATCATGCCGCGACAAGACGGCTGCGATCGCTTCCGGATCAGGACAGGGGTTGAACAGCAGGTCGATCCCGCCGCCGCACGGGAGCCGGATGTCGAGATAGGGAGATCCCGTGCCGAACCGCACCAGCTTGGCGCGCCCGCCGGCGAGCGCGCCGATCGCCTCGGCGACAACCGCCGCCTCGATACAGCCGCCCGAGAAAGAACCGACATATCGGCCGTCTGCGGCGACCACCATCTGCGCACCGATCGCCCGCGGCGACGATCCTTCGATCCCGGTGAGCGTCACGAGGATTGTGCCGACACCCTCCCGGCTCCGATCGAGGACAAAGCGCAATATGTCGGCCGGCGTGGTTGCTATCATTCGTCGTTTGCCCTGAAAGGGGCGTGAAGAGTGGCGGAAGGGACAAGAGCCATGGTCGAAGCCACGAACGTCGCCGCCATCCTTCTCGCCGCGGGCACGTCGCAGCGGTACGGAATCGAGGACAAGCTGCTGGCGCCGCTCGCGGACGCGCCGCTGGTGTTGCATGCAGCGCGGCGGATCGTCGAGCTGGCGCCGGCGCGGCGGATCGCCGTCTGCCCCAACGACCATGGGATGCTCGCGCGACATCTCGCAGCGGAGGGTTTCGAAATCGTCGTCAACTCGCACCCCGAACGCGGGCTGTCGCAATCCTTGTCGCGCGGTATTGCCGAGGCCGCGCTGGGACGGGAGGTCGCTGCGCTCGTCTGTCTGGCCGATATGCCCTTCGTCAGCACCTGCCATTTGCGCGATCTGCTGATGCGCTTCGATCCGTCGACAACGCCCGTTGTCGCAACGACAAATGGCTCCGCGACAATGCCGCCCGCGCTGTTCGCCCGCGCGCTGTTCGACAAGCTGCTTACTGGCGAAGGCGATCGGGGTGGCAAAGCCTTGCTCGCGGGCGCGGCACTCGTGCACGCAACCGCCGACGAACTGCTGGATATCGACCGGCCGGGCGATCTGCCCGCCCGCTGATCGCGGCGCATCGCGATCACGTCATCTCCGGCAATTTGTCGATGAATTTGTCCAGCGTGATCGGATAGTTACGCACGCGCGCACCCGTCGCGTTGTATACCGCGTTCGCCACCGCTGCGGCGACGCCGCAAATGCCGAGCTCGCCGACGCCCTTTGCCTTCATCGGCGAGGTGTTCGGATCGATTTCGTCGAGGAAGATCACTTCCTGATAGGGGATGTCGGCGTGGACCGGCACTTCATATCCAGCAAGGTCGTGATTGACGAAGAAGCCGAAGCGTTTGTCGACCGCGAGTTCCTCCATCAGCGCCGCGCCCGCCCCCATCGTCATCCCGCCGATGACCTGGCTGCGCGCTGCTTTCGGGTTGAGGATGCGTCCCGCGGCGCACACTGCGAGCATGCGGCGGATGCGGATTTCGCCCGTCGCGATATCCACGCCGACCTCGACGAAATGCGCGCCAAAAGTCGATTGCTGTTCCTTTTCGGCGAGCTTGCCGAATTCAATGACATCTTCGGCAACGAGTTCGCCGCCCTTTGCAGCATCGGCAAGCGCGAAGCTGCGCCGCCCCGCCTTGACCTTTCCGTCGGCGAACACGGCGTCCGCAGGGTTGAGCCCCAGCTTTTGCGCCGCCGCTTCGCGGAGTTTCGTGCAAGCGGCGTAGACACCCGCGGTCGAGCTGTTGGCGCCCCACTGCCCGCCCGAGCCCGATGAGACCGGAAAGGAGGAATCGCCGAGTTTCACCACCACCTTGTCGAGCGGTACGCCCATCATTTCGGCGGCGGTCTGCGCGATGATCGTGTAGCTGCCGGTGCCGATGTCGGTCATGTCGGTTTCGACCGTGACGATACCTGCATTCGAAAGCCGGACGCGCGCCGCCGAATTGGCGTTGAGATTGTTACGGAACGCCGCCGCGACACCCATGCCGACGAGCCATTTGCCATCGCGCGTCACGCCCGGTTTGCCGCGCTTTGCCCAGCCGAATTTCTCGGCGCCCATTTGCAGGCATTTGTTGAGCTGGCGCTGGGTGAAGGGCCGGCTCGGCACTTCGGGATCGACCTGCGTATCGTTGAGGACGCGGAACTGGATCGGATCCATCCCGAGCTTTTCCGCCATCTCGTCCATCGCCACCTCGAGCGCCATCATGCCCGGCGCCTCGCCCGGCGCGCGCATGTCGTTCCCCTCGGCAAGGTCGAGCGCGGCGATGCGCATCGCGGTCATGCGATTGGCGCCCGCGTAGAGCAGGCGCGTCTGCGCGACCGCCCCCTCGGGCTTGGCCGCGTTGATGTCGCCAGACCAGCTTTCGTGCCCGATCGCGGTCAGCTTGCCGTCGGGTGTCGCGCCCAGCCGGATGCGCTGGATCGTCGCCGGGCGGTGCGGGGTGTTGTTGATCATCAGCGCGCGGTGGAGCGCGACCTTGACCGGGCGCTTCGCCGCCTTCGCGCCGAGCGCCGCGAGAATCGCATCGGCACGCACATAGAGTTTGCCGCCGAAGCCGCCGCCGACATAGGGCGACAGCAGGCGGACATTTTCCTTGGGCAGCCCGAGGGTCTTGGCGACGTCGCCCGCCGACCAGGCGATCATCTGGTTCGCCGTCCAGACGGTCAGCTTGTCGCCTTCCCACGCCGCAATCGACGCGTGCGGCTCCATCATCGCGTGGGCATGGTCGGGCGTCGAATAACGCGCGTCGATCTGGACCGGCGCGGCGGCGAAAGCGGACGCGAAGTCGCCGACTGCCGTGTCCGGCTGGTTGCCATAGAGCACCGGCGCCTTGCCGGCAGTGGCCACCGTGGCGGAGAGATCGTAGCTTCCTTTGCCGCGCGCATAATCGACGCGGACGAGCGAAGCTGCGGCGCGCGCCTGCTCGAACGTCTCGGCAACGACGAGCGCGACCGCCTGATGATAATGCTCGATATCGGGCCCGCCGAGCAACGTCGCATTGTTGAAATCGCCCTTGCCGAGCTTTCCGGCATTGGCCGCGGTGACGATCGCGAGCACGCCCGGCGCCGCGCGGGCTTCGTCGAGGTTCATCGACGCAATCTTGCCCTTGGCGATCGCCGACCCGACGACATAGCCATAGGCCTGCGTTTTCGCGAAGTCCTGATGCTCATAGGCATAGGGCGCTGTGCCCGTCACCTTGAGCGGCCCTTCGATACGGTTGGTGGGTTTGCCGACGATCTTTAGCTGATCGATCGGATTGGTGGTGGCGGGCGTGTCGAATTTCATCGGTTCAGCCTTTCGCTTGCGCCAGCACGCCGGCGAGCGTGCGCTCGACCAGTGGCAGCTTATAGGCATTTTCGTGGGTGGTCTTCGCACCCGCGAGCAGCTTCGCGGCCACCGCCTTGGCGCCGCGCGGCAGGTCCGCCTCGGCCGCCTCGACACGCCAGGGCTTGTAGGCGACGCCGCCGAGCGCGACGCGCCCGGTGCCGTCCCTTTGCACGACGGCGCCGACCGAGATCAGCGCAAAGGCATAGGAAGCGCGGTCGCGCACCTTGTGATAGATATGCGTGCCGCCGATCGGCTTGGGCAGCGTCACAGCGGTGATCAACTCACCCGGCGCGAGCGCGGTTTCCAGATGCGGGGTCTTGCCCGGCGCCCGATAGAAATCGGCGTAGGAGATCGCACGCGTCTTGCCCGCCACATCGACCGTTTCGACGCTGGCATCGAGCGCGCGCAGCGCCACGCCAACGTCGCTCGGCTGTGTCGCGATGCAGGCATCGCTGGCGCCAAGGACAGCGAGGATGCGGTTGAAACCGCCGATCGCGGCGCAGCCGCTACCCGGCTGGCGTTTGTTGCACGGCTGGTTCGTGTCGTAAAAATAGGGGCAGCGTGTGCGCTGGAGGATGTTGCCACCCATCGTCGCCTTGTTGCGGAGCTGGCCCGAAGCGCCCGCGACCAGCGCGCGCGAAACGAGGCCGTAATCGCGCCGGATGCGCGCGTCGGACGCGAGGTCGGTGTTGCGCACCATCGCCCCGATGCGCAGGCCGCCATCGGCGGTCGGCTCGATCTTGTCGAGCGCGAGGCGGCTGATGTCGATCAGATGTCCCGGCGTCTCGATCTCGAGCTTCATCAGGTCGAGAAGGTTGGTGCCGCCGGCGATATAACGCGAACCCTTGGTCCGCGCGAAGGCGGCGGTGGCGGCGGCCGGCGTGTCGACCCGTTCATAGGTGAAGCTTTTCATGCCTTCACTCCCGCCACTTCGCTGATCGCCGCAACGATATTGGGATAGGCACCGCAGCGGCAGATATTGCCGCTCATCCGCTCCCGGATCTCCATGTTGGTCACCTGCGGCGCGGCGGTCAGGTCGGCGGTGACATGGCTCGGGATGCCGGCCTTGATCTCGTCGAGCACCGCGACCGCCGAGCAAATCTGACCCGGCGTACAATAGCCGCATTGAAAACCGTCGTGCGTGACAAAGGCGTCCTGCATCGCGTGCATCTTGTCGGGCGTACCTAGGCCTTCGATCGTCGTGATCTTGTCGCCATCGTGCATCACCGCCAATGTCAGGCAGCTGTTGATCCGCCGCCCGTCGACGATCACGGTGCACGCGCCGCACTGGCCGTGGTCGCAACCCTTCTTGGTGCCGGTCAGGTGCAGATGCTCGCGCAACGCATCGAGCAGCGAGGTGCGCGTATCGAGCTCGAGCTCTTGCGCCTGACCATTGACGTTGAACGCCACCTTGACGGTCGGCGGCGCCGAAGCAGCCGGACTGGCAGCCGTCGCCGCGCCGATCGGAACGAGCGTCACCGTCGCAACCGACGCCGCGCCGCCAACCAGCACACCGCGCCGGGACAGCTCATATTCTTCGGGAGTTTGCACCGCAGTCCTCCGTTTCTGTTTCTGTTTGCCAATGGGCGCGGATGCCCACGGGAAAGATCAGGCAGTCGTACCGCGCGATTTATGACCGCGTCGGCTCAGAAAATTTCGGATTCGTGACGAAGGGGTAACATAATAATGCGCTTCAGAACAAGCGTCGCACCGGGTCGATGCGACGCGGGCGGGTTGCGGCGTGCCGTGATATTTGTCCCGCGGAAAGCCCTCGACGCGTCCAAGTCGCGAAAACAGCCCTAAACGATGTTGCAAATGCGAGTTACTCTCATTAGTGGCGCTTCACCGACGCGGCCGGGCCGCCGACAAAAGGGGGAAAAGATGCGCAGTTCCATTCGTTTGCTGCTGACCGGATCGGCGCTTCTGTATACCGCGACATTCGCCCAAGCGCAGCAAGATGCGTCGCCGATGGCGGCCGAGGAAGAACCGGGCGATGCCATCGTCGTAACCGCCTATGGTCGGACCGATCAGCCCACCGCCGCAACCGGGCTTCCGCTCTCCCCGCTCGAAACGCCGCAAACGATCAGCGTGATTACGCAGCAGCAGATCCAGGATCAGGGGTTCAACACGATCAACGACGCGCTCGACTTTACCGTCGGCATTTCCAAGAAGGATATCGACCGCGGGCGCAGCGCGATCACCGCGCGCGGTTTCGAGGTGCAGAATTTCCAGCTCGACGGCGCGCCTTTCGAAAATGGCAATGTCGGCTTTGGCGAGACCAGCACCGCGCAATATGAGCGCGTCGATCTGGTGCGCGGTGCCGCCGGCCTGATGCAGGGCGCCGGCGACCCGTCGGCGGTCGTCAACCTGATCCGCAAACATGCGACGACAGGCGACTTTGCGGGCAACATCAGCGTCGAGGCCGGATCGTGGGATCGCTTCGCCGCAACGCTCGATGTCCAGTCGCCGCTTAACGCCGCTGGCACGGTGCGCGCACGCGCGGTCGCGCAGGCCTATACACAGGACAGTTTCGTCGACCTCGAAAAGAAGAAGGGCCTCCTTCTCTACGGCGTGATCGACGCCGATCTGGGCGACCGTACGACGCTGTCGATCGGTGCAAGCTATCAGCGCGACGAGCGCGACGGGATCATGTGGGCGCAATTGCCTTATTGGTACAGCGACGGCACGCGCACCGACTGGCGGCGATCGAAGACCACCGGCGCCGACTGGGGGCTCTGGAACACCACCGAGATTTCGGCCTTTGCCACCCTCAAGCACAAATTGGGCGGCGATTGGGAAATTCGCGGCGACATCGGTTATCACAAGGGACTCGAAAATTCGAAACTGCTGTGGCTCGACGGCCTGCCCGATCGCATTACCGGCGCGGGCGTGAACACGTCGGGTTACTGGTACAAGACCGATCCCGAGCAATGGCATGGCAGCGTCCAGGCCAGCGGTAGCTTCAACTTGCTGGGCGGCCAGCATGACCTCGCGTTCGGCGCGATGGCGAGCCGCGTCGACAACGGCTGGACGAACCGCGATCCGATCGCGATCGACCCGATCACCGACTTCAACAGCTTCGACGGCCGGCTCGCCGAGCCCGAATGGGGCGAGCGATACGACATGTCGGGTTTCGGCAATACGACACAGGCAGCGGTGTACGCCTCGACGCGGATCAGCCTGCTCGGGGGACTCAAGCTCATCGGCGGCGGGCGCGTCAGCTATTACAAGCGCGAAGAGCATGAGAGCCTGTACAGTTCACCCTACACTCTCTCGTACAAGGGCCAGATCACGCCTTATGTCGGGCTGGTCTACAACCTCACGGCCAACCTGTCCGCCTATGCGAGCTACACCAATATCTTCAAGCCACAAGGCGACCTGCGCGACCGCAACAACAAGCTGATCGATCCGCTCGAAGGCACTAATTATGAAGCCGGTCTGAAAGCACTGCTGCTCGATGGCCAGTTGCTTGCGACGGTCTCGGTCTATCGGATCGAACAGGACAATCTGGCGGTCGCCGACGGCCTGATCCCTGGCACGCCTATTCAGGCCTATCGCGGCATGAAGGGGACCGTCGCCAAGGGCTATGAACTGGAAGTCGTCGGGAAGATCACCCCGCAATGGGACGTCAGCGCCGGCTGGAGCGATTATAGCGCAAAGGACGCCGAGGGGGCGCATGTACTCGCGCATCAGCCGCGCCGCGTATTCAACTTTGCGACCCGGTACGATTTTACCGGAACGCTCGACGGCCTGAGTGTCGGTGGCGCGTTGAAATGGGAAAGCCGTCCGCCGGTGACCGCCGTCAATCCGGGGTCGAACGTCGAGGAGCGGATCGGCCAACCCGCCTATGCCATCACCAATATCATGGCGCGCTACGACCTGACCGAGGCCCTGTCGCTGCAGGTCAATGTCGACAATCTCTTCGACAAGCGCTTTTTCAGCGGCAACGTCTGGTTCCCGGGCTTTGTCTATGGCGAACCGCGAAATGGGCGAGTGACGCTGAAATACGCGTTCTGAGAAAAGATCGATCGGGCAACCGCTTTTTGCCGACGGCGGATGTCCGGCGATTGCGGACATGAAATGAGGGCGCTAGCGACAGGCGGATGACATCGGTCCGTTCACGTTCGCCGGCGCCCGTCGCTACCCTTCGGTCGCTTGGCTTTGCCGCTTTGCTGATCGCGGCAGGCCCCTCACACGCGGCCGAACCGGTCCTTTATGCCAATGCGACGGTCATCGACGGCACTGGCGGTCCCGCACGAACCGGGCAGGACATTTTGATCGACGGCGAACGGATCGTGGCCGTTGGGGCGCACGACGGTCTGGCGTTGCAAGCCGGAGCCGCACGCCGGGTCGATCTGTCCGGTCGCTTCGTCATTCCCGGATTGATCGACAGCCACGTCCATCTCGCAACGCCGCCTAACCGCGCACGAGCCGAGGCGATCCTGCGCCGGAACCTCTTTGGCGGGGTTACCGCAGTGCGTGACATGGCAGACGATCTGCGCGCGGTGGGCGAGCTTTCGCGCGCGTCGCTGGTCGGCGAGATTCCGGCACCCGACATTTATTATGCCGCGCTGATGGCGGGACCGTCCTTTTTCGAGGATCCCCGCGTCCTTGCGGTCAGCCGCGGGTTCACACCGGGCACCGCGCCGTGGATGCAGGCAATCGACAAAAGGACCGACCTGCGCACCGCGGTCACGCTGGCGCGCGGCACGTCGGCGAGCGCGATCAAGATCTACGCCAACCTTCCCGCTGAACGCGTTGCGGCGATCAGCGAAGAGGCGCACCGGCAGAAGATGATGATCTGGGCGCATAGCGCGGTCTTCCCCGCCCGCCCCGCCGAAGTGATCGCAGCGGGCGTCGATTCGGTCAGCCATGTCTGTTACCTCGGCTATGAAACGCAGCCGGACATGCTCGCCGCCTATCAGGACCGTACTCCGGTCGACGAGGCGCGTCTCGCCCCGGCCGGCGACGATCCGGTTGTCGGCCGCCTCTTCGACGCGATGCGGAAGCACGGCACGATCCTCGACGCGACGGGCAGCCTGTTCGTCAAATTCGAGGCCGAGCGCAAGGCCGACCCCTCGGCCAAACCGTTGCGCTGTACCGGAGCCCAGACTGTCCGCCTGACGCAGCAGGCGTGGCGCGCCGGCCTGCCCATTTCGACGGGCACCGACTTCACCAACAAGGCGGACGACGCCTGGCCCGAAGTCCACGCCGAACTTCGCTATCTGGCACGCGACGTCGGTATGCCGCCGCTCGCGGTCATCCATTCGGCGACGCTCGTCGGCGCGCGCGCCGCAGGACAGGACAAGGAAATGGGATCGATCGAGCCCGGCAAGCTTGCGAATTTCGTCGTGCTGGGCGCGGACCCGCTTGCCGATATCGCCAATATCGAACGCATCGAAATGACGGTGAAGCGCGGCCGCGAATATCGGCGCGCCGACTATATCGCGCCGACCGCAAAGGAGCTTGGCAATGACGATTGAACGCCGCGCGATGCTTGCGGGTGCAGCAGGACTGGCTGCGACATCTCTCCTGCCTGCTGCCGCACATGCCGCAGTGCCCGACGGTCGCGAATGGGTTATCGTCAATGCGCTGGGCGGCCTCGCCGATCCAAATGTGCGCGATGCGCCCGATCCCTTTTCACCACGCGTGCTGGCCGAAGCCCACGCGTCGGGCATCACCGCGATCAACTGCACCCTCGGCTATGTCGCGGGACCGGCTGACCCCTTCGAAAAGAGCGTCGCCGACGTCGCCGAAATGGACATGCTGCTGCGCCGCTATCCGCGCGATCTGCTCAAGATTTTGAGCGCGGCCGACATCCGCCGCGCCAAGGCCGAAAAGAAGATCGGGATCATCTACGGCTTTCAGAACGGCGCAATGATGGGCAAGGACGCCGCCCGCGTCGACATCTTCGCCAACATGGGCGTGCGCATTTTCCAGCTCACCTATAATCCGGCCAACCAGCTCGGCGACGGATCGATGGCGCCGGACAACCGCGGGCTCACGTCGTTCGGGCGCGAAGTGATCGAGCGGCTCAATGCGCAAAAGATGATCGTCGACCTGTCGCACAGCGGCGAAAAAACCTGCGTCGAAGCGGCGGACGCGTCGAAAGCACCGATCTCGATCAACCACACCGGTTGCCGCGCGGTTACCGACCTGCCGCGCAACAAGACCGACGCCGAATTGCGGCTCGTTGCCGAAAAGGGCGGCTTTATCGGCATCTATTTCATGCCCTTCCTCAACATCTCGGGCCACGCCCGCGCCGAAGACGTCGTGGCGCATATCGATCATGCGGTGAATATCTGCGGCGAGGATCATGTCGGGATCGGTACCGACGGCACGGTGGGCCAGATCAACGATCTTCGCGCGTACGAAGCCGTGCTGGCAAAGGAGATTGCCGAGCGCCGGGCGGCGGGGATCAGCGCTTCGGGAGAGCGGCCCGACACCTATCCCTTCGTCGTCGACCTGCGCGGGCCCGACCAGTTCAGGAAGTTGATCGGGTTGCTCGCCGCGCGCGGCTATTCGAGCCGCCGGATCGAGAAGATCATGGGGCTCAATTTCCTGCGCCACGCGGAAAGCGTCTGGGGTGGCTGATCCGATCCGCTTCATCGATGCCGAGGACGTCCGCGAGCGGCTCGACCACCGGACGTGCATCGACCTGATGCGCGGCGCGATGATCGCGCTCGCCGAAGGACGCAGCCGGCAGTTGCTGCGCGGCATCATCGATCTCGACGGCGGCGATCTGTTCGGGGTCATGCCGGGTGCGCTCGAGGGCGCGGGCTTTGGTGCGAAGATCATCAGCATCTTTCCCGCCGCCGCGGCGCACGGCAGCTCGCATCAAGGCGTCATCATCCTGTTCGATCGCGCCAGCGGCGCGCCGGTGTGCGTGATCGACGCCAGCGAAGTCACCGCGATCCGCACCGCGGCCGCTTCGGCAGCGGCGACCGACGCGCTCGCCCGCCCCGAGGCGAGCTGCCTTGCGATAATGGGAACGGGCGAGCAGGCATGGCACCATGTCGCCGCCATCCGCCACGTACGATCGCTCGCCGAAGTACGGATTTGGGGCCGCGCGCCCGAAAAAGCGAAAGGGCTCGCCGACCGGATCACGCGCGACTTTGGCCTAGCCGCGCGGGTGGCCGCTTCGGTCGCCCAGGCGGCGGAGGGCGCCGACATCATCTGCACGTTGACCGGCGCTGCCGAGCCATTCCTGCGCAACGCGCAAGTCGCGGACGGGACACATATCAACGCCGTCGGCTCGAGCCGCGCTGGGCCGTCCGAGATCGACGAGGCGCTGGTTGCGCGCGCACGCTTCGTGCCCGATCATCGCGAAGGGGTGCTCGCACAGGGCGCGGAATATCTGCGCGCGCGCGACGCCGGGCTCATCACCGAAGCGCATGTCCTGCCCGAGGTCGGGCATGTCTTTTCGGGGGCAGCGCCGGGCCGCCTGACGGCATCGGACGTCACCATCTATAAATCGCTCGGCTCGATCGTGCAGGATCTGGCCTGCGCCGCGTGGCTTTGGAAGACGTATTCCAGCTGAGAATCTGAGGGAAGACCGACACCTAAGAGGCTGCAACCCGGCCCTCGATGCGGTAAAGAAAACCATGTTTATCGAACCGACTCGCCGCCGCCCTTTGGGTGCTGCGATCATGACGGTCACGAACCCGCTCGCGCCGCGCCCGTGACTGCGAAGCCGGCATAGCGCGTCATGGCGGAATATGTCTTCAAGCCGCATGAGCGGCCAACGCTTCCGGGATCGCCCGCCAATCCCGATCATCCGACCTCGCGCATGGTGCGCCACTTCCTGATCGGCTGTTTGATCGGGATCACCGGCGGTCTCGGCAATGCGCTGGTCACGGTCAATCTCAACTTCGCGCAAGGAACGCTCGGGCTGAACAGCGACGAAGCGGCGTGGCTGACCGCCGCCTATTTCATGACCAACGTCACCGCGAACCTGCTGCTGGTCAAATATCGCCAGCAATTCGGGCTTCAACCGTTCATCCGCTACACGCTTGTCGCCTATGCGGTGACGACCCTGATGCACCTGTTCATCCACGATTTCTGGACCTCGGTCGCGGTGCGCGCGATGAGCGGGATCGCGGCCAGCGGCCTCTCCACGCTAACCATCCTCTATTTCTTCCAGGCGCTTCCGGCATCGAAGCGGCTTGCCGCCGTGATGATCGGCATCTGTATCCCGCAGATCGCGACGCCGCTCGCGCGCGTGCTGTCGCCGGGGCTGCTCATCTGGGGCGACTGGCATAATCTATACTGGTTCGAATTCGGGTTGGCGCTGGCGACGCTCGCCGCGGTGATGGCGCAGCCGCTGCCGCCGAGCGAGCGCGAGAAAGTGTTCGAACCGCTCGACTTCCTGACCTTCGGCTTGCTCGCGCCGGGACTGTGGCTGCTGGTCGCCGTCCTCTCGCAGGGTCGAATCCAGTGGTGGACCGAACGGCCGTGGATTGGCTGGTCGCTCGCCGCCAGCGTGGCGCTGATCGCCGCCGCGATCCTCGTCGAACATCATCGAAGAAATCCCCTGATAAACACCCGCTGGCTCGGCACGCGCGAAATGATGCGGCTGATCGCGGTCGCGGCATCGGTCCGTATCCTGCTGTCCGAACAGGCGTTCGGTTCGGTCGGTTTCCTCAACGCCGTCGGGCTGATCAACGACCAGTTGGTCACGCTGAACCTGATCGTCGTTTTTGCATCAATCGCCGGTCTGGCTACTGCAGTTTTGACTTTCCGCCCGGACAATCTGACGCGGCCGATCATCATCGCGGTCATATTGATCGTCATCGGATCCTTCATGGACGCCAATTCGACCAACCTCACCCGCCCCGGCCATTTCTACCTCAGCCAGGCGCTGATCGGTTTCGCTTCGCTGCTCTTCTTGGCGCAGGCGATGGTGATCGGCATCGCGCGGACGCTGCTTGCCGGCGGCAAGAATTTCATCAGCTTTGTTGTATTGTTCAGCATGAGCCAGAGTATCGGCGGTCTCGCGGGCGGCACCCTGCTCGGGACGTTCCAGACGGTCCGTGAGAAATATCATTCGCACGAACTGGTCCAGAATATCGTCGCGAGCGACCCGCTCGTCGCGGCGCGGCTCGGTGCCGGCAGCCGCGTCGTGGCCGGGACGGTCGGCGATCCGGTGCTGCGCAGCGCGGAGGGCGCCGCATTGCTCAGCCAGCAAGTTACACGCGAGGCCAATATCCTTGCGTATAATGACGTATTCCTGCTGGTCGGGGTACTCGCGATCCTGACGACGATATGGGGCTTCATGATTAGCCGAGGCATCCGACGGCGAAACGAACCGTCACCGGTGATATTATTGGTACAGCGCCTGCAAGCGCAGGCACAGGCGCAGGCTCAACAGGGGCAATGATATGAGCGACGAGCCAAAGGCGAACACGTCGAAGCCCGAACCCGCAGCGGCAGCCCCGCCGCCCGAAGCCGCGCCACCCGCCGATCCGCAGGTCGACGCACAGCCGTCGGCGTGGCGCCCCCCAGACAAGACACGCACGACCGTGATCGTCATCATCGCCGCCGCCGTCGTGGCGGTGCTCGCGATCCTCTATGCGTGGGACCTGCCACCCTTTGCCGGCAGGGCGGAACGGACCGATAACGCCTATGTCCGCGGGCGTGTGACGATCATCAGCCCGCAGGTCAGCGGCTATGTCACCAGCGTCCCGGTGCAGGATTTTGCCGAGGTCAAGGCGGGGCAAGTGCTCGCGACGATCGACGACCGCATTTATCGTGCGCGCGTCGCGCAAGCCGAAGCGAATGTCGCGGCCCAGCAGGCCGCGCTCGCCAATTCGGCACAGGCGCAGCGGTCGCGCGAGGTCGCCACCGACAGCCAGAACGCCGGCATCGCCAACGCGCAGGCGCAGCTGACGCGCGCCGAGGCCGACATGCGCCGCGCGCGCACGCTCGCCGCCGACGGCTCGATCTCGACCCGCGAGCTCGACCAGACCCGCGCAGCGCTGCTCGCGGCGCAGGCGTCATTGCAGCAGGCACGTGCGAGCCGCTCGATCGGCACGCAGGACGTCCGAACGGTCGTCGTCGCGCGCGCCGGCCTCGAAGCCGCGGTCGCTTCGGCGAAGGCGCAGCTCCGCCTCGCCCAGATCGACCTCGACAACACGATCATCCGCGCCCCCGCCGACGGCCAATTGTCCGAAGTCGGCGTACGCCTGGGCGCCTATGTCACTGCTGGCACCCAATTGCTGTCGGTCGTGCCGCACAATGTATGGGTCATCGCCAACTTCAAGGAAGCGCAAACGGGGACAATGGCGGTCGGCCAGCGAGCGCGGTTCAGCGTCGATGCGCTGAGCGGTACGGAGCTGACCGGACGGATCGAGAATCTGTCGCCAGCGGCCGGATCTGAATTCGCCGTGCTGAAGGCCGACAACGCCACGGGCAATTTTGTGAAGGTGGCGCAGCGGATCGCCGTACGGATTGCGATCGACAAGGGACAGCCGGCCGCGAAACGGCTGCGCCCCGGCATGTCGGTCGAGGTTCGTATCGACACGAGCGGCGGGTCGCGCCGGTGAGGCTATCGCACCTTCTGCCCGCACCTTTGCTGGCTGCGGCGCTTGCGGCTTGCGCCGGACCCAATGTTGCGACGACGAACGTGGCGCCCGTCGCGCCGCCGCTCGCGTGGCGGACCGACGCGGGTCCCACCGCGGCGCTGCAGCGTGACTGGTGGCGATCCTTCGGCGATCCGACCCTCGCCGCGCTGGTCAACACGGCGCTCGCGAACAACAGCGACATCGGCGTCGCTGCGGCGCGCGTCCGCGAGGCGCGCGCCAATGTCGCACTCGCTCGGGCGCAGACGCTGCCGACGATCGACGCGACGCTCAGCGGCGGCCGGTCGCGGTCGGTCAACGCCTTCGGCCAGCCGGTCGAGCAGAATTTCGCGCAGCCGCAACTCCAAATTGCTTATGAAGTCGATCTGTTCGGCCGCCTTGCGGACCAGAAATCCGCCGCGCGCGACGCGTGGTTCGCAAGCGAAGCGGCACACGACACGGTGCAACTATCCGTCGCCGCCGCGGTCGCTGCCAACTATATCACGCTGCGCAGCCTCGACGCGCGGCTGGAGGTTGCGCGCGAAACAGTGCGCGCGCGATCGGAATCGCTCCGCATCGCGAAGTCGCGGGTCGGATCGGGCTATTCGCCGAAGCTCGAACTCGAACAGGCGCAGGCGGAATATGACGCTACGGCGCAGATCGTGCCGCAAATCGAACTCGCGATCGCTCGGACCGAAGACGCGTTAAGCCTGCTGGTCGGCGACACGCCCCGCGCCATCGAGCGCGGCGAGGCGCTCGACCGGCTGACCGTGCCGCTTGTCCCGAACGGCCTGCCGTCCGAGCTGCTGCGCCGTCGGCCCGACGTGGCGCAAGCCGAATATCAGCTCGCGGCGTCGGACAAGAATCTCTCTGCGGCGCGCAAGCGTTTCCTGCCGCAGGTGCGCCTTACCTCGGCCGCCGGCGCGGCCTTTTCGACGCTGCTGGGCGACCCGATTACGATCTGGTCGGTGGGCGGCAGCATATTGGCGCCCATCTTTCAGGGCGGACGATTGACGGCGCAGGCCGATGTCGCAGGCGCGCAGCGCGACCAAGCCGCCTTCGCCTATCGCCGTACCGCGCTCACCGCGTTCCGCGAGGTTGAGGATGCGCTGGCATCTGTCCGTCTGATCGATGCGCAGATCGCCTTCGCGCAGTCGCAACGCAATGCGCTGGCGGAGGGCTTGCGCCTCGCGACCAACCGCTACCGCGAAGGCTATTCGCCCTATCTCGAACAGCTTGATGCCCAGCGCGGATTGCTCGGCTCCGAGCTGTCGCTGATCCAGCTCCGCGCCGACGCACTCTCTGCACGCGTCCAGCTGTTTCAGGCGATGGGCGGCGGTTGGACGATGTGCGAGATTCCGGAAGCGCAATGTGCGCCGCCTCAGGGCGCCTCTCCGTCCTGAGACAAAGAGCCGGCTAGCATCTCCGGCTTTTGCATTGTCTGCCGCTATGCGGCGCGTCGGCCTTGAGCTCACGCTCCGCCGACCATGGTTGGCAAAAGCAGCATTTTGAAACATGGTCGAAATGGCCTGATTCATTGAATTATCGCGCCAAATCCGCAGCCAGTCGACTCCATATTTTCTATAATTGAAAATTATGTCTCGATTGGGGTTGATTTTTCAAAAAAATCCGACTTTATAAAAAATCGCAAACCGGAGGACCAGATGAGCCTCGCGGTAAAACATAAGCGAGCATCCGACGGCCGAGCTGCCGTCCACAGGCGAAGGGGATAATCATGAAATTGGTTCAATCGGGCTTGTATGCGGGCACCGCGCTGTCGATGCTGGCCGGCATGAACCCGGCCTATGCACAGTCGGTCGACGCCGCGGCCGAGGTAGTTTCGGACGAGGAAATCGTGGTCAGCGGTTCGCGCATTCAACGCGAAGGCTTTGACGCCCCGACCCCGACTACCGTGATCGGCGAGGCCGAACTTGCGCTCGGCAACCGCCCCAGCATCGCGCAGGTCCTGAACGACACTCCCCAGTTCCGCCCCACGTCGAGCCCCACGACGACGACCGGCAATACCGCCAGCGGCGTTTCGACCGCCGACATGCGCGGCCTCGGCGCGGTCCGCACTTTGACGCTGCTCAACGGGCATCGTTTCTCGGGCGCCGCCGACCTCAACACCGTGCCGCAAAGCCTCGTCAAGCGCATCGACGTCGTGACCGGGGGCGCTTCGGCGGCCTGGGGATCGGGCGCCGTCGCGGGCGTGGTCAACATCATTCTCGACGATGATTTTACCGGTTGGCGCATGGGCGCGCAGGCGGGTGTGTCGTCGCGCGGCTATGGCGCACGCTATGGCGCCGACATTGCGTGGGGCACCGATTTCGCGGAAGGGCGCGGCCATTTCATGGTCGCCGCCGACTATATGAACGAACGCGGCATCCTCGACCGCAAGAGCCGCCCCAAGCTGGAGTCGGGCGTGTTCCTGCGCCCCGACGGCCGGCTCGAACTCGTCAAAGACCCCAATTTGACGCAGCTTTACAACGGCGGCTCGATCCTCGGCCTGACCGGCGCGCCCTACAATCTCGTCTTCAACCCCGATGGCAATATCGGCCCGTTCCCGCTCGGCAGCGTGACGCAGGGCGTGACGACCGTCGGCGGCGGCGGCCAGAATATCTATGATTATGTCGCGGTCAGCACGCCGTACGAACGCATCAACGGCTTCGCCCGCGCCGATTTCGAGGTGACCGACTCGCTGAAGGTCTGGGCCAATTTCAGCTATCACCGGATGACGGGCAATTACGGCTTCTTCCCCGAAACCCCGACCGCGGTGATCATGCCCGACAACGCCTTCCTGACCGCCGCGAACCGCACCGCGCTCGCAGCCGCCGGCGTCACCGGTCCATTCATTCTCGGCCGCATGCTCGACGATGTCGGCCCCGACAAGATGCTGACCTTCAAGTACAACCGCCGTAACCTTGAGGGCGCGATCGGCCTCGACGGGACGTTCGGCGACGGCTGGAGCTACAAATTCTACTATGATCACGGCGAAGTCCGGATCAATCAGGGGCTCAACAACCAGCGGATCAAGACGCGCTTCAACAATGGCGTCGATGCGGTGCTGGTGGGCAATACGCCGACGTGCCGGATCAACGCCGACGCGTCGACCGCGAACGACGACCCCAATTGCGTGCCGATCAACCTGTTCGGCAACGGCAATATATCGGCAGCGGCGGCAAAGTGGGCGTTCGGCGGGTCGCAGCTGATTGCAACGACCAAGCTCGACACCGTGGGCGCCAGCCTGTCGGGACAGCCCTTCTCGACCTGGGCGGGGCCCGTCGACATCGCGATCGGCACCGACGCGCGCTGGGAAAAGCAGATCACCAACTATGTCGATCCGCTGTCGCTGGCGAACGCGCTCGGCACGCTCAACTCGTCGGCCACGAACGGGAGCTTCAACGTTAAGGAAGCCTTCGCCGAAGTGAACGTGCCGCTGCTCGACATCGCCGACGCGGTGAAGCTCGAGATCAACGGCGCCGCGCGCTATTCGGATTACAGCACCAGCGGCGGCATCTGGTCGTGGAAGACCGGCGGCACCTTGCGCGTCGTCAATGACCTGCTGCTCCGCGCCGTCTACTCGCGCGACATTCGCTCGCCCAGCATCACCGAATATTTCCTCAACCGGTCGACGAACATCGGCAACGTCATCGATCCGTTCCCGAACTCCAGCGGCGCGGTCAACACGCCGCAGGCCAATGTGGTGGTCTATGGCGGCGGCAACCGGAACCTGACCCCCGAAATCTCGCACACGCTGACGCTCGGCGGCTCCTATTCGCCAAGCTATATCCCGGGCGTCCGCCTGTCGGTCGACTATTATGAGATCGACATCGACAATGTGATTACGACGGTGACCGCACAGGATCTGCTGCGCCAATGCTATGCCGCGAACCCGGCCGACCGGACGTGCGGCGGCGTCATCACCCGCCTGCCGAACGGCAGTATCGAGTCGATGACGAACACCTTCCGCAACCTCGCCAATTATAACACCGCAGGGCTCGACATCGAGGCGTCGTACCGGACGAGCCTCGGCGACGGCACCCTCTCCTTCCGCGCGCTCGCCAACCATGTCTTTCATCTGAGGATCAACGGCACCGACGTGGCGGGCGTCGTCGGCGGCGAAACCGCCTTCTCGACCCCGAAATGGCGCGGTTCGGGAACGATCGCGTTCGACAATGACAGCTTCGGCGCGAACCTGCGCGTGCGCTATGTCGACGGCGGCCTTTACAACACGCAGCACGGCCCGACGCAGCAGCCGATCGTGAACAACCGCAACGGCAGCCGCACCTATGTCGACCTGGGGCTGCAATTCAAGACGGGGCCGTTCACGCTGTTCGGCAACGTCAACAATATGTTCGACCGCAAACCGCCGTTCACCCCCTATATCACCCCGAACTATGACGTCATCGGGCGCTATGTGTCGGGGGGCGTGAAGCTCAACTTCTAAGCCTTTATAACAGCTAGTCCCGGTGGGCGGCGGTATCGACGATACCGCCGCCCATTTTTTTTGCGCTTGGGCGAAAGCTGTTTCCGACGGTGCTTAAGGCCACAAAAGCCCCGCATGCGCGCACCGTTTTTGTGTCCTTCGTGGCTTTAGGGCGGGTCTCCACCGACCCGGGGGAGGGCTTAAAGCGACAAAATATACGGACGCGACCGGCAAAACTGTCTCCTTTGTCGCTTTAGGAGAAGTTCGCGGAAGCCGCCGATTTCAAAGAGCCGGTCCGAGGCTGGCATGGCGCGATAAAGTAGGACAGCGATTTTTTGTTGCTCGCCCAATGTCCATTTAGGGGTGGAGAGCAGCCGTTCTCCATTTTCGTCATCCCCGCGAAAGCGGGGACCCAGAGCGTCCGTCGGCTGGCCTAGCCCTGGGTTCCCGCTTTCGCGGGAATGACGAGGAAG
>JAESGS010000589.1_pt1 | contig 22542 bp, 12 predicted proteins | sample 9269761 | NCBI WGS metagenome assembly JAESGS01 (sample SAMN15741799, study PRJNA653493) | algae metagenome | isolation source: Cyanosarcina radialis HA8281-LM2 and co-occurring heterotrophs from damp... | place: USA: Makauwahi cave, Hawaii | collected 2011-01-06 | reverse complement strand
GTCTGGACCTTCTTGGGCATTGCGGCGGCATCAGTGTGCCCCATGCCGTCGCTCCAACCGGCGGCCTCGAGCCCCTTCGCGGCAAGGCTCTGGCTCACGCGTTCGATGAAGCGCGGGGTGAGCTTGCTCGCATCGCCGCCATTTTCGGCGATCATCGCCCTGCACGCGGGCGATTTCACCCACGCCCCCGCGGTCTCGTCGGCGCCGAGGTGGAAGGTCCGGAGCGGCACGCCGGCCTGCCGGTGCATATCGGCGAGCGCGTCGACCACCGTGTCGACGAAGCGATAGGTCGCGGGAAGGCAGACGTTCAGCGTGTTGTCGCCGTAATTCTGGATGCTGCGATATTCGGTGGTGTCGGCGGGGTCTATCAGCCGGTAGGCTTCGGCCTCCACCTTCTTCCCTTCGGCGGCAAGGCGCGCATGGCGTGCCTCCATCGCCCGGATCGCCGCGCGCGAATGGCCGGGCATGTCGATCGAAGGGATCACCTCGATCTGCCGCGCCGCGGCCGCCTTTACGATCGTGACATAGTCGGCGACACTCAGATAGCCGTTGACGCTGCCCGTTCCGTCGGGGCCCGCGCCGAGTTGCGGCAACAGGCAGATTTTCTCTGCGGGATCGTGACAGCGTTTCGAACCGATCGCCGCGAGTTCGGGAAGCTCGGGAATCTCGATCCGCCAGCCTTCGTCGTCGGCGAGATGGAGATGCAGCTTGTTGAGCTTGTACGCCGCCATCGTCTCGACGAGTTTCAATATCTCGTCGCGGCTGTGGAAGTTGCGACCGAGATCGATGTGGAGCCCGCGGAAGCGATATTCGGGGGCGTCCTCGACGTGGAGCGGCGCGAGTTTGCCCCGGTCGAACGCCGCCTGCTGCGCAAGCGAGCGCAGCGCATGACTTGCCCCCGCCGCGTCGCCCGCTGCGATCGCAATGCCCGACGCCTTGACGTCAAGGACATAGCTCTCGGGCTTCATCGCCGCGTCGATGCGGATTGCCAGCGGCACCGCGCCGCCCTCGGCTGCGCCGAGCGCCGCCAGAGCAGGCGCGATGGCGTTTCGGTCGAGACCGGTCAGCGTCGGCGCGACGCCGCGACCGAGATCGATGCTTTTGCCCCTGCCCTGCGTCGCTTTGAGCGGCTTGGGCAGGATCACGATGCCCTTCGCTTCGGGCGCTTGCCGCACGGCCTGCAGCGCGAACGCGCGTTCGGCAGTGAGCCAGCGTGTCTTGTCGGTGCCGCCCTTGGTCGCGAGTTTCGCCTCGTCGGTCATCGGCGCAACGAAAGGCAGGACTTGGAGGCCCGTTTCGGGATCGAGGAGAGGTCGCGTCGCGGCAATCGTGCGTGGCTGCAATCCATCGGCGACGAGATAAGCGTTGGGCATCGCGAACGCCGTGGAGAAGTTGGACCCGGTGCCCCACAGCCTGATCTCGTGCTTCGAGCCGGGGCGCAGCGCCGCACCGGGTTTCAGCGTCAGCTGCTGCACATCGCCATTGACGAGCCGATGCGCGAAGATGTCGCTCTCGACCAGCGGGAGCCGGTTGACGAAGCTGAAATAGAGCGAAAGACCCTTTGCCGGGAACGCGTCGGGCAGTTTTTCGGGGATCGTCAACGTGATCGTCGCCAAGAAACAGCCCTCGATACCAGTCGGGCAGACCGGACCGTTGTCGACGACCTGATAGCGGTAACCCAGCGTGTCGGCGAAGCGGTCGAGCGAAGCCTGCGGCGATGCGTGTGCCGCCAAAGCGTGCGGCGCGGCGAGTGCCACTATCGCTGCTGCCGTCGCCCCGAAGGCCCGCATTCCTATTCTCCCAATCGATAATTTGTATCTAATTTGTCATGTGGCGCACGCATGGTCAACGCCTTTCGATCTGGCTGTTTTGGCGGAAAAATTGGCGAACCGCTCGCGAGCATTGCATTTTCGCCGCCTAACGACCCCGTGATTGGTTTCATATTAGTATTGCCTTTCCGCCCACGCGGGGAGCAAAGACTACCCAATTCACGCGGCGGCATTTGGCGCGAACTATTCGCAACAGATTGACGCGACGATACCAATGCAACACATAAGGCCATGGCGCTGGTCCTATCAGCCAGAATGCCATTGAAACCGGATGGAGCAACGTCCTTGTCACTGATCGAACGCGTGGGGCCGCTGCAGAAGGACGATCCCACCCCGCTGTATCTTCAGTTGCAGAAGGTTCTGCGCGACGCGGTCGAGGGGCAATTGGTCAAGGCCGAGGAGGCGATCCCGACCGAGCGCGATCTGGCCGAGGAATTCGACGTGTCGCGCATCACGGTGCGCAAGGCGATCGACGGGCTGGTTGCTGACGGCATCGTGACGCGCCGCCGCGGCGCGGGCACCTTCGTCACCCGGCCGCGTGTCGAGAAAAGCTTTTCGAAACTCACCTCCTTCTCGGAGGACATGGTCTCGCGCGGCCGCAAGCCGCACAGCGAATGGATCAGCAAGACCGCGGGCGCGGTCACGCCCGAGGAGGCGCTGTCGCTCGGCCTGTCGCCGGGTTCGCTCGTCTATCGCTTTCACCGTATCCGTTATGCCGACGATACGTCGATGGCGCTCGAATATGCGACGATCCCCGCCTATTGCCTGCCGTCGGTCGAGACTGTCGGCGCCTCGCTTTACGAGGCGCTCGAGGCTGCTGGACACCTGCCGGTGCGCGCGCTCCAGCGGCTCCGTGCGGTTGCCTTCACCGCCGAGCAGGCGGAGATATTGGGGATAGAGGCCGGCACGCCGGGGCTGTTCATCGAACGGCGGGGTTTCCTGGCGGATGGGCGCACGGCCGAATTCACCCAGAGCTTTTATCGCGGCGACGCCTATGACGTGGTTGCAGAGCTGAACGGCTAGGTACAGCAAACGCCGCGCGCAACGGGCGCCATCGCCTTCGCGCTACTATCCCTTATAAGACCAATTGCCGGAAACGGGCGCTGCGCTGCTGCTGCCCTGCCTTCGACGCGCCGTGTATCCGGAACGCTGCGTAATGGTGGCGTTGCGCGCGCAGAATCATGAAAAATTCACTCTTCGCAAACATACATCTTGATGAGACCTATATAACCTATATAGTACCAATGTATCGAGCGGCCGTACGCCGCCGACCGGGAGACGAGATTCTATGACGCCCAACGCCGCATCGGACGGACGACAGACGTTGATGGAGCAGGAAGCGGGCGAAGCGGCGGGCGCGGTTGCACGGATGCTGAAGGCGAATCAGGACGCATTCGCCGCGATCGGCCGGCACCTTCGCGCCTCTCCACCCGCCGCCGTCGTGACCTGCGCGCGCGGATCGTCGGATCATGCCGCAACCTATGCCAAATATCTGATCGAGACGATGACGGGAACGCCGACCGCGTCGGCCGCGCTGTCGATCGCCTCGCTCTATGACGCGCCCGCGGTCGCCGGAAACCGGTTGTGCCTGGCGATCTCGCAGTCGGGCAAGAGCCCCGACCTGCTCGCTGCGGTCGAGCAGCAACGCGATGCGGGCGCCTTTGTCGTCGCGCTGGTCAATGCAGAGGACACTCCGCTCGCCAAGCTCGCCAATGTGGTGATCCCGCTTTCGGCGGGGATCGAGCGCTCGGTCGCCGCGACCAAATCCTATATCTGCTCGCTCGCCGCGATCGCGGCGCTCGTCGCGGCATGGGCGGAGGATGCGGCGCTCGAAGACGCGCTGACCGCCCTGCCCGCGCAGCTTGCCGACGCGTTTGCGCTCGACTGGTCGCCCGCGGTCACCGGCTTTCGGGGTGCCACCAATTTGTTCGTGCTCGGTCGTGGCTATGGCCTGGGCGTCGCACAGGAGGCGGCGCTCAAGTTCAAGGAAACCTCGGGGCTCCACGCCGAAAGTTTCAGCGCCGCCGAGGTTCGTCATGGTCCGATGGCAATCGTCGGCGATGCCTTTCATGTGCTCGCCTTTGGCGGCAGCGACCGCGCGGCGGTTAGCGTTCGCGAGGCGGCGACAGAATTTCGTGGCCGCGGCGCGACGGTGCTGCTCGCCGACCCCGCGGGCGGCGACCTCCCCGCGATTGCGGCACATGCCGCAATCGAGCCGATCCTGCTGATCCAGAGCTTTTACCGCATGGCGAGTGCGCTCGCGCTGGCGCGCGGTCACAACCCCGACTCGCCTCCGCATCTCAACAAGGTTACCGAGACCCTATGATCTTTCGTTTCCACAACGGCCGGATCGCATTGCCGACCGGCGCCGTCGGCGCGGCGGACATCGCGATTGCCGAGGGCGCCGTCCTGTCGGTGACGCCTGCTGCCGATACGGCCGCCGACGAGGTCGTCGACCTGAGCGGAGGCTGGCTGCTTCCCGGTTTCATCGACACGCAGGTAAACGGCGGCGGCGGCGTGCTGTTCAACGACCAGGTCGATGTCGAGGCGATCGCGGCGATCGGCGCCGCGCATGCGCGCTATGGCACCACCGCTTTCCTCCCGACACTGATCAGCGACACCCCGGCGCAAATCGCCTCGGCGCTCGCTGCGGTCGACGCCGCGATCGAGCAAGGGGTGCCCGGCGTCGTCGGCATCCATATCGAAGGTCCGTTCATCAACGAGGTGAAGCGCGGCATTCACGAAGCGCACCGCATCCGCCGCCTCGACGGCGCCATCCTCGCGACGCTGACCGCGCCGCATCGCGGCCGCGTGATGCTGACGCTCGCGCCCGAACTTTGCGACGAGGACGACATCCGAACGCTCGTGCGCCACGGTGTGATCGTGAGCGCGGGGCACAGCGACGCGACCTATGACGAGGCGCAGCGCGCAATCGCCGCAGGACTCACCGGCTTCACGCATTTGTTCAACGCGATGTCGCCGCTGCATCACCGCAATCCGGGCGCGGTCGGCGCCGCGTTCGATTCGGACACATATTGCGGACTGATCGTCGACAATGTCCATCTACACCCCGCGGTCGTCCGGCTGGCGATCCACGCCAAGGGCAAGGACCGCATCATGCTCGTCACCGACGCGATGCCCAGCGTCGGCACCGACGACAGCGAATTCACGCTGCAGGGCAAGCGCATCGCGGTGAGGGACGGCGTCTGCATTTTCGAGGACGGCACGCTCGCCGGCACGCATCTCGACATGGCGTCGGCGCTGCGCAAGACCGCCCAAGTGACCGGCCTGCCGGTGCCCGACGTGTCGGTGATGGCGAGCGCGACGCCCGCCGCCTTCCTGTCGCTGCAGGGTCGCATCGGTTCGATCGCGCCGGGGCAGCGCGCCGACTGGGTGTGGCTGGACGCCGAACTCGCACCGCGCGCGACGTGGATCGGCGGACGGATCGTTCCGGACTCCGCGCCGGACCTTGCCCGGACCGCCTGATGACACATAAGCCGCACGACATAAGCGGCAGAAGTTTTGGGGAATAGCCGATGAGCCTGATCATCACCTCTCCGCTCAGAGGCTGGGCGACGACGCTGGACAGCGTGCCCGATCCGGTCTTTGCCCAGCGGATGATGGGCGACGGCGTCGCGATCCAGCCGCTCGGTGATACCGTCGTGGCGCCGTTCGACGGCGAGGTGGTGACGCTCCACGATGCCGGCCATGCGATTTCGCTGCGCAGCGCCGAGGGCGCCGAACTGCTGATCCATATCGGGCTCGATACGGTGATGCTGAAGGGCGAAGGTTTCGCGCCGCTGGTCGCGATCGGCGATCATGTGTTGCGCGGCGACCCGCTGATCCGCTTCGACCTCGACGCGGTCGCGCTCGCCGCGACGAGCCTGATCACGCCGGTGATCGTCACCAACGCCGAAGCCTTTGCCGTCAGTCGCCGAACCGTCGACTGCGCGATCGGGGCGTGCGAGGCGTTGATGACGCTGGAGCCCGTGCAGGCGGAGACGCGGCGCCGGTCGGATGACGGCACGCTGATCGAACAGACGGTAACGCTGGCGTTGCAGCACGGCATCCACGCGCGCCCCGCGGCGCGGATCGGCGAGACGGCGCGCGGGTTCGAGGCCGAGGTGCATCTGCTGAACGGCGACAAGCGTGGCGATGCCCGCAGCACCGTGGCGCTGCTCGCGCTCGGGACCGGCTTCGGCGACGAGGTGGTCGTGCAGGCGCGCGGCGACGATGCCGAGGCGGCGCTGGCGGCAATCGTCGCGCTGCTCGAAACCGACATGGGCGAAGGCGCGCCGGCCGCGAAGCCGGTGTCCGCGACACCCGAACAAGTCCTGCGCGCGGGACAGATCGGCGGCGTCATTGCCTCTCCCGGCCTTGCAATGGGGCCGGCGGCGCCGCTGCGACAGGTCGATATCGCGGTGGCGCGCGATGGCGCGGGAGCAGCCGAAGAACGCGCCGCGCTGCTCATCGCTCAAGCCGAAGTTCGCGGACAGATTGCCGCGCGTGCGGACAACGCCGACGGAAGCGTCGCTTCGGTCATGCACGCACATCTCGCGCTGATCGACGATCCCGAGCTGCTTGCGGGCGCCGAACAGCGCATCGCCGAAGGACGCAGCGCGGGCTTTGCCTGGCGCGGGGCGATCCACGACCAGATCGACGCGATCCGCGCGACCGGCAACGCGCATCTGATCGAGCGCATCGACGATCTGATCGATATCGAGCGCCAATTGCTGTCGGCGTTGACAGGCACACCGGTCGGTCACGACGCGATTCCAGCAGGCGCGATTGTGGTCGCCGACGACCTGTTGCCGTCACAGCTGGTGATGCTCGCAGCAGCCAAACCCGCCGGCATCTGTCTCGCGCGCGGCGGCCCGACCTCGCATGTCGCGATCCTCTGCGCGGGTATGGGGCTCCCCGCGCTCGTCGCGATGGGCGATGCGCTGGATGCCGTTGCGGACGGCGTAACGCTGTTGCTCGATGCCGAGATGGGGCATGTCACGGTCGCGCCCTCGCCCGCTGATGCCGAAGCCTTTACGGCGCGTCTTTCCAAGCGCGATGCGCGGCGCGCGGCAGCTCAGGTCGCCGCAAAGGATGCGTGCCATAGCGCCGACGGCACGCGCATCGAAATCTTCGCCAATATCGGCACGGTGGACGACGCCGCGCTCGCCGCCGCGCAGGGCGCCGAGGGATCAGGGCTCGTGCGCAGCGAATTCCTGTTCCTCGATCGCGACACCGCGCCGTCGGAGGATGAGCAGCACGCCGCCTATCAGGGCATCGCCGATGCGCTGACGGGTAAACCCGTGATCATCCGCCTGCTCGACATCGGGGGCGACAAGCCCGCCGCCTATATCCCGATCGCGCATGAGGAAAACCCGGCGCTCGGCCAGCGCGGGATCCGCGTTGCGCTCGCCCAGCCGGAACTGCTCGAAACGCAGCTCCGCGCGATCCTGCGCGTCGAGCCCTTCGGCCAGTGCAAGATCATGATCCCGATGGTCGCGAGCATCGACGAGCTGCGACAGGTGCGCGCGCTCGTCGACCGGCTGCGCGGCGAAGTGGGGATCGCGACCCCGGTCGAGGTCGGCGTGATGGTCGAAACCCCGGCGGCGGCGATGACCGCCGACCTGCTCGCCGCCGAGGCCGATTTCCTGTCGATCGGCACCAACGACCTGACCCAATATGTCCTCGCGATGGACCGCGGCAATCCGGCGGTCGCCGCCGGCGTCGACGCGATGCACCCGGCGGTGCTGCGCATGATCGGCGAGACCTGCCGCCTTGCCACCGCGCGCGGGCGCTGGGTCGGAGTATGCGGCGGGCTTGCCTCCGATCCCGCGGCGCTGCCGATCCTGGTCGGGCTCGGCGTCACCGAACTTTCGGTGGTGCCCGGCTTCGTCGCCGAGGCGAAGCAGATCGTGCGCGGCCTCACCCTGATCGAAGCGCGCGCGCATGCCGAGCTCGCGTTGCAGTGCAAGTCGGCAGCCGAGGTTCGCGCCCTCGCCCGCGCATTCGAGGAGACACGGCGATGAGAAAGATGCTCGAAACGCTCCAGCCGCTCGGCCGCGCGCTGATGCTGCCGATCGCGGTGCTGCCGATCGCCGGCCTGCTGCTGCGCATCGGCCAGCCCGACCTGCTTGACATCGCCTTCATCTCGGCGGCGGGCGCGGCGATCTTCGAGAACCTCGGCATATTGTTCGCGATCGGTGTCGCGGTCGGCTTTGCGCGCGACGGCAATGGCGCCGCGGCGCTGGCGGGCGTCGTCTGCTACCTCGTCACCACCACCGGTGCGCAGACCTTCCTCGCCGCGCCGCCCGATATCGGCGCCGGCCTGCCCGAAGCGGCGGCGGCGCTGGCAGCCAAGAATTGGGCGCTGACGCAGATCGACAAGCTGGAGGTGCCCATAGGGATATTGTCGGGCCTGATCGGCGGCAATTTCTACAACCGCTTCGCGACGATCGCTCTCCCCGAATATCTCGCCTTCTTCGGCGGCCGGCGCTTCGTACCGATCGCGAGCGGGGTCGCCGGGCTGCTGCTCGCGGCGGTGCTCGGCTATGGTTATGCGCATATCAGCGGCGCGATCGATGCGGCAAGCCGCACCGTGGTCGAGAGCGGCGGTGCCGGGCTGTTCGTTTATGGCGTGCTCAACCGGTTGCTGATCGTCACCGGGCTGCACCATATCATCAACAACGCCGCCTGGTTTGTCGTCGGCGATTTCGGCGGGGCGACCGGCGACCTGCGGCGCTTCTTTGCAGGCGATCCCACTGCCGGCGCGTTCATGTCGGGCTTTTTCCCGGTGATGATGTTCGGCCTGCCCGCCGCCTGCCTCGCGATGTATCACGAGGCGCGGCCCGAGCGGCGGAAAGCGGTCGGCGGGATGCTGTTCAGCCTCGCCTTCACCAGCTTCCTGACCGGCGTGACCGAACCGATCGAGTTCACCTTCATGTTCGTCGCGCCCCTGCTCTATGCGATCCACGCATTACTGACGGGCGTCGCCATGGCGCTGATGAATGCGCTCGACGTGAAGCTCGGTTTCGGCTTCTCGGCAGGACTGTTCGACTATGTGCTGAACTTCAGCCTCGCGACGCGGCCGTGGATGCTGTTGCCGGTGGGCGCTGCCTATGCCGCGCTCTACTATGGCCTGTTCCGTTTCTTCATCCGCCGCTTCGACCTCGCGACCCCGGGACGCGAAAAGGGTGTTGTTGCCGAAGCCGCGACGCAATCGGCGGGCGGGGCACGCGGCGGCGCCTTTGTTGCGGCGCTCGGCGGCGCGGCCAATCTGGTCAGCGTCGATGCCTGTACCACGCGCCTGCGCCTGCTCGTCGCCGACAGCCAGGCCATCGACGACGACGCGCTGACCGCGCTCGGCGCGCGCGGCATCATCCGCCCGTCCGAAAAGGCAGCGCAGGTCGTGCTCGGGCCGATCGCCGATCTGGTCGCAGAGGAAATCCGTGGCGCTCTGGCGTGGAGCGGCGCCGCGGCGGCGGCGACGCTGACCCCGGTGATAGCGGGCGGCACCGACGCCTCGGGGCTACCCGCCGAGATTGTCGGCGCGCTCGGCGGCGATGCCAATGTCCGCACCGTCCATGCGCTGCATGGCCGTTTCCGGGTCGAGCTCGCCGACGCGGGGCGTGTCGACGAGGGCGCATTGGCAAAATTGACGCACGGCGTCGTCCGCCCGCGCCCCGATGTCTGCCATATCCTGACCTGAATTCAGGCCGGCGACGACATCTTCATCAGCACGAGCCCGCCGACGATCAGCAACGCGGCGACGATACGCATCGCACTCGCCTGTTCGCCGAGCACAAGGATGCCGACCAGAAACGCGCCGACCGCGCCGATCCCGGTCCAGATCGTATAGGCGGTGCCGAGCGGCAGCGATTTCATCGACAGCGAGAGAAGCGCGAAGCTTGCGATCATCGCCACGAGCGTGACGAGCGAAGGTCCGAGCTTCGAAAATCCCTCCGATTGCTTCATCGAAAAGGCCCACACGACTTCGAGCACGCCAGCGATCGTCAGATAAATCCAGGCCATGACAGCCTCCTTCAAAGGCTGCCGGGCCGTCCCGGACTTGAAGACCCGCGAAGCGCGCGGGCGAGGACGTGGCCTCTTTGGATGTCCGCGCCCCCTAGCGACAGGAGAGCGCGGCATCAAGCACAGCGAAAAAGCCCGTCGCCGGTCGCGCAGCGAACTTAGCGGTTTGGCGTGAGCCGCATCGCGGCACCGCCGCCCGGTGCGAGCCACAGCTTGTAAGTATCGCCCTTCTTCACCTTGATCGTGTCATAGGCGATGCGGTGCCGCGCGTCGGTCAGATAGGTCGCGCCCTCGCCATCCTTCCAGATCGTGGCAGTATAAGTCTTTCCGGGTTCGAGGAAATCGAAGCCGAGCGTCAGCGTGCGTTCGGTCGCGTCGTTGACCCCGCCGACATACCAGTCGGCGCTATTCCGGTCCTTGCGCGCGAAGATCGCATAATCGCCAACCTCGCCCGCGATGAGCTTGCTTTCGGACCAGTCGGCGGGAACCTGCTTGATGAATTCGAGCTCGCGCGGATATTTCTCCAGATTCTCGATGAAATCGGCCGCCATCTGGATCGGCGAATAGAGAGCGAGATAGAGCCCGAGCTGCTTCGCGAGCGTCGAGGCGAGCGGCGCCTTGTTCGCGCCTTCGAGGCTCAACACGCCCGGGGTGAAGTCCATCGGCCCCGACAGCATGCGCGTGTAGACCAGCGTCGGTTCATGGTCGGGGCCGTTCGCGAAGGCACCCCACGCATTATATTCCATGCCGCGCGCGCCCTCGCGCGCGACCCAGTTGGGATAGGTGCGGCGGAGGCCGGTGTCCTTGATCGGTTCATGCGGATTGACCGCGACATGATATTTGGCGGCGGTTTCGACGACTTTCAGATGATGCTGTACCTGACGCTGGCCGTCGTGCCATTCCATCGCGGTCGTCCCCGGCGTTTCGCCGGGCGCGATGATCCCGCCCGCGTCGGCGACATAGCCTGTCTTCACCGTCCCGACGCCGAGCTGGCCATAAAGCTTCATCGCGTCATCGAGCTGCGCCTCATAGACCGCGATATTGCCGCCGGTTTCGTGATGGCCGATCAGTTGCACGCCCTTTTTGCGCGCATAGTCGGTGACCGCCTTCAGGTCGAAATCGGGGGTCGCCTGCGTGAAGCTGAACTCATCGCCATGGCCGAACCAATTGCCGTTCCAGCCCTTGTTCCAGCCCTCGACGAGCACGCCGCCGAAGCCGTGCTTCGCGGCGAAATCGATATATTGCTTGGTCCTTGTCGTCGTTGCGCCATGCTTCGGCCCTTCGGCCCAGCTCCAGTCGCCGCGGATCATTCCCCACCAGATGCCGATATATTTCATCGGCTTGAACCAGCTGACGTCGCCAAGCTTGTTCGGTTCGTTGAGGTTGAGTTCGAGGTCGCTTTCGACGAGACCCGCCGCATTGTCGGCGATCCGGACGGTGCGCCACGGCGTCGCGAACGGCAGGTCGCGTATGACGCGCGCGCCCTTCGACGAGGGCGACAGCGTGGCGCGGAACTTCTGCCCCTCCGCACGCTTGAACCACATGCCGGCATAATCGACGAGCGCCGCCTCGTGGAACGCCAGATGCGTCCCGTCGTCGAGGCGCATCGTGATTGGCGTGTGCGCGGTCGCGACCGCGTCGATCGGCGTTTTCTGATAGAATTGTTCGTAGCGGTTCCACTCGCCGCCGGTGATCCACCAGGCCGTGCCCTTGGGCGCGATGTCGAATTCGGTGATTTCGTCGACGATCTTCGCGGTCGGGAGGCCGGCCTGCTCGGGCAGTTCGTAGCGGAAGCCGATGCCGTCGTCGAACAGGCGGAAGCGCACGTTCATCGCATGGCCGCCCCAGCTCTTGTCCTGACGGAAACGGACGAGCAGTTCATTGTGCCGGTCGCGGACGAAGCGGCGCTCGCCCCACGGCTGTTCCCAGCGCGTGTCGCCGCTCGCGCGCTCGACGCTTTCGATGGTGAAGCCGCGTTGCAGCCCGATGCGGTCGGCGAGGATGAAGCCGAGCTTCGACGGCGCGATCAGCAATTTGCCTTTGCGCGACAGCGACCATGTGGGTCGCTGGTCATTGTCGGTCGACACGGTGAGCGTGATGGCGCCGTCGGGCGACGAGGCCGTCTGCTCGGGCCGCGCGTCCTGCGCAAAGGCGGGCGCCGCTGCCACGGCGAGCAGCGGGAGGGCGGCGAACAGGCTACGCATCAATTTGTTCCTTCGAGTTTCAGCCAGAGAGCGCCGCATGGCGGCAGATGCGCCGGATCGGCGCCGTTGAGGGCAGCGATGGGCGCGCCGCCCTGCCCATGATCCGTGATATCGATCGTCCCGCCGCCGAGATTGAAGAGGCAGCGGATATGCTCGCCGTCGGCGATCCGGTCGAAAGCGAGCAGGTCGCCCTCGGCGACCCAGCGCGCGTCGCGGCCGAGGCGCAGCGCCGGGTGCGCAGCGCGCAGCGCGACGAGATGGCGCGTGAGGTTGAGCAGCGACGCGGGATCGGCCTGTTGCCGGTCGACCGCGAGCGCATCGTGCGCCGGGCCGAGCGGCAGCCATGGATCGGCGCTCGAAAAGCCCGCATGCGTTTCGCCGGCGGCCCATGGCAGCGGGGTGCGTGCGCCGTCGCGCGACAGCGTCAGCGGCCAGTTCTTGAGCGCTTCGGGATCCTTCACCAGTTCGAACGGGATCTCGACCTGGTCGAGCCCCAGCTCCTCGCCGTTATAGAGGATGATATTACCGCGCAGCGCGCAGAGCAGCGCCATCTTCATGCGGGCAAACGCTGCGGGATCGACGCCGTCGGGCGTCCAGCGCGATACCGCGCGCGGCGCGTCATGATTTTCGAACGCCCAGCTCGGCCAGCCGAGCCCCGGCGTATCGGGCCATTGTTCGGCCGCTTCGCGTACCAGTTGCGGCGTCAGCCGGTCGGCATAGAGAAAGTCGAAACCATAGGCGCTGTTGAGCCGGCTTGTCCCCGCGGTGAACAGCTTCATCTCGCGCACCGCATCGTCGCCGCCGACCTCAGCGACAGTGAAGCTGCCCGGATATTGATCGGTTAGCGCGCGGATGCGTTCGAGGAAGAGCGGGATGTCGGGGTGCGACTGGTTATGGATCTTCTGCTGGAAGTCGAACGGCCGCGTGCGGACCTTGTTCGACGGCGGCGCAGGCGGATTGTCGCGAAATTCGGGGTCGTGCATCGAGAAGTTGATCGCATCGATGCGGAAGCCGTCGACGCCGCGGTCGAGCCAGAAGCGCACGACGCCGAGCAGCGCGTCCTGCACCGCCGGGTTGTGGACGTTGAGCTGCGGCTGCGAGCCCAGGAAATTATGCATATAATATTGGCCGCGCCGCGCGTCCCACGTCCACGCGGGGCCGCCGAACACCGACTGCCAGTTGGTCGGCGGCGAGCCATCGGGCTTGGCATCGGCCCACACATACCAGTCGGCCTTGTCATTCTCCTTGCTCGCCCGGCTCTCCGCGAACCAGGCATGCCGATCGGAGGTGTGCGCGAACACAAGGTCGGTCGTGACCTTCAGCCCCAGCGCATGCGCGCGCGCGACGAGCGCGTCGAAATCGGCGAGCGTGCCGAAAATCGGATCGACGCCGCAATAGTCGGCAATGTCATATCCGAAATCGTCCATCGGCGAGGGGTAGAAGGGCGACAGCCAGATCGCATCGACGCCGAGCGCGGCGACATAGTCGAGCCGCGCGGTAATACCCGCGAGGTCCCCGATCCCGTCACCGTTCGAATCGGCGAAGCTGCGCGGATAGATTTGATAGATTGTCGCGCCCTTCCACCACGGCGTTTCCGTCGCGGCGAGGCGGGTCTGGTCCTGAACGAGGGGGCTGTTCGTCGTCACGCGTGCTTTCGCTTATTCGCTGGCCTGGCAGATGATCGTGCCGAAGGCGGGGAGAGAAAGATGGAGGCTGCCCGGCGCGGTGGGTGCCGCGGGGCAGTCGCCGTGGAGCGCGGTAAAGCCCGCGCTTTTCATATCGATGGCAATATTCGCCGACAGCGGCGCCGCCGAGGTGTTGAAGGCGAGCAATATTTCGCGGCCGGTATCGGGGTCGAAGCGCGAGACCGCGAGCAGGCCGGGCTTTTCGGAAAAGGCGCGGACCTTGGTCGCGCCGCGCATCAGCGCGGGGGTCTTGCGCCGGATTTCGGACAGCGCCGCGATATGGCGATAGAGCGGATGTGCGGTGTCGAAATTGGCGGTCGCGGTCGTCGCGTCGCTGCCGATCAGGTCGTTGTCGTTATATGCCGCAACCTTCGACGCGAACATATTTTCGCGCGCGAGCTGGTCCTTGTCGTCCGAAACGAACCCTTGCTCGTCGCCATAATAGATCGTCGGCACCCCGCGCAGCGTCAGCAGCATTGCATGGCCGAGCATCACGCGCTGGAGCAGTTCGGCCTCACTCGCCTTGGGGTTCGCCGCCTTCACGAACATCGCGAAACGGCCCATGTCATGATTACCGAGGAAGGTCGGCAGTTCCTGCGCCGCCCCTGCCCCGCCCTTGTAGAGCGCGTCGCCGTCGAACAGCCGTGCGAACTCGCCGGTGCCCTTGGTACCGCTCACCGCATCGATCGCGGCGCGCGCAAAGCCGAAATCGAGTACCGCGGGAAGGCCCGCTGCGTGCGTGTACCAGGCGAGCGCGCCCGGATCGACGGCATCGACATAGACTTCGCCGAAGATATGGAAATTCGGAATGCCGCGCGCCTTCGCGCGTGCCTGCATCGCGGGGACGAAGGCCTGCCAGAATTCGGGGTTCACATGCTTCGCGGTGTCGATGCGAAAGCCGTCGATGCCGAATTCGTCGATCCAGCGGCCATAGATGTCGATGAAGCCCTGAACGACGCGCGGATGCTCGGTCGCAAGATCGTCGAGCCCGGAGAAGTCGCCGTACAGCGCGGACTCGCCGACCCAATCGCTGTTGCCGCGATTGTGATAATAGATCGGGTCGTTGAGCCAGGCGGGAACCTTCACCCGCTCCTCGCCCCTCGGCACGACAGGCGTATAGGCGAACGCCGGATCGGTCAGCTTTGCCCAGTTTTCAGCATCGGCGACATGATCGCCCGCGAAACCCGGATTGATCGGTGCGCCCTTCACCCCGCCGCGCCGCGCGTAAGGATAATCGGCAAGGCTGCGGTAGCGGAAGCCGCCGGTCGCATCCTCCTTATAGGCGATCACATCGGCGGTGTGGTTGGCGATGATGTCCATATAGACTTTCATCCCGCGCGCGTGGGCCGCGTCGACGAAGGCCTTGAACTCGGCATTGGTGCCAAAATGCGGATCGACCTGCGTGAAGTCGGTGACCCAATAGCCGTGATATCCCGCGCTCTCTTCGCCCTTCGGGCCCTGCACCGGCTTGTTCTTGAAGATCGGTGCGAACCAGATCGCGGTCGCGCCGAGGTCCTCGATATAGTCGAGGCGCTTGGTGAGCCCCGCAAGGTCGCCGCCGTGGAAGAAGCCCTTGGCGGTCGGATCATAGCCGGTCTGGAGCCGGTCACCCTTCAGCCCGCCCTTGTCGTTCTTGGCATCGCCATTTTCGAAACGGTCGGGAAGCACGAAATAGATGATTTCGTCCTCGGGCGGGCGCTGGCGGAAATCCGCAGCCGGCGCGGCGCCCGACAGGCTCATCGCGATAATCGATGCGAGCAAACTCATGCGGGCACTCCTGCCGCGCAATGCTGCGCGATAAACTCTTCGTGACCGGGCAGATGCGACGCGGTGCGCGCGACGATCGTTTCGATGTCGGCGAAAAAGCCCGCCAGTTCGTCGCCGGTGAGCTGGTCGGCCATCGGGTGATAGCCGTCGGGCATGATATTCTGCCCCGTCAACACCTGAAACCAGCCGATTTCGATGAACAATTCGTCGCCCTCGCGGACGATCTGACCCTGGCTTTCGAACAGATCGATCTTGCGCGCGAGCGTTTCGGGAATTCCCATCTCGCGGCAGCGGATCCAGAAGGGCGCGTCGGTGCGCTGGTTGGCGTGATAGTGGAGGATAACGAAGTCGCGGATGCGCTCATAATCGAAGCGGACGCGGCGGTTATAGGCATCGATATTGGCGGCGCCGAAATCGCGACCCGGAAAATGCGCGAGCAGCTTGGCAATGCCGTTCTGGATCAGGTGGATGCTCGTCGATTCAAGCGGCTCGAGAAAACCCGAAGCGAGGCCGAGCGCGACGACATTGCCGTTCCACGCCTTTTTGCGCATGCCGGTGCGGAAGCGCAGCGTGCGCGGGTCGGCGAGCGGGCGGCCTTCGACATTGGCGAGCAGGGTTGCGGTCGCCTCATCCTCGCTGATGAAGTCGCTGCAGAAAACATGGCCGTTGCCGGTGCGGTGCTGAAGCGGGATGCGCCATTGCCAGCCGGCCTTGTGCGCAATCGCCTGCGTATAGGGACGCGCGGGGCCCTCATTTTCGCTCGGCACCGCGATCGCGCGGTCGCAGGGAAGCCACTGCGTCCAGTCCTCGAAGCCCGTTGCGAGCGCATCTTCGATCAGCAGCGCACGAAAGCCCGAGCAGTCGATGAAAAGCTCGCCTTCGATCGCGGAGCCATTTTCCAGCACGACGGCTTCGACATGGCCGCTTTCGCCGCCCCGCCGGACGCTGGCGATCTTGCCTTCGGTGCGCACAACGCCCGCGGCTTCGGCGACCTTGCGCAGATAGGCCGCATAAAGCGCGGCATCGAAATGAAAGGCGTAGGCGATGCCGTCGAGGCTGGTGTTCGGGATTTGCGGCAGCCGTGCAAAGCGGTTCTGCCGCCCTGCGGTTTCGTTCAGCGAATAATCGCCGAGCCGGCCCGCGACACCCTCGTTCCGGCCGCGAAGCCAATATTGCTGGAACGGCAGCATGCCGAGGCTGCGGCCGATTTGGCCGAAGGCGTGCATATAGACGTCGCCGATCCGGCCCCAATCGTGAAACTGGATGCCGAGTTTGAACGTCCCGCCGGTTTCGCGAATGAACTCATTCTCGTCGATGCCGATCAGCGCGTTGAACAGGCGGATCGCGGGGATCGTCGCCTCGCCGACGCCGACGGTGCCGATCTCGTCGCTTTCGACCAGCCGGATCGACAGATTGTCCATCGTGCGCGACAGCGCCGCGGCGGCCATCCAGCCCGCGGTTCCGCCGCCAACGATGACGACCTTCGTGATGCGGCTGTCGCTCACCCCGTTCCTTTCTCTCGTCCGGGAGCGGGCCGGGCGTATCGCCCGACCCGCGCATCCCGTCAGAACTTATAGGTGATGCCGGCCATGAAGTTGCGACCATAATTCTGATAGTCGCGGATCTGGCGCGGATCATTGTTATAATAGGTCACGAACGGCTCGTTGGTCAGGTTCGACGCCTGGAACAGGATGCCCAGCCCTTCGAGCGCGCCGCTCTGGAAGGTATAGCCGACCTGCGCATCGACGACGAATTCGCTCTTTGCCATGAACATGTCGCGCGCGAGGCTGATCGTCGAAACTTCGGCAAGGAACTTCGAGCGATAGCGGCCCGACGCGCGCACCTGGAAGCCGTCCTTTTCGAAATAGGCGGTTCCGTTGATGACCCATTTCGACAGGCCGGGCATCGAGATCGGATCCTCACCACCTTCGCGCACGCGGCTCTTGGTATAGGATGCGCTGCCGAGCACGCCGAAGCCGTCGAGCGACTGGGTGAGGTTCGCGAAGGGCAGCGAGAAGGAGGCTTCGGCGCCGTAGACGCGCCCGGCATTGCCGTTCAGCCACTGCTTGCTGAGGCCAGCGCGCGTGCCGACCGTGCCGCCGTCGGGCACCTCGAAGTCGGTGAAGTCGAACGGATTGACCTGCCGATAGATGTAATTTTCGAGATATTTGTAGAAGCCGCCGACCGAGACATAACCGCCCTGCCCGAAATATTTTTCGAGCCCGATATCGACCGTGTCGGCCATCAGCGGGCGCAGCCGTGCGTTGCCGAGGTCGAGCGACCAGGGCGAAGCGTTGACGTCGGTGTTGTTACGCTTCGACGCGTCGAAATTGACGCCGCCGCCGGGCTTCAGCTGATCCATGCGCGCGCGCGCCAGCACGCGGGCGGCACCGAAGCGCAGGAAAGTGTTGTCGGCGAATTCGACCGACAGGTTCAGGCTGGGCAGGATGTCGGTATATTTGGCGCCGTCGGTGACCGGGGTCGACTGGGTCACGCCGCCGACGACCTGTGCGTAGAAGCTCGAGCCCGTCTGGTCCGAGTGGACGATCTGGACGCCGACATTGCCGCGGATCGGCGTGCTGCCCGCATCGGCGTCGAAATTCGCCTGCACGAAACCGGTCAGCACCTTTTCGCGGATCGTATAGTCGTTGAAAACGCGCGCCGGGTCGAAGCCCGCGCCATCGGTCAGGTTATAATTGCCATCATTGTAGAAGCGCCAGCTGTCGAACGCGACCATGCCGGGGATGCCGATGAAGTCGAGCGACACCGGATCATAGAGATAATCGGCGGGCACCGCGGTGTTCGCGGGGTAATTTTTGCTCGTCAGCACGAAGCCGCGGTCGTCGAGGCTCTTCTTGCGGTCCGAATAATTGGCACCGACACGAATGCTGCTGAGTACGCCGTCGAGTTCCTGCGTCGCCTGCAGGCGGAGCGATTTCAGCTGATCCTTGATCTTCGGCGTGTTGACGAAGCCGTCCTGGCAATTGGGAACCGCGCCGCCGCAGCTGTTCCAGCCCTGCGGATCGGTGATCACGAACAGATTGGGATCGGAATAGTCGAGCGACGGGTCGAACATGATGCCGCCCTTCGAGCGCATCTCGAAGCCGAGCGCGGTTTCGCGTGCGCCGACATTCTGGCCGCGGCCGGTGCCGAGATAGATTTCGAGATTTTCCTCGGTCTTCTTGATCCGCGAATAGCCAAGATCGAGTTCGAGCGTCAGCTTCTCATTCGGTTTGAACTGGGCATTCCAGCCGCCCGCGATGATCGTCGAGTCGCGATGGACGACGTCGTTGCGCATCACCGCCTCGGTGCCCGTCCACACGCCCTTCGTCACCAGACCGTCCTCGACGGTGAAGCCGGGCTGCAGCGTCGAATTGCCCCAGAAGAGCGGGAATTCGATACCGCGAAGGCGCTGCTCGTCCTTGAACTTCGACCAATAGCCGTCGATCGTCGTGTGGAACTTGTCGCTGGGTTCCCATTCGACGACCGCCATCACGCCGTCGCGCTTGAGCTCGTTCGATTTCACATAGGGCTTGGCGCCGCCGATGATGAAACCGGTGTTCGTGCCGTCGGTCGCCTCGGGATAGCCCCAGGCGTTGAAGCGCTCCTCGGCGGTCGGCGACTGCATGCGCGCATAACCGATCGCCCAGCCGAGCGTGCCGTCGGCATTCTGGTCGATATAGGAGATGTTGGCGCGATAGCCCTTGTTCGAAATATCGGGGTTGAGCTTGCCGAGATCGTTGATTTCGAAGCGCGCACCCGCCGCGATCGCGCGCTTGCCATAAGCGAGCGGGCGCACGGTGCGCATGTCGATCGTGCCGCCGATCGCCTGCCCGATCAGCGACGCGTCGGGGGTCTTGTAGACGATCGCGCCGTTGAGCAGTTCGGACGGATATTGGTCGAGCTCGACGCCGCGGTTGTTGCTCGCCGAAACCTGTTCGCGGCCGTTGAGCAAGGTCGTGGTGAAGTCGGGCGCGAGGCCGCGGATCGACACGACATTGGCGCGGCCGTCGAGGCGCTGCGTCGCGAGACCCGGAAGGCGCGACAGCGATTCGGCAATCGACAGGTCGGGCAGCTTGCCGATGTCCTCGGCCGAGACGACCTCGACGATCGAGGTGTTCGCCTTCTTCGCCTGGACCGAATTGTTGATCGCGCCGCGGATGCCGCTCACGACGATTTCGCCTTCGGCAGGCGCTTCGTCGACGGGCGCGGTGTTCGCGTCCTGCGCCATCGCGGCGGCAGGAAACAAGGCGGTCAAAGCGAAGCCGAGCGCGATGGCGCTGGCACCGCGGCGAAGGTTGATCGGCATGGTCATATGTGGCTCCCCTGGCACGGACGGGTGGTCTTGACCCATGCACCGGGAGGGGGACGCGGCGCGTCCGTCAGGTTCCTCTCCAACACGTGGGCTTTCCCATCTTGAGCCTCGCAATTGAAACCAATCACGCCGCGCCGCCATAGGGTATACGTATACGCATATTATGCAGACGCGCCGACTGTCGCGGAAATGCAACGCTTTGAGCGCCGAAAACCGCCGGTCCCGGCGCCATGCAAATTCTTGGCATGGACCTGACCAATCGCTAGTCTTCGGGAAGCGGCCGACGACCAAAGCGGCTGCGTCAGGGAGAGAGACATGGGGCGCCAGCCCTCGGCCAAGCCGACGAGTTTCGACATCGCCTATCTGGCGGGCGTCTCGCAGCCCACGGTGTCGCGCGCGCTGCGCGGCAGCAAGTCGGTGAGCGCCGCGACCCGCGCGAACATCGAACGCATTGCGCGCGAACTCAACTATACCGTCGACAAGAACGCCTCGAGCCTGCGCTCGCAGCGCACCCACACGCTCGCCCTGCTCTTCTTCGAGGATCCGAATCCCGACGAATCGATGATCAATCCCTTCTTCCTGTCGATGCTGGGGTCGATCACGCGCGAATGCGCGCGGCGCGGATACGACCTGCTGATCAGTTTCCAGCAGATGCACAATGACTGGCACGTCACCTATCAGGACAGCCACCGCTCCGACGGCATCATCCTGCTCGGCTATGGCGATTATCAGCTCTATCTCACCAAGCTCGAGCATCTGGTCGAAATGGGGACCAAGTTCGTGCGCTGGGGATCGGTGTCCGAAGACGGGATCGGGCTGACCGTCGGGTCGGACAATGTCGGCGCGGGCGAGCAGGCGGGCGCGCATCTGGTCGAGATCGGGCGCCGGCGCATCGCCTTTCTTGGCGACGCGTCAGACCATGCGCCCGAGTTCCAGGATCGCTATAACGGCCTCTGCCGCGCGATGCGCGCCGCGGGCCTCGAACCCGATCCGGCGCTGCAACGCGATGCGGTGTCGTCGGAGGATTCGGGCTATGCCGCCGCGCGGTCGCTGATCGAAAGCGGCCGGCCGTTCGACGCGGTCTTCGCCGCGAGCGACCTGATCGCGATCGGCGCGATGCGGGCGCTGACCGAAGCGGGGCTGCGGCTGCCGCAGGACGTCGCGATCATCGGCTTCGACGACATCCCCGCCGCCAGCCTGACCTCGCCGACGCTGACCACCCTGATGCAAGATATGAAAGGCGCGGGAAGCTTGCTCGTCGACGCGCTGCTCGCGCGGATCGAGGATCGGCCGGTCGAGCAGCGGATATTGCCGGCGCGGCTGATCCGGCGCCAGAGTACGGCCATCTGACCCCAACGTATTCGTATACGTAACCGCACCGCGCTTGCCCTGCCCCGCGCGCGCTGCAACACCCGGGCCAAAGCGAGCCGCGCCAGCGGCCGCAACGGGAGACGCATGATGGAAAAACCGAAGCAGGGCTTCGCCGGCCTGTGGAATATCAGCTTCGGCTTTTTCGGCATCCAGATCGGCTTCGCGCTGCAGAATGCGAATATGAGCCGGATCTTCCAGTCGCTTGGCGAGGATATCGAAAAGCTTCCCGGCCTGTGGGTCGCCGCGCCGCTGACCGGCCTGCTCGTCCAGCCGATCATCGGACATATGAGCGACCGGACCTGGCTCGGCCGGCTCGGGCGCCGCCGCCCCTATTTCCTCGCCGGCGCGATCCTCGCCGCGATCGCACTTTTCGTCATGCCTGAAAGCCCGGCGATCTGGTTCGCGGCGATGATGCTTTGGATCCTCGACGCCTCGCTCAACATCTCGATGGAACCCTTCCGCGCTTTCGTCGGCGACATGTTGCGCAAGGACCAGCACAGCGTCGGCTATGCGGTGCAGACCGCTTTCATCGGCGCAGGGGCCGTCGTCGGCTCGCTGTTCCCGACGCTGATGGAGGCGATGGGCGTCGCCAATGTCGCCCCGCCGGGACAGATTCCCGATACGGTGCGTTATGCCTTCTGGTTCGGCGGGATCGCGCTGTTCCTCGCGGTGCTGTGGACCGTCGTCACGACCGAAGAATATAGCCCCGAACAGATGGCGTCGTTCGAAGACGGATCGTCCGGCGACGCGCCTCCGGTCCGTGCGCTCGCATCGCACAGCTATGGCGCCAGCATGTTCTGGATCGGCGCCGGGCTGCTCGTCCTGTTCATCCAGCATCATTTCGCGCTGCTTCGCGAGGTCCTGCTGCTCGGTGCGCTGCTTATTGGTTACGGCCTTGCAAGCATCGCCGCGATCGCGCTCGCGCGCCGCGGCAACGACACGAATATGCTGTCGAGCATCGTCGGCGATTTCGCGGGGATGCCGCCGCTGATGAAGCGGCTCGCGCTCGTCCAGTTCTTCAGCTGGTCGGCGCTGTTCATCATGTGGATCAACACGACCCCGATCGTCGCCCAATATCATTTCGGAACGACCGACGCCGCCAGCGCCGCTTATCAGGAGGCGGGCAACTGGGTCGGCGAGTTGTTTGCGATCTACAATGGCGTTGCCGCCATCGCGGCGCTGACCTTGCTCCCTTGGCTTTCGCACCGCTTCGGACAGGCCCGGACGCACATCGTCGGGCTGGCCTGCGGCGCGGTCGGTTACGCCAGCTTCTTCCTGCTGCGCGACCCTACGCATCTGATCGTCAGCGAGATTTTCATTGGCATTTTCTGGGCATCGGTGCT
>JAESGS010000587.1_pt1 | contig 22582 bp, 21 predicted proteins | sample 9269761 | NCBI WGS metagenome assembly JAESGS01 (sample SAMN15741799, study PRJNA653493) | algae metagenome | isolation source: Cyanosarcina radialis HA8281-LM2 and co-occurring heterotrophs from damp... | place: USA: Makauwahi cave, Hawaii | collected 2011-01-06 | reverse complement strand
CTGTTGAGAAGCCGGCGTGGAAGATCAGGTTGTCGATCTCTTCGTCCGAGAGGTTGGCGTCGGCGGCGATCAGGTCGTTGTCGATCGCCTTCTGGCGCACTTTTTCGCGGTTGATGCCGGCACCGTCGTCGGCAAGCTCGATGACGATGCGGCCGGAACGGTGCTTGGCCGTCAGACGGACCGTACCCTCGGCGCTCTTGCCGGCGGCAAGGCGCTTCTCCGGCGTTTCGAGGCCGTGGTCCACGGCGTTGCGGATCATGTGGGTCAGCGGCTCGGCGAGCTTGTCGATGACCGTCTTGTCGACTTCGGTGTTCTCGCCTTCGGTGATCAGGCGGACCGACTTGCCGGTCATGTCGGCGATTTCGCGAACGATACGCGACATGCGCTGGAAGACAGGCTTCACCGGCTGGGCGCGGATCGCCATCACCGAATCCTGGATCTCGCGGGTGAGCTGCTGCAGCTCTTCGAGGCCCATATTGATCGAGGACGTGCCGTTGGTGTCGTTCTCGACGACGCTCTGCGAGAGCATCGCCTGGTTGATCACGAGTTCGCCGACAAGGTTGATCAGGCGGTCGACGCGATCGAGATCAACACGGATGGTCGGGGTTGCAGCCGATGCAGCGGCCTGCTGCGCGGCAGCGCTCTGGGCGGCGGCACTGGCAGCGGGTGCTGCCTTTTCGGCCGGTGCGCGGGCGGCGGACTGCGCCATCTGCAGCACGTTGCTGGCCGTGCCGGCGGCCGAAACCGCAGCGTCGCGATCCTGCTGCTGGGAGGCAAGCTGTTCTTCTTCCTCGACGACACCGACCGATACCGCCGGTTCGTCATCAAGGATCGACAGGTCGAAGGGAACCGGCTGCATCGGCAGCTCTTCGCCCGACTGCGTCGCCTCGTCTTCGACCAGCGAAATCTCCAGGTCGCAATCCCACTCGGCGAATTCGAAAACCGTGCGGATCGTGTCCTCGCCCTTGTCGGTCTTGAGCGAGATCTTCCAGAAGAAATAGGCGCTCTCCGGGCTCAGCCGATCGAGCGTCGGCAGTGCGCCCATATCGCAATGGATGCTCATCTCGCCAAGGCGTGAGAGGTCGCGCAGAAGCAGCGTTGCCTCGTTGCCCTTGGCGTAGAGATCGGACTTCGGCTTGAAGACGATCTCGTAGGTGGGCATTTCCATCAGCGGCGGTTCTTCGGCCGCGTCGAAGTCATCGAAGGAGAAGGCGACCGGCTGGAAGCCTTCGTCGTTGACCGGTGGCGGCGCCACGGCAGCGACGGGCTTGGCAACCGGTTCGGCCGGTGCTGCCGACGCCTGCGGCACTTCACCGTTTGCGAGCGCCTCGAGTTCCTTGATCAGCTGGCGGCTGCGCGCCTCGTCGACGCTGCCGCCATCGCGCGCAGCGTTGGTGAGGTCGGCGAGCACGTCGGCCGACTTCAGCATGACCTTCAGAACTTCCGGTCCGGGATCGAGCCTATTGGAACGAACGCAATCAAGGGTCGTCTCGAACACGTGCGCGAAGGAGACCAGGTCGTCCAGCCCGAAGGCGCCGGCGCCACCCTTGATGGAGTGCACCGCACGGAAAACGGCATTGACCGTTTCCGGGTCGCGGTCGCCATCATTGAGCTTCAGCAGACCCGATTCCAGTTCGGCGAGTTGTTCCTCGCATTCCTGGAAGAAGATCTCTTTGATTTCGTTCATATCCATTGGAGGCTATCCCCGGACTTCAGGCCGTTACGCGCTCGATTGCATCGATGAGTTTGGTCGGGTCGAACGGCTTGACGATCCAGCCGGTTGCACCCGCCTGACGCGCGCGGTTCTTCTTCTCCGCGTCGCTTTCGGTGGTCAGTACCAGGATCGGAATGGCGCGGTAGCGATCGTTCTTGCGCACGCCTTCGATGAAGCCGAAGCCGTCGAGACGCGGCATGTTGATGTCGGTGACGATCACGTCCGGATTGGCTTCTTCCAGGACCTCAAGGCCCTCGACGCCGTCCTCGGCCTGGATCGTTTCGAAACCGGCATTGTTCAGCGTGACCAGCAACATGTTTCGGATCGTCCGGGAGTCGTCGACCGTCAGAACTCGCTTCTTCATTTCTCAAATCTCCTTTGCCATCAGGTGGTCGATCTCGACCCCGATGAGCTGTGTCGTTTTCTCGAAAGCGTCCGACACCTTGCTGAAGGTGAAAGACAAATGATCCTCTTCCCAGGTCTTGGCGCCGGCCATCAGCACCTGGACACAAAGCGTCCCGACCCGCTCGACCGCGGAAGCGTCGATCACGATGTCGCTGCCCTTGAGCGCGAGCAACTTCTCGTGCAGTGCCGTTGCCTCGTTCAGGTCCAAAACCGGAGCGAGGCTAAGCGTCTTCTGAGCGGTCTTCTTGCTGGCCATTCCTGTCTTCCTCGACTGCTAACTCTCTATTGCCCTTGATATCAGCGCTGCCAACCGGCGAACTGCCGCTGCGGCCCGTCGTCAAACAGCGGTGCGGCCGGCTCCTCGGCAACGGCGGCCGATGCGTGACGGAAGGGCTCGCGGCCGGTGCGCGCCGATGCGGCCGGATGGCGACGCTCCAGGCGGAACTGACGGATGGTCTCGCCAAGCTCGACGATGACCGTATGAAGATCGTCCGACGAACGGACGGTATCGCCGGCCAGCGCGGCGCTTGCCCCGACGCCCCTGGAGATCGTGCCGATCTCGGTCGCGACGCCGCGAAGGTCGCCGACCTGCTGCTCCGCCTCGCGGGCGATGCCGGAAACGGCGGAATTGATCGACGTGACCTGCTCGACGATGCTGCTGATCGCGTCCTGGGTGCGGCCGACGATCTCGACACCGGTCTCGACCTGCGCCTTGGTGCCGGAAACGAGCTGCTTGATTTCGCGCGCCGCTTCACCGGAGCGCTGCGCCAGCGCACGCACTTCCTGGGCGACGACGGCAAAGCCGCGACCGCTGTCGCCGGCGCGCGCCGCTTCGATACCGGCGTTGAGCGCCAAAAGATTGGTCTGGAAGGCGATTTCGTCGATGACGCCGATGATCTGGCCGATCTTTTCGGCGGACGCCTCGATGTCGGCCATGGCGGAAATCGCCTGGCCGGCAATCTCGCCGCTGCGTTCGACGGCAATGCGGGTCTCGTTCGTCTTCGTTTCCGTAGCGCTGATCCGGCCCGAGCCGGTCGCCATGCGTCCGGCCATGTCGGAGAGCATGGCAAGCTGTCCGGATAGCGCCTCAGCTTCAGCGCTCGCCTTGTCGGAAAAGGCGGTCGCGCCGTCGCGCATCCGGTCGACCAAGGCCCCGGCGGCCTGGTTGCGCTGATCGGAGGCCTGAAGGCTTTGCTGGATCTGCTCAAGCGCCGCATTCAGGCTCGCGACGATCGGCTGATAGGCTTCAACCGCCGTTTCCGGCAGCCGCGCACCGAGATCACCCTGGCTCACGCCTTCGGCAAATTCGCCAAAGAGGGCCTTGACCTCCAGCTCGTCGGCACTGCGCTGCTCGGCGAGTTGCCGCTGATGCTGTTGGCGGAGTGCGTTGAAGCGGAGCGAAACGCCGATCTCGGTGTCGACGAAGGTCGTGCGCACCAGAGCGGCGACGAGGTCGCAAAGTTCGCGGCGGCGCGCCTTGCCCATCGGCAGGAAAGATCGCGGCCAGGCGTCTTCGATCAGTCCGACGATGAGATGTTCGAGCACGATGGCATGGCTTGCCATCTGCCAGCGCGGGTCGAGGCCCATGCGGCTTGCGGTGTCTGCGAGCACCTTGATGCGCTCGGCATAAAGCCCGTCAAAGCGTGCGTCGGTCAGCACGTTCCAGTGCGACGACTGAAGATCCTGAAGGCGATCGATCTGGCGGTCGCTGTCGAAATGGCGGGCGGCGTCGGGATAGGTCTGGAGGCGCTGGAAGAGATCGCGAAGCGCCTGATCAATCCGGGGAGTAAGCTTTTGCCTGTGATCGCGGACGCGGTTGCAGCTCTCGTCATCGAGCCCGGCAAAGCGCAGGCGCTCCAGCAGGCTACCTGCCTGGCCCTTTTTTGCCTGTTCTGACGATGCTTCCTGCCTCAACGCTGATCCCCGGTGCTGCACGTTCGGAACTTGCCTGGGGAGCATCAGGGAGAGCCACGGTCCACCGGACGTGCACGCCACATCGATGAGATCAGCCTCCGCCGCAAAGCGTCTGCTGTCGTTCATCCCGCAAGTAAATTCGGTGAAGAATGGATACCGGACCGGAACCGGTACGGCGGGGCGGCATCATGCCTTGAGGAGACTTGTGAATTATCCCATTCCGACGTGTGGGACCATGTTTATGGTTAATTCCTTGCTTGAAGGTTAACGGTCCCTCGCCTCTAATCGGAATCACTAAAATTCACAGGGTGTTTTCACGCGCCATTTTTGCGCTGCAACAAAACTGTAATAAACACGCCTGAAACCAACAGGTTCTCAATCACAAGAGTTTAGAATTGTACTTCGACTTGCGCTCGCGTATCGAAGCGAAAGTGAAGTGGGCGCTGCATGCGCGAAGAAACCTTCGCATCACGCAAAGCGACATCATGACGATGCGCTTACAGGAAACGAACAATGATTGTTCTTGGCATTGGCGCCGCACTCACAGCAATCCTGACAATGATGGCAGTATCGATCGTGCTCAACATCGAGCACAACCGGTCGGCAAAGCGCAGCTCTGTGTTTTGATCGGGGCTTAGCCCGTTTCTTACTGACACAACCAGGCATCTCTGCGGCCGGGGACGGATGTTCTACGGCCGCTTTTCTTTGCCCACATGGTCCTGCGTCGCCTTTTGCCATGCCTGCGCATAGGCGGCGAGGCTCTCCGCGATCTCGCCCGCAAGCGGCTCGACCCCTGTCCTGACCGCGGATCCCTTAACGAGACACGCAGCACCGAGGCTCGTACCCGTGATATTCTGGGGATCGGCAAAGACTGGCCGGTCGGTCGCTGCGGCAAGCATGCGCAGGTAGCTCCTGTTGGAAGCAAAGGGCCCTTCGACGACGATATCGCCGCGCGCGCCGATCAGGTCGAGACAGGTGGCCGTCATCAGCGCCAGATGGAACGAGACGACGACGAAACGTTCGGCGGGGCCGAGCTCCCGTTCGTCCGTCGTCCATAGCGCTTTTGCGACCGGAAAGGGACCGGATCCCTCGGGAATGGACGGCAGCAGCATGTGGCCAGCCGTGGCCACGGCCTCTTCCGTTTGCCGCGATACGGGGGTTGCCCCCTCCCCCAACAGAAGCTGGAAGGCGCGGCCGCCCATGAAGCGGGCGGAGGGCACGGGATCGCCAAGCGCGTTGACGTTGATCAGCGTGTCGCGGTGTTCATCGAGCACCTTCGCCTCGGCGCCGACCGCAAGCATCACCACCCAGGTGCCGGTGGAGACCACCGAGAAGGGCGAGGTACGTGTCAGGAGATGCGGCAGCAGCGAGGCGTTGGAATCGTGAATGCCGCAATAGACGGGGGTCCCTGATGCAATGCCCGTTGCCGAGCAAAGCTCTGGCAGTAGCGCGCCGGCGATATCGCTCGCCTTCAACACCGGTGCGAAGAGGGGCGTCCAGCCCTGGCTTTCGACAAGAGACGAGAATGTCCCTGCCCGTGGGTTCCAGAGATCCGTGTGGCAACCGAGCGAGGTCAGCTCGTTGCAGAGCACGCCCGTCAGCCGATAGGTCCAATATTGCGCATAGGTAAGGATCGAAGTGACGCTGGCGAAGGCGTCGGGAAACGTCTTCTGCTGCCAGTAGAGTTGGGCGCCGACATTCAGCCCCATCGGCAGACGCGCGGAGCCGGTCTCGGAAAACGGCGGCCGCACCGCGTCATATTCGGCGGCAAGGCTGTCGGGGCCCGTATGTTCATAATCGAGAACCGGGAGCGCCAGGTTGCCCGACGCATCGAGCAAGACCGCCGTCGCGCCATGGGTGGTGATCGAGATCGCCTCGAAGGCGTGTTCGGAATGGAGTGACGCGAGGCTTCCGAGCAGGAAAGCCCAGAGACGCTCGACATCGAAATGCGGATAAGGACCATCAGTCAGCACCGCATTCGCCGTCTTGCGGACGGCGATCTCCTCGAAACGGTCGAGATCAACGGCTGCGACCTTGGCATTGGTCTTGCCGATATCAATAACGCCAACAACCCGCATCTTATCAGTCCATATGGAAAACGGTCGTCAGCGGCACAGCCACCGGTTCGTTATCGCCATGGGTTTCCATGATGTCGGCCATGTAGGCCCACCATTCCTGCATGATGGGATGGGACGGCAGGTCGGCCATGCGGTGATCGTCGGTCCGCCAGAGCACGCCGAAAAGCAGGTTGGTCTCCTCGTCCAGATGGATGGAGTAGTCGGAGACGCCGGCCTCCTTCAGCAGGGTGGCCAGTTCCGGCCAGATGGCATCGTGCCGCGCCCTGTATTCGGCGGCCATGCCTGGGTTCAGGCGCATGCGGAACGCGTATTTTTCCATCGGATCCTCAATGTGCAAGACGCTGGCGGGCGCGCCGCCAGAGAATGGGGAGCGCGATCACCGAGATCAGCAGCAGGCCGATGAAGATCGACATGACGATGCCCGGCACGTTGAGCAGGCCGAAACCGAAGGTCACCATGCCCATGATCAGGGCGGCCAGCACGACGCCCGGGATGGTGCCGGAGCCACCGAGAATGTTGACGCCGCCGAGTACCACCATCGTTACCACCTCCAGTTCCCAGCCGAGCGCGATCGACGGGCGCGTCGAGCCGAGGCGCGAGGTCAGGCAGATCGAGGCAAGCCCGGCCATCAACCCGGTCAGGAGGAAGAGGATGAACTTGATGCGCGCAACGCGGATGCCGGAGAACAGCGCCGCCGTCTGGTTGTTGCCGATGGCATAGACCGCGCGGCCGAAATTGGTCTTGTGCAAGACGACGCCGTAGACGACCGCGAGGGAAACGAAGAGCGTGAACTCGAAGGAGAACACCCACCAGACATAGCCTTGGCCGAACCACGAGAAGCTGTCGGGATAACCGGTGAAAGCCTGGTCGCCGAGGATGATGAAGGAGAGACCGCGGAAGAGGCTCATGGTGCCGATCGTCACCACGATCGACGGCAGCCCGAGACCGGTGATCAACAGGCCGTTGATCGCACCGCAAAGAAGCCCGACAGAGAGACCGATCACCACCAGCGCCGGCGTATCGAAGCCGAGTTGCACGGCATAGCCCATCGCCGTCGAGGCGAGCGCGATGATCGAGGCCACCGACAGATCGATCTCGCCGGAAATGATCACCAACGCCATGGCGAAGGCAATCATCGCCTTTTCGGTGAAGTTGAAGGTCGCGTCCGAGAGGTTCCACGGGTCGAGGAAATAGGGCGAGGCCAGCGAGTTGCCGAGAAAGATGAGGCAGGCGACGACAAGCAGCAGGCTTTCCCAGCTCTTCAACAGCCGCGCGCCGCGGCCTTCCAGCCGATCGGGGATATGTCGTGGGGTAAGGTGGGTCTCGGCCATCAGACAGCCTCCGCCTTTCTCAAGATGACGCGGCCCTTGCGCCGCTCGGCGCGGGCGTTGACGGCAACAGCGACGATGATGACCATGCCCGAAATCGCCAATTGGGCGAAGGGCGAGATATTGATGACCGGCAAGGCGTTCTTGATCACGCCAAGGAACAACGCACCGAGCACCGCGCCTGCCACCGTGCCGATACCGCCGGCGATCGATATGCCGCCGATGACGCAGGCCGCGATGATGTCGAGTTCGAAGCCGGCGGCGATGTCGACATAGGCGACGGCATAACGCGATACCCAGAGATAACCCGAGAGCCCGGCGAGCGCGCCCGAAAGACAATAGGCCGAGAAGCGGGTGCGGCCGACATCGATGCCGGTATAGACGGCCGCGTGCGGATTGCCGCCGACCGCATAGAAGGCGCGTCCGAGCGCCGTGCGGCTCATCAGCAGGAAAACGAGTGCGATCATCACCAGCGAGAGCCAGGAGAGAACCGGGAAACCAAAGAGCTCGTCGCGCGGCAATGCTTTGAAGGCGTCGCTCATCTGGTGGGCATTGATCCACTTGCCGCCGCTCAAGAGAAAGATCAGACCGCGATAGATGGTGAGCGTGCCGAGGGTTACGACGATCGGCGGAATGTCGAGCTTCCAGACGAGCGCGCCGTTGATCATGCCGAGCAACGTGCCGAGCGCGACCGCCGCAAGGATGATCAGCGGGATCGGCAGGCCCGGAAAGGCGGCGTTCAGCATTGCCGCCACCATGCCTGAGAGCGCGAGGTTGGCGGCCATCGAAAGATCGATGCAGCGCGTCAGGATCACCGCCATCTGGCCAAGCGCCAGAATGATCAGGATCGACGTGTCGTTGTAGACGCGGCCGAGGTTCGCAGGCGCGACGAAGGGCGGGAAACGCCAGGTGATCAGCGCCAGCAGCACGGCGATCGCGCCGACCAGCAGCAGTTCGCGATTCCTGAGGATGTTTGCCATCACGCGGCCTCCTGAATGCCGGCTGCGGCACGTACCAGCTTTTCCGCCGTCAGTTCTGCGCGCTCGAAGCGCCCGGCGATCCGCCCCTCGCGCATGACGATGACGCGATCGGACATGCCCATGATCTCCGGGATTTCCGAGGAGACCATGATGACGCTAAGGCCCTGTGCCGCCAGCTCGCTCATGAAGGCGTGCACCGCAGCCTTGGAGCCGATATCGATGCCTTTGGTCGGCTCGTCGAGAATGATCACCTTCGGCTTCGTCGCCAGCCACTTGGCGATGACGACCTTCTGCTGGTTGCCGCCCGAAAGCGTACTGACATCCTGATCGAGCGAGGCGGCGCGCAGGTCCAGGCGCGTTGTGTATTCGCGCGCGAGCGCGAACTCGTTGGCAAGCTTCAGGAAGCCCGAGCGCGAGGTGCGCGACAGTGACGGCAGCGTGACGTTCTGAAAGATCGGCAGGCCGATGACCGCACCCTGGCGGCCGCGCTCTTCGGGCACATAGACGATGCCAGCCCGGATCGCTTCGGACGGGCTGCGGATCACCAGAACCTCGCCATCGAGCCGGACAGCACCGGCCGACGGCCGGGTGACGCCGATCAGCGATTGCATGAATTCGGAACGGCCGGCGCCGACCAGGCCGTAGAAGCCAAGGATCTCGCCGCGGCGAAGCTCGAAGTTGATGTCCTCGAACTCGGTCGGGTGGCGGTAACCGGAAACGGTCAACACCGGTTCGCCGATCGCCACGTCCTTCTTCGGGTAAACCGAACCGACAGCGCGGCCGACCATGAGGCGCACCAGTTCGTCCTGGCTGACATCGGCGATCAGCCCTTCGTCGACCATCGTTCCGTCGCGAAACACCGTGTAGCGGTCGGCGATGCGGAAGATTTCATCGAACTTGTGGCTGATGAACAGGATCGCCTTACCGTCTGCCTTCAGCCGTTCGACGAGGGCATAGAGTTCGTGGATTTCCTTGTGCGACAGCGCCGCCGTCGGCTCGTCCATGATCACCACCTGCGCATCGATCGACAACGCGCGGGCGATCGCGACCAGATGTTTCTTGGCGATACCGAGATCGCGCAGGCGGATGGTCGGATCGAGATCGGCACCGGCGCGCGCAAGCAGCGCGCGCGCATCGGCATTGAGCTTCTTCCAGTCGATCAGCCCGAAGCGATTGCGCGGGGCGTGGCCGAGGAAAATGTTCTCCGCGACCGAGAGCTCATCGAAGAGCACGGTTTCCTGATGGATCGCGGTGACGCCGGCGCGTGCGGCCGCCAGCGCCGTCGGGAAATGAACCTCCTGATCACCGACGGAGATCGTTCCCTCGTCCGGTTGGTAGATGCCGGTCAGGATCTTCACCAGCGTCGATTTCCCGGCGCCGTTTTCGCCGATCAGCGCGGTCACCGACCCCGGATAGAGCGCCAGCGAAACATCGGAGAGCGCCTTCACGCCGGGGAAGGACTTCGAGATCCCCTCAAGCGCAATGGCGGGCTTCATCCGCGATGTGAGCGTATCCTGCAGCAAGAGACAGTCCACCTATTCAGTCGTTTCGATGACGCAAGGGCTTGCCGGCGTGCCGGTTGGGCTTCGGGCAATTTGCGTTGCCCTCACCCAAACTTTCTCCCCGCGTGCGGGGAGAAAGAACGAGGATGCCGCGCTCGTCCCGCCTCGTCGGGAAGGGGGCAAACCGTTGCCGCTTGTCCCTTCTCCCCGCACGCGGGGAGAAGGTGGCCGGCAGGCGGATGAGGGGCTTTCGCCGGATCAGAAGATCTTGGCGAATTCCTCGACATTCTTGGCGTCGTAAACGAACGGGTCGGCCATCGCGCCTTCATTGTTGTCGTCGAGCTTGACGGCACCCATGCGGCCCATCTTCAGTTCAGCACCCGGCTTGGCTTCGGCACCGTTGATCAGGTCGTAGGCGACCATCGTTGCGGAGTAGCCGAGGTCGATCGGGTTCCAGATCGCGAAGGACTTGGAGGCGCCCGACTTCACGTGGCCGGCCATTTCCGAGGGAAGGCCAAGACCGGTGACGTTGATCTGGCCGATCTTGCCGGCGTCGGTGACGGCCTGGGCGGCGGCGACGATACCGACCGAGGTCGGCGCGATGATCGCCTTCAGGTTCGGATAGGACTGAATGAGGCCCTGCGTTTCGCGATAGGACTTGTCGGCGAGGTCGTCACCATAAACAGTCGCGACGACATTAATGCCCTTGTAGTTGCCCTGGACCTTCTTCATCTCGGCGATCCAGGTGTTCTGGTTGGTCGAGGTCGCCGTTGCCGAAAGCACCGCGACATCGCCGCCCTCAGGCAGGTTGTCGGCGGCCAGCTTGATGATCATGTTGCCGATCAGCGGGCTAGACGACGGGTTCAGGTGCATCAGACGGCCATCCTTGGCGACGCCTGAGTCCCAGGAGATGACCTTGATGCCGCGATCCATCGCCTTCTTCAGCGCCGGAACGAGGGCGTCGGTATCGTTGGCGGAAACCGCGATGGCATCGACCTTCTGGGCGATCAACGAGTTGATCACCTCGATCTGGCCTTCGGCGGTCGTCGTCGTCGGGCCGGTATAGATCACCTCGACGTCGCCCAGTTCCTTGGCGGCTTCCTGCGCGCCCTTGTTGGCGGCTTCGAAGAAGCCGATGCCGAGCGCCTTGACCACGAGCGCGATCTTCTTGTTTTCCGCATGCGCGGCATTGGCCATCAGCGCCAGCGAAACGGCGGCCGTGACCATCAGTGACTTCAGGATCTTCATGCTCATTTCCTCCCAATGACCGGCACGCGACAAGCGTCGCCGGCGCGATTTCCTCCACTGGCGATGCCCCGGCCCCTCCGGCCGTGAGCGTCACCTTCCCCTCTCCTCGCCCACCCCTCAGGCGGACGAGGACATGTTCTCCGCATCTGTGCCGGCTCTCGAGCTGGCGACGACCAGCCTCACACCGGCATTTTCGAGCATCGCGGCATGCCTGTCCTCGATGCCCGAATCCGTGATGACCGTGGCGATCCGCTTCAATCCGCACAGGATGAGGCTCGACCGCTTGTGAAATTTCGAGGAGTCGACCAGCACGACGAGTTCGTCGGCCTGGTCGATGAGTTTCTGCTCCGCCTGGATCAACAGCGGATCCGCCTCCATCAGGCCGAGTGGGCCCAAGCCCTGCGCCCCCATGAACATGCGGCGCGCATAGAAATTGCGCGTCACGTCATTGTCGAAGGGGCTGAGGATGATGTTCTGCTCCCGGTAGATCGTGCCGCCCGACAGCATCACCGTATTCTTCGAATGCTTCAAAAGATGCTCGGCGATCGGGAAGGAATTGGTGAAAACCTGCATTCGCCGATTGCTGAGGAAATGCACCATCTGAAAGGTCGTGGTGCCGCCGTTGATGATGATCGGCTCGCCATCCTCGCAGAGCGCCACCGCCTCCTTGGCGATCGCCTGCTTTTCGCGGGCATGCAGGCCCTCATTGACCTTGAACGGCCGGCCGGCGAGCCCGACGAATTGCGGCGGATTGATCGCCTCGGCGCCGCCGCGCACCCGTCGCAGCTTCTTCTGCACGTGGAGGGCTGCAATATCGCGCCGGATCGTCGCCTCGGAACTGTCGGTCAGATCGACCAGCTCCTGGACGGTGACGACGGGTTTTTCCTGAACCGCCGACTGAATGATCCGGTGTCTTTCTTTCTCGTGCATGCGTTCCTCCGATGGCGTTCATGCTTCCATCACGATCGACCATTGTCAATCACAAACAATCATATTTTTTCATTGTGCAGCGCAATATGCGCGAAATTGATCGTTTTTGATTGACTTTAACGTTCAAGTCCTGTGATCTGATGCCAACCACATCTCTGCGCGGTCGCCAAGCCGCGCGACATCAGACCGGGAGGAATTCGAGATGCTCGACAAGCAGCAGGGTGCGCGACTTGCAAACCTTTGGGACGAGGCAAAGGCTGCCGGCATGAGCGAATCCGAGCGCCTGCTCTATCGCTCGAACCTGCTCGGCTCCGACAAACGCATCACCAACTACGGCGGCGGTAACACCTCGGCCAAGGTGATGGAGAGGGATCCGCTTGGGGGCGGCACGATCGAGGTGCTCTGGGTCAAGGGCTCGGGCGGCGACGTCGGAACGATCAAGCTCGACGGCTTCGCCACTCTCTATATGGACAAGCTCAACACGCTGAAGTCGATTTATCGCGGTGTCGCGTTCGAAGACGAGATGGTCGGCTACCTGCCGCACTGCACCTTCAACCTTAATCCACGCGCCGCCTCGATCGACACGCCGCTGCATGCCTACGTGCCGAAGAAGCATGTCGACCACATGCACCCCGACGCGATCATCGCGATTGCCGCGGCCAAGAACAGCCGCGAACTGACGGCGAAGATCTTCGGCGACGACATCGGCTGGCTGCCCTGGAAGCGCCCGGGCTACGAACTCGGCCTGTGGCTGGAAAAATTCTGCCTGGAAAACCCGCGCGCACGCGGTGTCGTGCTCGAAAGCCATGGCCTCTTCACCTGGGGCGACACGGCGAAAGAAGCCTATGAGACGACGGTCGAGATCATCAACAAGGCGATCGCCTGGTTCGAGGCCGAGAACACCGAGCCTGCCTTTGGCGGCGCAGTGAAGCCGGTGCTCGACGCGGCCGCCCGCGCCGACGTGGCGCGCAAGCTGATGCCGGTCATCCGCGGCCTGATCAGCGCCGACGAGAAGAAGGTCGGCCATTTCGACGACAGCCAGGCCGTGCTCGATTTCGTCACGTCGAAGGATCTGAAGCCGCTGGCGGCTCTTGGCACCAGCTGCCCCGACCATTTCCTGCGCACCAAGATCCGGCCGCTGGTGATCGATTTCGATCCGGCCAGTCCCGATGTCGACAAAACGCTGGCAGCGCTGCCCGAAGCGATCGCTGCCTATCGCGCCGACTATGCGGCCTACTACGAGCGCTGCAAGCACGAAGACAGCCCCGCCATGCGCGACCCCAACGCGGTCGTCTATCTCGTGCCCGGCGTCGGTATGATCACCTTTGCCAAGGACAAGGCGACCGCCCGGATCTCCGGCGAATTCTACGTCAACGCCATCAACGTCATGCGCGGCGCCTCCGGCGTTTCCACCTATGTCGGCCTGCCGGAACAGGAAGCCTTCGACATCGAATACTGGCTGCTGGAGGAAGCAAAGCTGCAGCGCATGCCGAAGCCGAAGAGCCTCGCCGGACGCATCGCGCTCGTCACCGGCGGCGCCGGCGGTATCGGCAAGGCGACGGCCAACCGGCTGATGCAGGAAGGCGCCTGCGTCGTGCTCGCCGATATCGATGAGACCGCGCTTGCGGCGGCCGAAGGCGAATTGTCCAAGCGCTACGGCAAGGATTTCGTCCGCTCCGTCAGCATGAACGTCACCAGCGAAGCGGCGGTCGAGGGCGGTTTTGCCGACGCTCTGCTCGCCTTCGGCGGCCTCGATATCCTGGTCTCCAATGCCGGCCTCGCCTCGTCGGCCGCCATCGAAGACACGACGTTGGCGCTCTGGACCAAGAACATCGACATCCTGACGACCGGCTATTTCCTCGTCTCGCGTGAAGCCTTCCGCATCTTCCGCCAGCAGAAGGCCGGCGGCAACGTCGTGTTCGTCGCCTCCAAGAACGGCCTTGCCGCCTCCCCCGGCGCATCTGCCTATTGCACCGCCAAGGCCGCCGAGATCCACCTCGCCCGCTGCCTGGCACTGGAAGGTGCTGCGGCGCAAATCCGCGTCAACGTCGTCAATCCGGATGCCGTGTTGCGCGGCTCGAAGATCTGGACCGGCGAGTGGAAGGAACAGCGCGCCGCTGCCTACAAGATGGATGTGGACGACCTCGAGGCGCATTATCGCGAGCGCTCAATGCTGAAGCTCAGCGTCTTCCCCGAGGATATCGCCGAGGCGATCTATTTCCTCGCCTCCGACATGTCGGCGAAATCGACCGGCAACATCATCAACGTCGACGCTGGCAACGCCCAGTCCTTCACCCGCTGATCGAGGAGAGTTTCATGACGACCACCATGATCAGCCAGGCGATCGTCGAGGCCGAGAACGAAAGCCGGCTCACCGCACTTCACCGGGACTATGAGAGCCTCGGCGAAAGGCTCAGCCGGCGCGGCATCGCGATCGACGAGATCAAGCGGAAGGTCGCCGCCTACGGTGTTGCCGTCCCTTCCTGGGGTGTCGGTACCGGCGGCACGCGCTTTGCCCGCTTCCCCGGCAAGGGCGAACCGCGCAACATCTTCGACAAGCTCGAAGATTGCGCCATCATCCAGCAATTAACCCGGGCGACGCCGACCGTCTCGCTGCATATCCCCTGGGACAAGGTGAGCGACATTTCCGAACTAAAAGAGAAGGGCACGTCGCTCGGCCTCGGTTTCGATGCGATGAACTCCAACACCTTTTCAGACGCGCCGGGCCAGGAACATTCCTACAAGTTCGGCTCGCTGTCGCATGCCGACGCCGCCACGCGCGCCCAAGCGGTGGAGCACAATCTCGAATGCATCGAAATCGGCCGGCAGCTTGGGTCCAAGGCGCTGACGGTCTGGGTCGGCGACGGCTCCAACTTCCCCGGCCAGAGCAATTTCACCCGCGCTTTCGAGCGTTATCTCGACGCGATGAAATCGGTCTACGCGGCGCTACCGGATGACTGGCGCGTTTACACCGAACACAAGATGTTCGAGCCGGCCTTCTACTCGACGGTCGTCCAGGACTGGGGCAGCAACTACCTGATCGCCCAGGAGCTCGGCCCAAAGGCCTTCTGCCTCGTCGACCTTGGCCACCATGCGCCGAACGTCAACATCGAGATGATCGTCGCCCGCCTCATCCAGTTCGGCAAGCTCGGCGGCTTCCACTTCAACGATTCGAAGTATGGTGACGACGATCTCGACACCGGTTCGATCGATCCCTACCGGCTGTTCCTCGTCTTCAACGAGCTCGTCGATGCGGAGACCCGCAAGGCCAAGGGGTTTCAGCCGGCGCATATGCTTGACCAGAGCCACAACGTCACCGACCCGATCGAAAGCCTGATGACGAGCGCCACCGAGGTCTGCCGCGCCTATTCCCAGGCGCTGATCGTCGACCGCGAGGCGCTCGCAGGCTACCAGGACGACAACGACGCCCTGATGGCAAGCGAGACGCTGAAGGTAGCCTTCCGCACCGACGTCGAGCCTATTCTCGCGATGGCGCGACTCGACAGCGGCGGCGCAATCGCGCCCGTCGCGGCCTACCGCAAGAGCGGTTACCGCGCGAAAGTCGCGGCTGAGCGCCCGGCCGTTGCCGGCGGCGGGGGCGGTATCGTCTGACCCTGAAACGAGCTGCGCCGGGCTGCCATTTGAGGCCCGGCGCCGCATCCCATGCTCGACAGCTCAAAAAATCGCTGCGCGATGAAATTGCCCCCTATCTGATTTCAATTCCTGATCTATCTTTCCCTTGGAGTTTCAACGGAAAGGGACCCGTTCATGGGCATTGAAAGCATTCTCGTCTTCCTGATCGTCGGCGCCGTCGCCGGCTGGCTCGCCGGCCTAATTGTCAAGGGCGGCGGTTTCGGCCTCATCGGCAATATGGTCGTCGGCATCATCGGCGCCTTCATCGCCGGCTTCCTCTTTCCGGCGATCGGCATCAGCCTTGGCACCGGCATCCTTTCAGCGATCCTGCACGCGACGATTGGTGCCGTCATCCTTCTGGTGCTGATCCGCATCGTCAAACAGGCCTGACCCATCGCCGGCGGCAGTACCCTTCGCGCCCGGGACTTCCCCGGCCGTTCCATCTGGACGCGCGAAGGGCGCTGTAGCACTGTGATCTGCTGGACGGGACATCGCACATAGCCAGACGGAGGCGAGCATGAACGCGCTTTACACCGACAAGATCGAAACGGCGCTCAAGTCGTTCATTGCCGATCACCCGGGAATGCAGACACGGGATCAGGCGATCATCGCGATCCTCGAAAACTGGTTCACCAATCACGGCTACCTGCCACCGCAGCAGGAAGGTCTGCGCCCGGAAGACCTTGACGCTTCCAACGACGATTGAGAGATTTGCGCGCCCGGCACGAAGGACCATAGCGCTCCTTGCGCCGCGGCGGTCGCCCCTTGCCTTTTCAATAACGTGAACTGTTCGCCATGAGCCTGACCTCCGTCAAAGACTTCTTCTCCCAGCACGCCCCAGATATCGACGTCATCGAGCTACAACAAAGCACCGCCACGGTTGCCCTTGCGGCCGAGGGCCACGGCGTCGAGCCGGCCCAGATCGCCAAGACGTTGGCGCTTCGCGTCGGCGACGACGTGATCCTGATCGTCACCCGTGGCGACGCCCGCCTCGACAACAAGAAGTACAAGGCCCGCTTCGGCACAAAGGCCCGAATGCTTGGTTTCGACGAGGTGGAAGCCGAGACCGGCCACCCGATCGGCGGCGTCTGCCCCTTCGGTCTTGCCAAGCCGCACAGCATCTATTGCGACCTGTCGCTCAAGGCCTACGACATCGTCGTGCCGGCCGCCGGTGCCACCAATGCCGCTGTGCACATCAGCCCGACCCGCATCGCCGAGCTGACCGGCGCCGAGTGGATCGACGTATCGGAAGCGTAGTTTGCCGTTGCGAATAAGGCGCCTGCCTTGGAATGGCCACAAAGCTTAACTGAAACCGCAGGCGCCCCCGGCAGTGATTTGCCGGGTCGGTCCTTTCCGTTCCCAGGAGTCCGTCAAGCATGAAGCTACTCGCGTACCCGCTCGTCTTCGCCGCCACATTTTCCCCGGCGCTGGCGATGGATCAGTCTCTGGTACGCCAGTTCGAGAAGCTCGACCCCCAAACCCGCCTGGAGCAGCGCTGCGACACCGAAGCGATGGAGCGCATCAACGCCGACAAGTCGAGCTTCAAACCGGACAAGGTGATTGCCTATACTTTCGCCGAACCGGTTGTGAAGGAAGACAAGATGAAGGCGCCGGGCGCGGTCTTCCGCAGCAAGGGCGAATGGTACAAGCTGAAGTTCAAGTGCCGCACCGATGCGGAGCACCTGGATGTCCTGTCCTTCGAGTACAAGATCGGCGAGCTTGTGCCGCACGAGAACTGGGACGAATTCTACCTTTATCCCTGACAGGGTCGGAGGACGCGGTGGCCTTGAGGGCGGAGAGCTCTAGAGGATGGCCACGAGAAAGAGCAGCGAGCCGAACGACAGCGCGGCCATGATGCTCATCAGCATTTTCATCATGTGCTCGGCCATATCGTACACCCTTACCTCGGCTCCATCGGAACGAACGCGACGGCGTATCCCGTCCGGCAGCTCCGGTCCGTCGGACAAGGAGCGGCGTGAGCCTGATCCGAGAGTGCGCCAGCATGGTTAACAACGCGTTAACTGCGTTCGACCGGCGCCGAGAGGGGGCCGACATCGCCTATCCAAGACAAGGCTCACACAAGATCGACGCGGAATAAGGAATGTGCAGGGGGAGTTCCCTGCATGCGCGGGACACCTGCGCCTTGCGGGCAGCGCCAGGGATGGCGATGTGGGCAACGGCAACGTCCGAAGAAACTGGGTACCGCGCGAGAAAAGCACCATGGAGAGGCGCGTGAGCCAGGTTAAGCTGAGCATTTGCATTCCAACCTACAATCGCGCAGCCTTTCTCGAGAAGTCGCTCGCCTACTTTGTCGACCTTTACCAATTCTCCTACAAGTACGAGATCATCATCTCCGACAACGCGTCTACGGACGACACGCGCGACGTGGCCGAACGTTTCATCGCCAAGGGCCTGCCGATCCGCTACCTCAGGCAGGCGGAGAACTACGGTTCCGGCGCGAACGTCGTCAGCGCCTTCAGCCGCGCGACCGGCGAATATGTGCTCTATCTCGCCGACGACGACATCCTGATCAACGAAGGCATGCGCGAGGCGATCCGCTACCTGGATCTCAATCCGGAAGTCACTGCCTGCTACGCGCCCTGGTACACGCATGACGAAGTCGAGGAGCGCGATGATCCGCCGTTCTACATCGTCGACAAGGACACGAAGTTCAAGAAGCGCGCTTCCGAGGAAGTGTTCGACTTCCTCTGCGAGCGACACGTGTTTCCGGAAATCGGCATCTACCGGGCGTCCGCGCTACGGTCGGCCTGGGTGCCCAGGAACTTCGCCTACTGGGCCTTCTCCTATCTCGCCCATTTTCTGGAGCAGGGCGCCGTCGCCTTCCTGAGAAAGCCGTTCTATCGACAGGTCACCCGTTCGAAGATTGCCCGCGACCGGCCGCAAGCCGGCCATGCCGACGTGCTCACCGCCTGGGACAGCTACCGCGGCGGCCTTGAATATTTCCTCTATTCCGGTGCCAAGCGCGGCGCCGTGCGGCTAACACCGGAGCGCCGGGCCTATCTCGATGCGCAGGTGAGGGATTTCACCATGCTGCGCATGACGGTCGCCCTGCGCATGTGGCTCGCGAAGAAGGACTACATCCGCGCCTATGAGCTCTATACCCGTCTGATGCTCGGCGGCTTCGAACACCATCCAGAACTGCAGCGGTCAAAGGGCGTTCTGCCGCTCATGGTCGCGCTGCAGACGGTGATGTGGCACACGAACGCGGTCGCCGAGATCGATCGTCTGGTGCTGCACGGCGTCGAAGACCATGGTGCGATCGAAGAGCTGTTGCGCGACCTTGGCCTGCGCTCCCATATCGCCGTCGTTCCCGGTACAACGGAACTCACGCCGGACGAAATTGCCCGCACCGCCGTCTTCGTCACGGCCGACAGCGATCGCAAGCACTATCTTCGCAAGGGCCACCTGCCGAACCTGGTGGTCAGCGAAAGCGACATCCTCAACCACGTTCTGCTTTAAAATATAAAAGGGCGCCGCTGGCGCCCTCGTTTGTTTCGCAGGATATGCCGGGTAGCGCGACGGGCAAAAAGGCCGCTTGGCCACGCACGCCCCACGGATACCGCATTACTTGCGCATGATGCCCTTGTAATAGGCGCCGTTGCGCGGCGGCGGGCGGTTCACGACCTTGGCCTCGGGGTTGTACTTCTCGCTCTTGTGGCCCTCGTTGATGGGCGTTGTCGATACGCCCTTGTAGTAGCTTCCGCCGGCAAATGCCGGAGCAACGCCGCCCACGGCAACCGTCGCAGTCACCAAAGCTGCCACAGAGAGTGTCGCAAGTTTACGCATGTCTAGTCCTCGTTGACCCGGCCACGCCCCCGTTTTTTCCGGATGTCGCGGCCTGAATTGTGCGGCGACGAACTGCGCCGCTCAGGTCCTCCCGGGCGCCAGAATAGGCAGAAGCTGCGACACGCCTGTAACGCAGGTGACAGCCGTGGAGCCTCAGCTGGGTTAAGTTCCGGGGTCAGTCGAGGCCAGGTCCGCAGAGCGGACGATATTCTCCCCTCCTAATCGCGCCCTCTAAAACCACCTCTGCAGCTTGTCTCAGCGGAAGAGCTGCAGGATGTTCTGAGCGTCGGAGTTGGCGATCTGCAAAGCCTGAATGCCGAGCTGCTCCTGCGACTGCAAGGCCTTCAGCCGCGTCGATGTCTCGTTCATGTCGGCATCCACCAGGCGCCCGACCCCCTTGTCGATCGTCGCGATCAGCGTTTGAGCGAAAGTCGTCTGCATGTCGATGCGCGACAGCAGCGAACCGAGCGCTGCTGCACCGTCGATGGTCCGCTGCAGGACGACTTCGATGTAGTGGAGATAGGAATCGACCGATTGCGGGTTGGCCGCGATATCGACGTCAAGGAAGTTTCTGCGGGCGATCGGTTCGATGTTCACGTCAATGTTGGTGAAGCCGATAAAGGTTCCGGCACCGGACTTCCGATCGACGGCCGGATCGGACTTTATCAGGATGCCGCCTGAGCCGTTGTTCTGAATGATGGTGTTCGGCCGGGTGATAAGCGACTGAAGCACCATCACCATCTCGTCCACCGTCTCGATCTTGCCGGTATCCTTGCCCAGCAGCGCGTTCACCTGGTTGCGGTCGAAGGAATGGGTGCTGGGCGCCTCGCCATTCACCGAAAAATTGAAGGATACGACGACGTCCTTGTAGACCTCGAACTGCTCGAAGGTCAGCGTCATCTCCGATCCGCGCGTTCCGAAATTGGCATTGGGCGAAAGCCCTCCGGCGCCTCCGGTCGTCGTGTTGACGATGAGATTGGAGACCTCGACATAGGATCCGTTCAATCCGGAATTCTGCTGCGTCTTGAAGCCGATCTGATCGATGATCGGCGGATAAGGCTCATAGTTGTGCTGGTACGTTTGCACGGTGGCGCCGGTCCCGGCCTGTTCGACCGCATACTTCAAGACGGCAGCATATTGCGTGTAGTCCGATATCACGCCGTTGGCGGCGGCTCCGAGCACCGTATCGACCGTCGCCCGGTCCACGGTGACGCCGACCGTCTTGCCGGTATGCAGCGGCAGCGACAGGCCCTGAGAGGGGTTATCCTTGTCGACGGTTACGTCGAAGGTGATCGTGTCGCCGGGGCTCGCAAGGCTGATCGGCCCGGCAAAATGGAACACGAATTCGCCAGCCTGGCCCGCCCGGTTGTTGTAGTTGCTGTTGGTCGTATAGCCGTCGACATCGACCGAGGTCACGAAGCGGATCCCGCCGACGGTCCTCAGATCCCGCGTGTCGGCCTGCAGGATGCCACCGCCGGTGCTGTTGAACAGCGAGGAGTCCCGCAGGAAAAAGTCGGCCGTGTTCAGCGACACGCCGTTTCGGGCGTCTCTCGAAAACGAGGAAGCGACGGACGTGCGGTTCATGTCGCTGTCATAGATGTCGGAAACGCTGGTTCTCAGCCAGTTCTGCCCACTGAAGCTCGCCGAATCCACGATGCTCAGGATCTGCTGCTTGAGCTGGTCGAGCTCCTTCTGGAGCTTGCCCTTGTCGACGCCGGGCTCCCTCGCCGTCACCAGCCTGGCCTTGAACTCGCTGAGAATACCGGTAACGGCATCCATCGCCGCATAGGCCGTCTCGACCTTCGCCGCTCCCAGCCCAAGCGCGTCCTGGACCGCAGACACGGCCTTGGCGTCGGAGTGCATGGTTGTCGAGATCGACCAATAGGCGGCGTTGTCGGCCGCCGTCTGAATTCTCAGGCCCGAGTTCAGTTGCCCGTGGACCTGAGCCATGTCGGAGTTAATCGTACGCAGAGTCTGGAGCGCAGAAATCGCTCCAGCGTTCGTGAGAATGCTGACCATATTAGTGACATCTTAAAATTGAAAAATGCCCTTCATGGGCCGCTGTGATTGTAGCGATACAACCAAATACGTGGTTAACACCGACTTAAGAAATCTCGCCTCGGGGCGCAAATATTGCGTCAGCCCTTCCGATGGTTGTCAATAATTGCGCCCTTGCTCCGCCGCCCTGCAGGCGGGGTCAGGCACGCTCGGCCGCCAGCGGCACCGGTTGGGTTACGGGGAACAGGGCTTTCAGGGCGTCGAAGTGCTTTTCCACCAGATGCCAGGAAATCGTCGCGACGATGACGGTGATGGTGCTCATGACGAGGAACGTCATCGGCCCCGCCCTGTAGAGCGCCGGCCACTGTTCTGCGACCAGCCACCAGAGCGCCATGTGGTACACATAGGTCGCGTAGCTGACCCGGCTGAGGAAGCGCGTGACGGGGTTTGCCAGGAGATAGGCCGACACGCCCTTGTATCCGATGTAGGAACTCAGAACGATCGACGCCAGCGCGTAGATGCAAAGCAACTTGTAGGTTTCCGAATGGCCGAACTTGAAACCGACGAAGAGAGGCGACGCGATGATCGCGACCGACGCGAGGTTGTTGAGCTTGCTCGTCAGAACCGCCCGCACATCGGCATTGTCCTTGACCAGCGCCAGGATCGCCCCTGCCGCCACCGGGTCGAAGGCAAGAACGATGTTTGACCAGGCGAGAAGACCGAGCTCGTCGCTATAGGTTCGGGCGATCACCGACATCGTGAAGATGAGGACATAGGCCACGAATATATGCCGCCGGCTCAGGAAGATGATGATGAGCGGAGCGGTAAGGTAGAACTGCTCGACGATGTTGAGGCTCCAGAGATGCGCGGCAACCCAGGGTTCCCAGTCCTGGGTGATGGCGAAATACAGGCTCGACATCTGAAACGTGTGCCACGCAAGGCTGTTGCGTATGCCATCCATATTGAACAGCGCCGCCACGAACAGCATCAGGAACAGCGCCGGAAGCAGACGCAGCGATCGGCGAATGTAGAAATTGGTGACGTT
>JAESGS010000586.1_pt1 | contig 22653 bp, 17 predicted proteins | sample 9269761 | NCBI WGS metagenome assembly JAESGS01 (sample SAMN15741799, study PRJNA653493) | algae metagenome | isolation source: Cyanosarcina radialis HA8281-LM2 and co-occurring heterotrophs from damp... | place: USA: Makauwahi cave, Hawaii | collected 2011-01-06 | reverse complement strand
CGCCTCGTCGAACAGCAGATGCGCCTCGTCGAAGAAGAAGACGAGCTTCGGCTTGTCGGGGTCGCCGACCTCGGGAAGCGTCTCGAACATCTCGCTGAGCATCCAGAGCAGGAAGGTCGCGTAAAGCTTGGGGCTCGCCATCAGCTTGTCGGCGGCGAGGATGTTCACATAGCCGCGTCCATTTTCGTCGGTGCGGATCATGTCCATGATGTCGAGCGCAGGCTCGCCGAAGAAATTGGCGCCGCCCTGGGTTTCGAGCGTCAGCAACTGCCGCTGGATCGTGCCGACCGTGGCCTTCGACACATTGCCATATTTGGTGGTGAGTTCGTCGGCGTTTTCGGCGCACCACGACAGCATCGCCTGCAAATCGCCGAGGTCGAGCAGCAGCAGATTCTGTTCGTCGGCGACGCGGAACGCGATCGCGAGCACGCCTTCCTGCACCTCGTTGAGCCCCATCAGCCGCGCGAGCAGCAGCGGACCCATTTCGGAAATCGTCGTGCGCACCGGATGCCCCTGTTCGCCGAACAGGTCCCAGAATATCACCGGATTGTCGCGATACGCCCATTCGCTGTCGCCGATCTCGGCGGCGCGCGCGGCGAAAATCTCGTGCATCTTCGACGTCGGGCTGCCCGCCATCGCCATGCCGGCGAGGTCGCCCTTCACGTCGGCGACGAACACCGGGACGCCGACCGCGGAAAAGCCCTCGGCCAGCCCCTGCAACGTCACCGTCTTGCCGGTGCCGGTCGCACCCGCGATCAGCCCGTGGCGGTTGGCGCGCTTGAGCACAAGCGACTGGCGCGGGCCGTCCGCTGCACCGCCTCCGCCAAGGCCGATATAGATTTCGCTTGCCGTGCTGCCGTCGCTCACCCGCTGTCCTCCATCAAGATTTGGCAGCAGGGTAGAGCGGCGGCGCAGCGCTGCCAAGCGTCATCCCATGATGAAAGCGTTGAGCTTGTTACCGTCGGGATCGCGGAAATAGCCCGCATAAAACCCCTCGCCGCGCGGTCCCGGCGGGCCTTCGCACGTTCCGCCATGCGCGAGAGCGATTTCGTGGAGGCGATGGACCTGCTCCTTGTCTTTCGCCTGAAGCGCGACCATCACGCCGTTACCGACAGTCGCAACATTGCCGTCAAAGGGCTTGGTCAGCCCGATGCCCGCGCCGCCGTCGGGCTTGCCCCACGCGATGAAGCCGTCGAATTCCATCATCCGCGGCGTGTCGAGCTCGGCGGCAATCGCGTCGTAAAATTCCGCCGCCTTCGCGAGATCCTTCGTTCCCAGCGTCACATAGCCAATCATCATCTTTCTCCCGACTCATCATCATGGGAACATAATATGAACAAAGAAGGCGCCGCGCAAACAAAAAGGGGCGCCACACCCGAAGATGCGGCGCCCCTTTTATGGGTAGGAAGCCGGAACTTATTTCACGCGAATTGCGACGAAGGCCGACGGCCCGCCACGACGCAGGATTTCGAGCAGCACCGCATCGCGGCCTGCCTTTTTCGCGTCGGCAACCGCCTTGGCGAGCGCCTCACTCGTCGTGACGGGCGTGCGGTTCGCGCTGAGGATCACGTCGCCGCGACGCAGGCCCTTGCGGCCTGCATCGCTGTTCGCAGAAGCAGCACCGACGACAAGCCCCTTGGTTCCGGCGTCGACGCCGACCGCGCGGGCGATATCGGGAGTCACCGTCTGCACCGACAGGCCGAGTTCGTCCTGGAGCGCCTTGTCAGCGGCGCCGGTCGGATCCTCGGGGGTCGTCTGTTCTTCTTCGGGGTCGAAGTTGCTGCCGGTCAGTTCTTCCTCGGGCGGACGCGTGCCGACGAGCGCCTGGATCGTCAGCGTTTTGCCATCGCGGATAATCTCAAGCGGGATGCGCGTACCCGGTTTGGTGTTCGAGACGATGTACGACAAGGTCTGCTGCGGCGTGACATCCTTACCATTGACCTTGGTCACGACATCGCCACGCTTCAGCCCCGCCTTTTCGCCGGCCTGCGCAGGCTCGACGCGCTGGATGAACTCGCCACGATCCTTGGGCAAGCCGAGCGCCGCAGCCAGATCCTCATCGACCGGCGCGATGCCGATGCCGAGATAGCCGCGCTGGACCTTTTCACCAGCGCGCAGCGCGTTGATCACGGGAATAGCCGCATCGGCTGGAATCGCGAAATTAACGCCGATGTTCGCGCCGACGGGCGAGATCAGCATATTGTTGATGCCGACGACATTGCCTTGAAGGTCGAACAACGGGCCACCCGAGTTGCCGCGATTGATCGCGGTATCGGTCTGGATATAGCGGTCATAGGCGCCGCCCTGTCCGATGTTGCGCTGGACCGCCGATATGATGCCCGCGGTGACGGTCGAACCGAGGCCAAGCGGGTTGCCGATCGCGACGACCCAGTCGCCGACACGCGCGGTGCTGCTGTCCGCGAATTTCACGAACGGCAGGCCGCTCGCTTCGATCTTCAGCAGCGCAAGGTCGGACGCCACGTCGCGCCCGACGATCGTCGCCTTATATTCTTTCTGGTTGGTCAGCGTCACGGTGACCTGGTTCACCGCCTCGCCACGCGGGCCGCCCGAAATGACGTGGTTGTTGGTCACGATATAGCCGTCGGCGGAGATCAGGAATCCCGATCCGCCGCCCTGCTGTTCCTGCGTGATCGGCTCGCGCGTCCCGGCAAAGGGGTTCAGCCGGACGCCGAGCGTGACTTCCTGCTTGGTCGAGATGTTGACCACTGCGGGCTGCAGTTGTTCGACGAGGTCGGCGAAGCTTTCGGGCGCGCCCGAGCGCGGAACGACCTTGGCGATTTCGCTTTTCTCGTTCTGCGCGACCTGCGCCCCGACGGGCGACTGGGTGACCAGCGCCAGCGCGGTGCCACCCGCCAGCAAGGCCGAAGTGATGCCATAAACATAACGCACGATCGGTATTCCTTTTCTCTTGCGAAAACTCAACGCCCCGGCTGCGGCGGTCTGCGGCGAATTGGCTGAACGGCGATTGAACATGAACGGCCTCTAAAGGTTCCGTTCATTGGGCCGCACCGCCGCAGCTAACGCATCAATTGCCGCGGAAACGCTTCAGATATTCATTGTCCGCGGACATGATGATCGACGTCCCGCCTTGGTTATTCTCACCCAGGAAGGTCTGCCGATAGCTCTGCATCGCGCGGTAGAAATCATAGAATTCGGGATCCTTGCCAAAGCTCGCGGCATAGATGCGCGCCGCTTCGCCGTCGGCGCCGCCACGAATGATCTGCGCTTCCTTCTGTCCTTCGGCGCGGATCGAGATCGCTTCCTGCTGCCGCGCGGTGCGCATGCGGTTGTACGCCGCCTCGAGCGTCGCGCCTTCGGGAAGGTCGGCGCGCTTGATCCGCACGTCGATGATCTCGGCGCCATATTTGTTCGCCTCGCGGTTCAGCGCGACCTGGATATTGTCCATCACCGCACCGCGCTCGGGCGACAGCAAGGTCGCGAAGGTGCGCTTGCCAAGCTCGTTGCGCAGCGACGAGCCGAGGATGGTCGCAAGCTGCGCCTGCAACTTATCCTCGGTGCGGATCGCGGTATACATGCGCACCGGGTTGGTGATGCGGAAGCGCGCGAAGGCATCGACCTGCAGCCGCTGCTGATCGGTCGAGAGCACCTGCTGACGCTCCATATTCACGCCGAGGATGCGCTTGTCGATATACTGGATGCCGTCGGTGAACGGCACGCGCAGGACGAGGCCTGCGCCCGAGCGCCCGAAATCCTCGTTCGGCTTGTAGCGGTTCACCGTGCGCTCGATCTCGCCGAAGCGCAGGATCAGCGCCTGCTTGTCCTCGGGCACGATCGCGAGCGATTGCGAGAGGATGACGAGCAGGATGACGACGCCAAAAAGCAGCCGCATCGGGTTCTGAAACAGCGAATCCATCATTCGCCTCCCTTCGCGGTCGCTTCGGGCGCCTTGAGGCGCTTCTGCACTTCGTTGAGCGGCAGATAGGGGGTTACCCCACGCGCTTCGACGATCGTCTTGTCGACGTTCGACAACACATTCTCCATCGTTTCATAATAGAGGCGCTGGCGGGTCACGCCGGGCGCCAGCTTATACTGCTCGTAAATCTTGTCGAACGCCGCGGTGTCGCCGCGCGCGCGTTCGAGAACCTGTTGCTGATAGGCGCGCGCAAGGTTGATCGCCGATTCGCGTTCCTGCCGCGCCGCGGTGACTTCCTTGAACGCCTCGTCGACCTGGCTCGGCGGATCGACCTGACGGATCGCGATGCCCTGGATCATCACGCCGGCGCGATACTGGTTGAGCAATTCCTGCATGCGCTGCTGGACCTGCGTCTCGATCTCGACGCGGCCGGGACCGATCGCCTGCACAAGGTCGAAGTTCGCGACCGTCGCGCGCATTGCGCTTTCTGCGACTTCGCGGATCGTCCCTTCGGGATCGGCGAGCTGGAAGAAGAAAAGCTCGGGATCGCGAACCGACCAGCGGACCTCATAAGCAAGGTCGACGATGCTCTGGTCGCGCGTCAGCACGAAATTCTCGTCGGTCGCATTGGGCGAGCCGATCGCCATCGTGCGGATCGCGCGGACGTCTTCCATCCGGATGCGCTCGACCGGCGCCGGCCAGGTCAGCTTCACGCCGGGACCGACGGTGCGCGAATAGCTGCCGAGGCGTGTGATCACGCCTTCCTTTTCGGGCGGCACGATGTGGAAGGAAGAGAAAAGCACCCACGCGACGACGAGCGCGAGGACTATCCATTTCCAGAGTTTCGCCGAATCGCCGAAATTGAACTGGCCGCCGCCGCCCGAACCGCCACCGCCGAAACCGCCGCGCCCCTTGCGCAGCAATTCGTCGAGCGCCGAGGGACCACGCGGCTTTTGCGCGCGCCGCTGGTCGGCTGGATCGGGGGTGACCCATGGATTGCGCGGGCCGGGGCGCTTATCGCCCTTCCCATCGTCATCGCCCTTGCCTGGGCTCCCCCACGGGCTGTTCGCCATCTGGGTGATCGACCCGAAAAATCGCCGCAATCCCCCCTGACCGCGGCCAGCCATGCTTCCATCATTTTCGTTGCTCATGCTGCTTTTATAGGGGCGGCGTGCGCGATTAACAGGGGGTGCGCGCGAAAATGGCTGGCAAACGTCCCGATCATGCCTATCTGCCGCGGACATGACCGAACACAGCGCCGATATCGCCCGCCTGACCGCCACTGCATCCGAGCTCAGCGAGGGCCGCTCGTCGGGGCTGCGCCTCCTCGACGATTCGGGCCTGCTTGCCGTCGTCCTCGACGTTTCGGGGCTCGCGGTCGAGGAGCGCAAACCGCTCGAGGACAAGCTCCGCGCCGGCCTGCTTGCCGAAGCGGGCGTGCGCGAGGTGCGCATCGCGATGACCGCCGAGAAAAAGGCGATGACGCTGATCGCCGTCGGCAGCGGCAAGGGGGGCGTCGGCAAATCGACGCTCGCGGCAAATCTCGCGGTTGCGCTGCGGCGGCAGGGTGTGAAGGTCGGACTGGTCGATGCCGACATCTATGGCCCTTCGCAGCCGCGCTTGATGGACAGCGAGGGTGTGAAGCCCGAAGCGCGCGGATCGAAACTCGCGCCCGTCCCGAACGCTTATGGCGTGCCGATGCTCTCGACCGGACAGATCGCGGCGCCCGGACAGGCGATCGCATGGCGCGGCCCGATGGCGGGCAAGGCGCTCGAACAGCTTGTCGACGCAAGCTGGGGCGACATCGACACGCTCGTCGTCGACCTGCCGCCGGGCACCGGCGACGTCCAGCTGACGATGATCCAGAAACACAAGCCCGCGGGCGCGGTGATCGTATCGACGCCGCAAGACCTCGCGCTGATGGATGCGACGCGTGCGATCAGCCTGTTCGAGCAGGCCGACGTACCGCTGATCGGGCTGGTCGAGAATATGGCCGGTTACGCCTGCCCGCATTGCGGCGAGGTCAGCGACCCGTTCGGCAGCGGCGGTGCCGAAGCGGCGGCAAAGACGATGGGCCTCGACTTCCTCGGCCGCGTGCCGCTGTCGATGGGCATCCGCCTCGCCAGCGATGGCGGCGTCCCGCCCGCGGCGGGAACCGATCCCGCCGGTGAACCATTTCATGCGATAGCGGCGAAGGTCGCCGAATGGCTGACCACACGAAAGGGGCGATGATGGCGATCAACGACGAAGCCGAAATCCGCGAACTTCTCGCGCAGAAGCGCCGCATCGCGGTCGTGGGCGCCTCGCCCAACCCCGCGCGCGCGTCGAACGGCGTTCTCGCCTTCCTTGTCCGCCAGGGACATGACGTGATCGCGGTCAATCCGGGCCACGCCGGCAAGACCATCCACGGCGCGCCCGTCGTCGCGACGCTCGCCGATGTCGAGCCGCCGGCCGAACTCGTCGACATCTTTCGCAATAGCGAGGACGCCGGAACGGCGGTCGACGAAGCGATCGTCCATGGCGCGAAGGCGGTGTGGATGCAGATCGGAGTCATCAACGAAGCCGCCGCGAAACGCGCCAAGGATGCGGGACTGGTCGTGGTCATGGATCGCTGCCCCAAGATCGAAATCCCGCGGCTCGGCCTGCTGAAGTGAAGGCTGCGCTTTCGCTGCTCGCGACCGCTCTCGGGGGATGCGCCACGACCTCCGTTGCCGAAAGCCCGCAGGATGAATTTTTCGCGTCGCTAGCGGCACGCTGCGGACAGGCCTATGCCGGCAAGCTTGCGAGCGACGAGGCCTCCGATGCCGGGATGCGCGGCAAGGCGATGGTGATGCACATCCGCCATTGCACCGCCGACCGGATCGAAATTCCCTTCCATATCGAAGGCCTCGCCGAAGACGGCGGCTGGGACCGTTCGCGGACGTGGGTCATCACCCGGACGCCGACAGGTCTCCGCCTCAAGCACGACCATCGCCACGCCGATGGCAAGCCCGACGCGGTTACGCTATACGGCGGCGACACGGCGGATGCCGGGAGTGCGACGCGCCAGACCTTCCCCGTCGATGCAGAATCGATCGCGATGTTCAACGCGACCGGGCGGAGCGTTTCGACCACCAATATCTGGTCGGTTGAAACGACGGACGCGGGCTTCACCTATGGCCTCGACCGGCAAGGACGGCATTTCCGTGTCGCGTTCGATTATACGAGGCCGGTGACACCGCCGCCCGCGCCCTGGGGTTGGTAAGGGGAACCCTTCGGCCCGTCATGCGCTAGCTCGGCAAAGACGGGAGAACAGGATGCGCACCCAGACCCTTATGCTGATCCCTTTACTCGCGCTCGGCGCGTGCAGCGAAAAGGCGCCCGACCCGCGCGGCGTCGGGCATGACGAGACGCTGCTTTCGGTCTCGGCGACCGGGCGGTCGGAAACCAAACCCGACGAGGCGCGCTTCACCGCGGGAGTCAGCACAATCGCGGCGTCGGCCGAAGCCGCTACGCAGCGCAACAATGAAACGATGACGAAGGTGACCGAGGCGCTCAAAGCCTTTGGCGTCGCGGGCAAGGATCTTCAGACGCGCCAGCTGACGGTGAACCGGATCGACTGGGGCGCGAACAAGGGCAAGTTCGAAGCCGTCAACCAGGTCGAGGTGCGGATGCGCGCGGTCGACAAGGCGGGCGAGGCCGTCGCCGCGACGACGCAGGCGGGTGCGAACGTCCTGTCGGGTCCGACGCTCCGCGTGTCCGATCAGGAAGCCGCGACCAAATCGGCCTACGCCGCCGCCTATCGCGCTGCCCGCGCACGCGCCGATGCTTATGCGGGCGCAGCAGGCCTCAAGATCGACCGCGTGCTGACGATCCGCGATGGCGGCGACAGCGCGCCGCCAATGCCCTATTATGAGATGGACGCTGCGGCCAACCAGACCGTCGCGCAATCTGCCGCCCCGCCCTTTAATCCGGGTGTCAGCGAATCGCAGGTTTCGGTGCGCGTCGATTTCGCTTTGTCGGAGAAATAGCCGCGGCCCGCGGGGTCGCGATTTTCTTTGCGCCGATTCGCACCCCTGACTATCAGCAGCGGGCATGGCCGGCATTCGCGACACTGTGGGGAAAAACAAATCGCGCATGCCGCACGTCAGCCGCCGTTCGCTGCTGGTTGGCGCGACCGCGGCAGGCGGGCTGGCCATCGCGTGGAGCCTGTGGCCGCGCGATTACCAGCCGAACCTCACCGCCGCGCCCGACGAACATATCTTCAATGCCTTCCTCAAGATCGGCGACGACGGGCATATCAGCGCGATCGTCCCGCAATGCGAAATGGGCCAGGGCGTCACTACGCTGTTGCCGCAAATCATGGCCGACGAACTCGGCGCCGACTGGCGGACGATCGCGGTCGAAAGCGCGCCGATCAACCCGCTCTATACCAACACGCTGCTCGTCGACGAGGATAGCGCGGTCTTTACCCCGCGGTCGGGCGTTCCCGATTTCGTGTCCGACGTGCGCAGCTGGGCGCGCCGCGAATGGGCGGTGCGCCACGCGGTGATGCTGACCGCGAACAGCTCGTCGGTGCGCATGTTCGAGGCCCCCTGCCGCGCTGCGGCGGCGCAGGCGCGCGCGCTGTTGATGATGGCGGCGGCCGATCGCTGGGACGCCGATTGGGAAGAATGCGACACGCAGGACGGCTTCGTCACCCATGGCAAGAAGAGGCTGCGCTTTGGCGATGTCGCGTCGGCGGCGGCTCTGCTCGAGCCCCCCGCCGAGCCCGTATATCGCGCGAGCAGTTCGGACCCGCTGTACGGCAAGGAACTGACGCGGCTCGACTTGCCCGCCAAGATCGACGGGTCCGCCAATTATGCCGGCGATATCCGCCTGCCCGATATGGTGTTCGCGGCGATCCGGCAGGGTCCGCTCGGCGCAACGCGACTGAAAGGCATCGACCGCAAGAAGGGCCTCGCCTCGCCCGGCTTGCTGCACGTTGTCACGCATGAGCGCTGGGTTGCAACGGTCGCACGCAACTGGTGGGCCGCGAACCGTGCGCTCGACCGCTTTGCCCCCACCTTCGAGACCGACGGCACGCCGATATCGACCGACCGCATCGACACGGCGCTGAAAGCGGCGCTTAAGGGCGATGGTTATCGCGTCGCGAGCGAAGGCGACGTCGCGGAGGCGATGGAGGGACGGCCGAAAATCTCTGCCGAATATGCCGTCGCCCCCGCGCTCCACGCGGCCGTGGAAACGCGCACTGCGACCGCGGCGCCCGACCGCGACGGCTTGCGCGTCTGGGTCGCGACGCAGGCACCCGCGCAGTGCCGCGACGCGATCGCCGGCGCGACCGGGCTCGCACCCGCGAACGTCACCTTGTTCCCGATGATGGCGGGCGGATCGTTCGACGCCTGCCTCGATCACAGCGTCGCGGTGCAGGCGGCGATCATCGCGCTGCAAGTCAAACGCCCGGTGCAACTCGCCTGGTCGCGCGCCGAGGAGATCATGCGCCTGCCACCGCGCGCGCCGGCGCGTGCCAAGCTGACCGCGACGCTCAACGCTGCGGGCGGGATCGATGCGCTGGTAACGCGCATCGCGGTGCCACCGACCAACCATGAGGTTCGCAGGCGCCTGTTCGACAATGAGCCGGCCGATGTCGCGCAGCGCGCCGCAGCCGGTAGCCCCGATGCCGCCGCCGTCGGGGGCGCAGCGAGCAGCTACGCGATCCCCCATATGGCGGTCGACCATTGCCCCGCCGACATCGGCCTGCCCACGGGCCGCTGGCGCGGCAATGCCGACAGCTACACCGCCTTTTTCACCGAATGTTTCGTCGATGAAATGGCGGCGCGCGCCGGAACCGACGCATTGTCCTATCGCATGGCGATGCTCGGCAATTCGCCGCTGCTCGCACGCTGCCTGCTCACCGCGACCAGCCTTGGCGGCTGGGAGGGCGGATTGTCGGGGACCACACAGGGGCTCGCCTGCCATTCGATGCGCGACAGCCATATCGCGCTGATGGCGACCGCGCGGCAAAGCGAGCGCGGGCTGCAGGTCGAGCAACTGGTCGCAGTCGTCGACGCGGGGCGCCTCGTGAACCCGGTGATCGCGCGGCAGCAGATCGAGGGCGGCCTGATCTTCGGCCTCGCCGCTGCGGTCGGCGCGACGACCGATTATGAAGGCGGCCTCGCGACCGCACGCAAGCTCGGTCAATTGGGCCTGCCCGACCTGTCACAGACGCCGCAAATTTTGGTCGAATTCGTCGACAGCGATCGCGAGCCCGGCGGGCTGGGCGAAATCGGTGTGCCCGTCGTTGCGCCCGCCATCGCCAATGCCCTGTTCGCCGCGACCGGCCGCCGCATCCGGCGTGTGCCCCTGTCGGCGCATCCGCTGTGACTCTTCCGACCGACCACCCGCAAGTGGCGGTGCCGCGCATCGGCGTTCTGCTGGTCAACCTCGGCACCCCCGACGCGCCCGACGCGCCATCGGTGCGCCGCTATCTGGTGGAATTCCTCTCCGACCGCCGCGTCGTCGAAATCCCGCAGCTATTATGGCAACCGATCCTGCGCGGCATCATCCTGACAACGCGGCCGAAAAAGTCGGCGCACGCCTATGCGCAGGTCTGGACCGACGAAGGGTCGCCGCTCGCCGCGATCACGCGAAAGCAGAGCGAAGCGCTGCAAACAGCGTTCGGGGACACGGTGCAGGTCGCCTACGCGATGCGCTACGGGAAACCGGCGATAGGTCCGGCAATCGACGCACTGATGGCGGCGGGCTGCCGCCGCATCCTTGTCGCGCCGCTTTATCCCCAATATTGCGCCGCGACGACCGCAACGGTGGTCGATGCCGTGGGCCGGCATCTGCAGACTCTACGCTGGCAGCCGACGATCCGCTTCTCTCCACCGTATCACGACGATGGCGCTTATCTGCGAGCGCTCACAGAGTCGGTGAAAAGCGGGCTCGCCGTGCTCGAGTTCAACCCCGATGTGCTGCTCGCGAGCTTTCACGGCATGCCCGAGCGGACGCTGCACCTCGGCGATCCCTATCATTGCCAGTGCCGGAAAACCGCACGCCTGCTTTCGGACACGCTCGGCCGCCCGGTCGAAGTGGCGTTCCAGTCGCGCTTCGGGCGCGCCAAATGGCTCGAACCCGCAACCGACACGCGGCTCGAATCGCTAGGGCGCGAAGGCAAGAGCGTCGCGATATTCGCCCCCGGCTTTGCGGCCGACTGCCTCGAAACGCTCGAAGAACTGGCGATCCGCGGCAAGCAGCAGTTCGAAGCTGCGGGCGGCCGGCAGTTCGCCTACCTGCCCTGCCTCAACGCCGATGCACCCGGCCTCGCGATGATCGAGGCGCTGGTACGCCGCGAGCTGGCCGGATGGCTTTAATCCCGACCGCTTACCAACTGTTTAGGTCCATACGCTAAATTGGTCCGACGCGGCGCCGGAATGGCATGAGCCGCGCCAATTTGGAGATATGCGATGACCGAGCTCGAATTGCTGGGTTGGGCGCTGGCCTTGGCCACGCTGGCCTTTCTGGCAATAATCGGCTTTGCCATCTGGTGGTCGTGGCGATCACGGACCGCAACCGCCGCGCCGCGCGACCCCCGCGAACCACAGGCGCCGCGTGCGTCGCGGGTACCGCGCGAGATCCGGCTGCCGAAACTGCCGCGCAAGGCCGCGCCCGAGCCGGATGTGGAAATCTCGCCATCGCGGCTCGCACGAATCAGCCGCAAGGCGCCGATCGAGATGCCGGCCGGCGACGAATATGCGCCCGAGCACCAACCCGCCGCGGCTATCGAACCGGCCGATGCGGCGCTCGAAGTGATGGCTTTGGAGGTCGAGGAAGCCGCACACCGCGCCGAGACGATCGACGCCCAGGAGGTGTCGCTTCGCCTGGTTCCCCAAATCCCGCCGCGCGACGCGATCTCGACGAACAGCTGGCTCGGCGGCCGCCCGCGACTCCCCGCTGGCATGGAATGGCCAAGGATCGACGATCAGCCGGCCGATTTCCTCGCACAGATCGATTGCGCCGACCTCCCTCAGGGCCTGTGGGGTGGGCTAGGACCGCGCGACGGCGCGCTCGCCTTCTTTATCCACCGCCGCCGCTATGACATGTGCGTCGTTCACCTGCGCGATACCGGCACGCCGGTCGCACCGCCCTATACGCTCAACGACCCCGAAGGATGGTTCGGCCCGCACGGCGGTCTGGCTTTTGGCGACCTTGCGTCGTTCGCGGTACGCGCCTTTCCCGAATGGCCGGTCGACCTCGTCGCCATCGGCCCGGGCGATACCGATCCGCGCAGCGAAGCCGATCCGGGCGAGCCCGGCGCCGCGCTCTACGATCGCGGCTACGACATCGCCGATCCGGCATTCCACCCCTTCGACTGGGGCAGCATGACCGCCATGGTCGCATTGCTCGAAATGCGGCTCGATCGGCTGACGCCCGAAGCTGCGCCAGCGTCCGGCGCCGACGCCGCGGATATCGCCGAAATGGAACAGCGCGCCGCGATCAACTATGAAGCGCGCAAGCGCGCCGAAGAAATTATCGCGATTGTCCACGACAGCGCCGCGCGCGCCGAGTTTTCGGCCAGCGACGCGACGGCGGTGATGGCGGGGCTGCACGCGATCCACTGGGCCAAGACGATCCGCTCGGTCGACCCCGAAACGGGCGCCGAACGGGTCGAGACGATCACCCTGCCGCTGACGACCCACCGCGCCGATGCGAATCTGTGGGTGCATGATTATCAAACGATCCTGTTCGATCGCGCGAAGCACGCCTGGTGCGCCAATCCCGGCAATCTTTCCGCGCCGACGCGGGCATTTTACGAGCCCTGGTGGCGCGATCTCGCCGAACGCGAAATGGCAGCTATGGGGCACGAGCCGTTTCGCCACATCCTCGATTATGACGAGGAGCACGAAGCGGTTTTGCTCGAACTGCCGACAAGCGGATTGATGAGCCGGCGGTTCGGCGATGGCGACAATCTGGTCGTGACGATCGACAAGGCGGACCTCGCCATTGGCGACTTTTCGAAGCTGGGGGTGCAGGTGAGCCACTAAACCCCCTGAATAGCTTTGCGATTGACGTTCCGGTCAACTTGCAGCGTCCGATAGCGCGGCTTAATCATGATCCCATAACCACGTGGGAGAGTGAATTTATGGCACGCGTAGCAATCGTCACCGGCGGCAGCCGCGGCATCGGCGAAGCAATCAGCCTCAAGCTGAAGGAGATGGGCGTCACCGTCGTTGCCAACTATGGCGGCAATGACGAAAAAGCGCGCGAATTCACCGACCGCACCGGCATCGCAGCGATGAAATGGGACGTCGGCGATCATCAGGCGTGCGTCGACGGCTGCATCGCCGTCACCGAGAAATTCGGCCCCGTCGACATCGTGGTCAACAACGCCGGCATCACCCGCGACGGCACGCTGTCGCGCATGAGCTATGCCGACTGGGACGACGTGATGCGCGTGAATTTGGGCGGCTGCTTCAACATGGCGAAGGCCTGCTTCCCCGGCATGGTCGAGCGCGGCTGGGGCCGCATCGTCAACATCGGGTCGATCAACGGGCAGGCCGGCCAATATGGCCAGGTCAATTATGCCGCCGCAAAATCGGGCATCCACGGCTTTACCAAGGCGCTGGCGCAGGAAGGCGCCAAGAAGGGCGTGACGGTCAACGCGATCGCGCCGGGCTATATCGACACCGATATGGTCGCCGCAGTCCCTGCGCCCGTGCTCGAAAAGATCGTCGCGAAGATCCCGGTCGGGCGGCTTGGCCAGGCCGATGAAATCGCACGCGGCGTCGCGTTTTTGTGCAGCGAGGATGCGGGGTTCGTCACCGGGTCGACGATGAGCATCAACGGCGGACAACATATGTACTGACGATGGCAGGCGCGTAACCGCGACGTTCGCAAGGCGAACGGCAAGGTTAGGCGCCGGTGCCGCAAAGCGGCAGCCATCGGCACGGCCAGCGGGGCGGCGATCCCTTCAAGGATCGCCGAACCCGTCTGACGGCAGGCACCGGCTTTGCCGTCGCCCACCGCACCACCCTTTCCCTATTCCACCGTCACCCCGACGACGCGCCATTCGCCGCCCTCGCGCACCAGCGAAAGCGTTTCGATCGCGCCCGCCTTGTTCGCATAATCGGTGCGGAACTTGACCATCTGATAGCCATAGGGCGGCGCGGGTACATATTCCTCGCTGACCAGAGTGCGCGATTTCACCGCGCCCAGCGGTCCTTGAACCTGCTGCGCCACCCGGCGCCAGGTCTCGACCGTATTGAGCGCCTTGAACGACTGCCCCGTCGCCTCCCAACTCGCATTCCATTCACCCTTCTCGACCAGCGCGAGCCATATGCGCGCGGCCGCAGCCGCAGCGCTTTCGGCGGGAACAGTGGAAGGGGTCGCGGCGGGCGTATCGACGCTCCCGGACATTGAAGCGAAAGCGAGCAAGGCAAGACTGAACGACATGAACAAACCTCCGGCAATCCAGCCGGCGCGGCGCGATATGCGGCGCGTCCCGGCGGGTGCCCTCATCTCTTCCATGGCGGGAGCGGCCGCGGCTTCCCCCAAAGCCTTGTCCCCCAAATATTCGGGGGTCCGGCCTTCGATCTCACGCAGTTGCCGCGCCGCCTCGCGGCTGCTCGATGCCGACATCTTGCGCCGCGCATCGCGCAGCCGTTCGTTGATCGTATGGACCGACAGGCCCAGATGCCGCGCCATCGATTTCGCGTCATGCCCACCCGCCAGCAGGCGCAACGTCTCTTTCTCTTTTTCGGTGAGCGCCTGAAGTCCTGTCATGAGCTTGCCTGCATTTGCGCCGGATCGGCCAGCCGGTTTACGGAACCCCGAAATGCCCCGCCACCCCAAATAAATCGTACCTCGACTTCGAACGAGCACGACGGCACGGCCGCGGTCTTGCTGCCGCGAATCAAGTCGCTACACCCGTCACATGACCGACACTTCGCTCTCCAGCGCCCAGCAAGACCTCGCCCGCGCCTATGCCGGCGGCGCGCCCGGCGTGCTCGTTTCGGGCCTCGTCTGGCTGGTCGCCGGCGCGGTTTGGCGGCTCCACGGCCCCATGCCCGCCTTCGCCGCGCTGTTCGTCGGCGGTATGGCGATCCACCCGCTCGGCGTCCTCATCAAGCACATCGCGTTCAAGGCGCCGAAGGCGACCGTCGGCAAGCCGCTCGAGGCGCTCGCCCTCGAGGCGACGATCCCGCTGTTCGTCGGGGTGCTGATCGCGTGGGTGCTACTCGTCCGAGCGCCCGATCTCGCGATCCCCACCTTCGCCGCGATCGTCGGCGCACGCTATTTCCTCTTCCGGACGATGTATGGCGAGATCGCTTATTGGGCGCTCGGCGCTGCGATCCTGCTCGTCGCGGGGATCGCGATGTTCGGCGTCGCCTTGCCCCTCAACCTCGGCTTCCTTGTCGGCGCGATCGAACTCGTCGCCGCCGCACTGATCCTCCAGCGATGGCGCGCACGGCCTTGAGCACGCCGCTCCATCCGCCGGTCAAACGCTCGGTCACGATCGCCGGCCATCCGACCTCGATCAGTCTCGAACCGATGTTCTGGGACGCACTCGAAGCCGAAGCCGCGCGGCAGGCGCTTCCCGTCAACGCGCTCGTCGCACGGATCGATGTCGAACGGATGGAAGCCGACGACCCGCCGAACCTCACCTCGGCGATCCGGCAATGGCTGTGGCGCAGCCGGTCCGTTCAGATCGCGCCGTAGACCGCTGACCCGAACGCCGCGCCCTTGTCGGGCGCGTGATGCAGGAACAGCGACGGTTCGATCAGTTCGAGTTCCATGATGTGCAGTGTGCCGAGCGCATCGCCGACCATGTCGACGCGCGCGTATACCGGCGGCGCCGGGGCCGCAGCCAGCGCCGCAGCCGCGAGCGCCTGCGCGGCGTCGCTCACCTCGCACGCGGTCTCGCGCCCGCCGAATTGCTCCTGCACGCGAAAATCGCCCGACGCGGGACGCTTGACGATCGCGTGGCTGAACTTGCCGCCAAAGAAGAAGAGCGAATATTCGCCCTCGGTCAATATGCCCGGCATCATTGGCTGGACGAGCCGCCGCTGGCCCAGCGCATCGGCCGGAATCGGCGCGCCCGGAAGAATGCGATGCGTCCCGTCGGCGCCGCCCGAAATGGCTGGCTTGACCACGATCTCGTCGGTCGCAAGCTCGGACATCGCCTCGGTCAGGCTCGCATCGTCGAGCGCATCGACCTCGACCGTCGGCACGACGGCGACGCCCTTGGCGCCGAGTTCGGCCAGATAGGCCTTGTCGCTGTTCCAGCGCAGAACGGGCACCGGGTTGACCACCGGCAGCCCTTCGCCCTCGAGCCGGTCGAGCAAGGCATACCAGCCCGCAACGTCGCGCTGATAACCCCATGCGAAGAGTGGGAGGACCAGATCATGCCCCGACAGATCGCCGGGATCGGTCCACACGCGTTGCTCGACGATCAGCCCGGCCGCGGTCAGCGCCGCCGCCTTGCGGGCAAAGGCGGGCTGCCACTTTTCATAATAGTCGGGCGCCGGGACGAGGATCGCGACGCGAGGCTGGAACGGCATTACCTCCCCAGCAATCCGCGTGCCTGCCCCGCAATATGCGACAGCATCGCGCCGTTCGGGGTCGGGATCATCCGCGCGCGGTCGACCGTCGCGCGGAATTGTTCGACCCGTGGCGCATGATCGGCGAGCCATTTGGTCACCGCCGCGTCGAGGTCGCCCTTCGGCAAGCCCGCGAGGAAGCTCAGGCGCATCTGCTGGAAATCGCGCGCGAGGCTGTTGACCAGCAGGCGCTCCCATGGATCGGCGGGGCTCATATGCGCCGCCAGCGTCTGCGCCCAGTCGAGCCCGAGCGCTTCGCCCAGATGGGTGAAGGCGCTGGTCACCGCGACCTCGTCGTCACCGCGCCGTTCGGCAAGGTCGACGATGCCGATCGCACCATCGGTCTTGAACAGGCGCACGACCGACGAGGTCAGCGCCTCGGGCGCTCCCGCGTCGAGCAATTGCTGCGTCAGCATGTCCCACTGACGCTTGACCGAGGGGCTGAGCAGGCCGTCGACGCTCGCGTTGAGGCGGTCGACGCCGGGCTCGAGCCGCGCGACGACCGGCCCCGGCTGCGACAGCGACTGCGTGACGCGCAGCAGGTCGGCCATCTGCGAGGTCATCGCCGACGCGGCCTGGCTGAACAGCGACAGGCGGATGCTTTCGTCGATCTTGGCGTCGTCGAGCGCATCCCAGATCGCGGGCATGTCGAGCAAGCGCTCGACCGCGACAAACGCCGCGGCGATGTCGCCAAGCGCGCAGCCTTCCTCTTCGACCAGTTCGAAGGGATGGACGACGCCCATGCGGTTGATGATGCGGTTCGCGATCTTCGTCGCGATGATTTCGCGGCGAAGCTGGTGGTCGGCGATCGCCTGACCAAAGTCGCGCTGCATCTCGTCGGGGAAGGCGGCAGCAAGGTCGCTCGCTAGCGCCGGATCGTTCGGCAGGTCGCTATGCTCGATCGCATCCTGCAGCGCGAGCTTCGCGGTCGACAGCAGCACCGCAAGCTCGGGGCGCGTCAGACCGCGCCCTTCGGCGGCGCGGCGGAGCAGTTCGTCGTTCGCGGCGAGCCCCTCGACCTTGCGGTCGAGCCGGCCCGAAGCCTCGAACGTCTCCATGATCCGGACGAGCGATGGGACCGCCGCCGATCCGCCCTTTTCGGCGATCGACAGCGCGAGCGCCTGCAAGCGGTTATCCTCGAGCACCAGTTCCGACACATTGTCGGTCATGCGCACGAGCAGCGCGTCGCGGTCGTCCTGGCTGAGGCGGCCTTCGGCCATCTCGCGGTTGAGCGCGATCTTGATGTTGACCTCATTATCCGAGCAGTCGACGCCCGCGCTATTGTCGATGAAGTCGGTGTTGATCCGCCCGCCCTTCGCCGAAAAGGCGATGCGCGCCGCCTGCGTGGTGCCAAGGTTCGCGCCCTCGCCCACCGCCTTGACGCGCAGATCCTCGGCATCGACGCGCAGCGCGTCGTTCGCGGGGTCGCCGACCTCGGCATTGTTCTGGCTCGCCGCCTTCACATAGGTGCCGATACCGCCGAACCAGAGGAGGTCGACCGGCGCCTTCAGGATCGCCGAGATCAGCGAGCCGGGGTCGATTTCGGACACCGACAGGCCGAGCAGCGCCTGAACCTCGGCGCTCAGGGGAATGCTCTTCTGGCTGCGCGGGAAGATGCCGCCGCCCTTGGAGATCAGCTTCTCATTATAATCCGCCCAGCTCGACCGCGGCAGGTTGAACATCCGTTCGCGCTCCTTCCAGCTTTTCGCCGGATCGGGATTGGGGTCGAGGAAGATGTGCCGGTGATCGAACGCAGCGGTCAGCTGGATCGCCTTCGACAGCAGCATCCCGTTGCCGAACACGTCGCCCGACATGTCGCCGCAGCCGACGACGCGGATCGTATCGGTCTGCACGTCGACGCCCATTTCGGCGAAGTGCCGCTGAACCGAAAGCCACGCGCCCTTGGCGGTGATGCCCATCGCCTTATGGTCATAGCCCTTCGACCCACCGCTCGCGAATGCGTCGCCGAGCCAGAAGTCGCGCTCCATCGCCAGCGCATTGGCAACGTCGGAGAAGGTCGCAGTGCCCTTGTCGGCGGCAACGACGAAATAGGGATCGTCGCCGTCGTGGATCACGACGCCCTTCGGATGCACGACCTTACCGCCAACCAGATTGTCGGTGATCGACAAAAGCGAGCGGATGAAGATGCGATAGCATTCGGTGCCCTCGGCAAACCACGCATCGCGGTCGAGCGCCGCGTCGGGCAGCGCTTTCGGATAGAAGCCGCCCTTCGCGCCGGTCGGTACGATGACGGCGTTCTTGACGCGCTGCGCCTTCATCAGCCCGAGGATTTCGGTGCGGAAGTCGTCGCGGCGGTCGGACCAGCGCAAGCCTCCGCGCGCGACCGGACCGGCACGCAGGTGGATGCCTTCGACGCGCGGCGAATAGACCCACACTTCGCGCCACGGCAGCGGCTTCGGCAGGCCGGGGACAAGGCTCGAATCGATCTTGAACGCCAGCGCTTCCTCGGCGGCGGGCGCAAAGGCGTTGGTGCGCAGCGTGGCGCTGATCACCGCGTGGAAGAGGCGCAGGATGCGGTCCTCGTCGATCGACTTGATGTCGGCAAAGTCGGCAAGGATGTCGGCGGCGAGCGTCTCGGCCCGCGCGGCGTCGCGCGCCTTGGGATCGTGGAGCGCGCGGAAGCGCTCGATCAGTGCCGCGGTTAGCGTCGGCGCATGGCGCAGCGCACTGACCACCGTGTCCATGCCATAGGCCGAACCGCCCTGACGCAGGTAGCGGAACCAGGCGCGCAGCCACACGATCGCCCGCGGGTCGGTCTGGTTGGTGAGAACCAGTTCGTTGAACGCGTCATTTTCGGCGCGCCCGTCGAGCACCGCCGCAATCGCGCCTTCGATCGTCTCGGCATAAGGAAGCAGCGCCAGCTCGTCGACATTGGCCGGCAGGCGCAACGAGAAATCATGGATCACGAGCGGCGTTTCGTCGCCATCCTCGCTGCCGGGCGCGCGTGCAGACCCCAGCGTCGTCGGGATTTCCTCGAGCACCTCGAACCCGAAATGTTCAAGCGCGGGGACGACGTCCGACAGCGCGAGCGGGCCGACCGCGCTGTAAACCTTGAGCCGCAGGCGGTCGTCGCCGTCGAGGCTCTTGCGCGCAAGGCGCACGCTGCGCGGGTTCGCGGCATCGAGGTCGCGCAGGCGCAAGATGTCGCGCGCGGCTTCTTCGGGATTATAGAGATTGCGGTAATTGGGCGGGAAAGCCGTCGCAAAGCGCGCCGCGAGCGCCGCGGCGCGGCCGGGATCGCCGCGCTTTGCGAGGGCCGCTTCGACCTCGGGCTGCCAGCCGCGCACCATCTGTTCGAGCTGCGCGTTGAGCGCCTCGGCATCGGGGACGACGCCGCCGCTGCGCAGGTCGAGCGTGTAGCGCAGCAGTGCCGCGCCGCCGTCTTCGAGCACCATCGTCCAGCCGATGACGCCCGCCTTGGCTTCGCGCACCAGCAGCGCCTCGACCGCGATTCGGCGCCCGGTCGACACTTCGTCGCGCGGCAACCAGACGAAGGCGAACAGGTGACGGCCGAGCGCGCTGCGCACCGTAACCACCTTTGGCCGCGGCCGGTCGGTGATCGACATCGAGGTCAGCACCAGCTCTTCGAGCGACGCCGCATCGAACGCGATGAGCAGGTCGTGCGGAAGCGCGGTGAGCGCATGCGCGAGCGCCTTGCCGGCGTGTCCCGTGGGGTCGAAACTGAATTTCGTCATCAGCGCTTCGAGCTGCGCACGCAGCACGGGCACCTTTGCCGGCGGCGTCGACAGCGCGGCGCTGGTCCACAGGCCCGCGTGGATCGACAGGCGTTCGACCTTCTTGCCCTTGAGTTCGGGAACGATGACGAGGTCGAGCAGCACGCGGCGATGCACCGCCGACAGCCGGTTCGACTTGATCAGCAGCGGCGCATGGCCGCCAGCATCGAACCAGGCGAAAGCGGCTTCGAGCGCGGCGGGCGACAGAAGCTGGCCGTCGGCGCTTTCGCTGATCCCCAGCGGTTCCTGCACCGCGCCGCTGCGCGTGCGCCATTCGTGGCCGAGCTGGGTCATCGCCCCGCCTTCGAACCAGCGCAGCAATTCGGCGGCCTCGCCCTCGACGCGCATCGCGGCATCGGCAAGCATCGCCGCGCGCATCGCGCGCCAGTCGCGCACCGCGGCGCGCACATCGCGCAGCGCCGATTCGAGCCCGTCGAGCAGGCGCCGGCGCGCGCGCGCGTCGCCGCGCTCGAGCTCGATATAGATGACCGATTCGCGGTCGCCGGCTTCGCCAGCTTCCTGTAGATGTCCCTTGGCATCACGCTTCACCGCGACAACAGGGTGGAGGATACGGTGGACGGCGAGGCCCTGCGCCGCGACCGCCTGCGAGGTCGAATCGACGAGGAAAGGCATGTCGTCGTTGATGATCGCGAGCCGCATGCGGCGGTCGGTGCCATCGGCGGCGATCGGTTCGAGCAGCAGCGATGGCGTTTCGGACGCACGGTCGAGCGCGGCGCGCGCGGCGAACTGGGCCGCATCGGCAAGCGCCGCCTTGTCCATATCGTCGCCCTCGCCCGGTAGCGCGCTGCCACGCAGCGCGGCCAGATAGGCGGCGGCGATTTTCGGAGGAATTTTGACAGTGGCGGTGGTGGTGTCCGTTTCCGGCGTGTCGGACAAATTCTGAGACATAAAATGCTGCATCCCGAACCAAAGAGGGGGACCCAGCCGACGATCGGCGGGGGCCCGTTCGCTGCCGCCCCCTATGCGCCCGCACGGCGCGCGGCTCAAGGCCTCGTTCGCGCGCCCGCGTTAAATAATTTCAATTTTCGGATTTTCTGTTGCGTGAACGCTCTCAGCCCGCTCCCTCAGGCGCTGGGCGTGATCGCGACCGCCTTCTTCGCCAGCTTCGCGACCAGCGCCGGATCTTCAGCCGCCTTGGCGACAATCCCGATATGTCCGCCGGGCATCGCGCGCGCGATCAGCACGACAAATTCGGCGGCGCCGGCATCATGCTCGAGGATCAGTGCCGGGTGTGCACGGCGCAGCGCTTCGACCTTTTCGTCGGGCCGTTCGACGCGGCTTGCGGGCTTGCGGCGTGCGCGCGCATCCTTGACCAGCCCCTTGAGCCCGCCGGGATAGCGATCGAGATAGGCCCCAAGCTCGCCGCGGCCCACGCCCTCGTCCTTGGCATGGCCGAGCACGCAGGCATATTCGGCGAGGCGCGTCTTGTCATAGGTCGCGCCGAAAACCAGCTTCACCACCGGCGTCATCGGCGCGCGCTCCTGCGCCGCGAGTCCGGCGTCGGCGAGCAGTTCGGCAAAGGCTTCGGGCTGTTCCTCGGCGGCGAGCGCGAAATCCCACGCTTTTCCGACCGCCTGATAGAGCGCGCCACGACTGCGGCTGTCGGCGGCGAGCGCGCGCTCGGCGGTTTCGCGCGCGAGCGCCAGCCAGTCGGCGAGCTCGGCATCGTCGCCGGGTTCGGCCGGCACCGCGTCCGCATCCGCGACAATATCGGCATCGGGGAACAGGTCGGCGCTTTCGTCGAGCGCGGCAAAACCGGGCGCGGCATCCTGATCGAGATGCTCCGAATCGGGGCCGTCGGCCCACACGGGAACGGGCGCGGTCAGCGGCGCCGCGCTGCGGAGCGCCTGTTCGACCGACAGTTGCAGTTCCTCCTGCTGATCGGCGGGGACGCCTTCCTTCCAGTTGATCACGCCCATGATGAAATCGATCGTGTCGTCGTCGGACGAAAAGGGCAGCAGGATGCCGCGATACATGATCGTCGTACCGCGATCGTTGACGAATTCGGCCTCGAAACCGATCGGCGCGCGGTTGGCGATGATCTGGAGATAATGATCGGTCAGCCGCGACAGCAACGAGCGGCCGGGAATCTGGCTGATATAATGGACGTCCTCGTCGATCTGTGATTCTTCGCGCAGCTTGTCGCCGAGGAAGGCGAGCCCGGGATTTTCGATGCCCTGGGTGAAGTCGAGCAGGACCGAATAGGCACCGAAATCGGCGCTTTCGAGATCGAGATCCTCGACCGAGGGATAAGCGCGGTCGGCAAGCAGCGAGGCCCAATAATTATAGGCCCGGACCTGCATCCGCCGTTCGTCGACGCCGACGGACGCGGGCGCATCGATCGCCGCATCCTCCTGGTCGTGGCTGCCCGAAAGCAGTCCGCGCATGCTGTCCATCATCT
>JAESGS010000585.1_pt1 | contig 22751 bp, 19 predicted proteins | sample 9269761 | NCBI WGS metagenome assembly JAESGS01 (sample SAMN15741799, study PRJNA653493) | algae metagenome | isolation source: Cyanosarcina radialis HA8281-LM2 and co-occurring heterotrophs from damp... | place: USA: Makauwahi cave, Hawaii | collected 2011-01-06 | reverse complement strand
AGCGCGACATGTAGATGACGCCGGCGACACCTGCGAGCGTCGAGCAGAGTACCGTCACCCAGAACTTCACCTGCTTGGTCTTGATGCCCGAATAGAGCGCCGCCTTCTCGTTGCTGCCGGTATAGAAGACCTTGCGGAAGGCGGTCGCCCGGCGCAGCAGAAAGTCAAAGAGCACAACGACGGCGACGAAGATCAGGATGACATAGGGCACGCCGTGGAAGGTGCCCTGCCCGACCGCCTTGAACGACGCCGGCAGTGTGAAGAGCGACAGCGGCGTGCCCTTGGTAATCACGAGGCAGAGGCCGCGCACGATCACCATCGCCGCCAGCGACGTGATGAAATGATTGAGCCCGACGACGGTGACGAAGAAGCCCATGATCATGCCGATCATGCTGCTGGCGAGGATGCCGACCAGCGAGGCCGTCCAGGGATCGACACCGGCGAGGAACAGCGAACCGGCCAGCACCATGGCGAAGCAGACGACCGAGCCGACGGCAAGGTCGATGCCGCCGACAATGAGCAGGATCGTCATGCCGACGACGACGATGCCTTCGACCGAGAAGCTCATCAGCATGGCGCGCATGTTGCCGAAGGTGAGAAAATGCGGCGAGGCAAAGCTCATGATGATACCGAGCGCCAGGATGATCGCGATCAGCCCCGCCTCGCGCATCGTGCCGATGCGTTTCCAGGCGGGCGCCTGCGCATGCGTTGCAACCATCGTATCAACAGCCATTTCCGCCTCCCCGGCTCTGTCAGTTCTTTCAGGCGACATGATCCACCATCCGGCCGGCTTCGGCCGTTTGCGTCACCCCTGAGGCCAGGCGGATCACCGCCTCCTCGCTCATTTCTCTGTCGTCAAGCTCGCCGGCGATTGCACCTTCGCGCACGACCAGCACCCGGTCGCAAAGCCCGAGCAGCTCGGGCAATTCCGACGAGATCACGACGATGCCGATGCCGGTTTCGGCGAGTTCGCGCAGCAACCGGTGGATCTCGGATTTGGCGCCGACATCGATACCACGCGTCGGCTCGTCCATCAGGACCACCTGCGGGCGAACGGCGAGCTGCTTGGCGATCGCCACCTTCTGCTGGTTGCCGCCCGAGAGCGACGAGACCGGCATGTCGATGCCGCCCATGCGCACGCCGAGCCGGCGCACGAAATCGCGGGCGAGATCAGCCTCGGCCCTGGAATTCAGCAATCCGAGTGGCCCGGTCAGCGTCTTCAGATCAAGCACGGAAATATTCTGGGCGATCGACAGGTCGACGAAGACACCGGAACCCTTGCGATCCTCCGAGAGGTAAACGATGCCGGCATCGACCGCGTCGCGGTAGTTGCCGATGCGCTGCGGCTTTCCGCGCAGCGTAATGTCGCCCTTCGACTTGGCCCTCAGACCGCAGATCGCTTCGGCGATCTCGGTGCGACCGGAGCCGATCAGGCCGCCGATGCCAAGAATTTCGCCGCGCTTCAGATCGAAGGAAACAGTGTCGATGCGGTCGCCATCGCTCAAGCCGCGCACAGAGAGAATGGTCTCGTCCGAGCGTGCCTCCGGCGCCTGCTTTTGCGGATAGAGCTGGCTGATCTCGCGGCCGACCATGCGGCGCACGACATCGTCAGCAGTCACGTCGGCGATCTTCTCGGTGACCACATGGCGGCCATCGCGAAACACTGTGACCCGGTCGCAGAGCGAAAAAATCTCGGCCATGCGGTGGCTGATATAGATGATCGATATGCCCGCGGTTTTGAGGTCGCGGATGATGGCGAACAGCGCCTGCGCTTCGGCTTCCGTCAGCGCCGCGGTCGGCTCATCGAGGATCAGTACGCGGCAGTCGAGCGTCAGCGCCTTGGCGATCTCGACCAGCTGCTGGCTGGAAATGGCGAGGTCGGCGACCTTGCGGCGCACGTCGATCGGCGCCAGCCGGTTCATCACAACTTGGGCTTCGCGTTCGAGCGCGCCGTAATTCATCAGCGGCGAACGCCGGCGGTTGGTGGCTGCCATGAACATGTTTTCCGCCACCGTCGCATCCGGGCAGAGCGCGATTTCCTGGTGGACGAGGCCGATGCCGAGCGTCTGGGCAATCGCCGGCGAGGCGATCTTCACGGGCGCTCCATCCACCAGCACCTCGCCGTCATTCGGCTGCAGCACACCGGCAATGATGTTCATCAGCGTGGATTTGCCTGCGCCGTTTTCGCCGCAGAGTGCGTGGATCTCTCCCCGCTCGAGGCGAAAATCCACCTCCGTCAGCGCCTTCACCGCACCGAAATGCTTGGTGACGCGCCGGACCTCCAGAACCGGTTGTGCTGTCATGCTGTCCTCCACCCGCAGTTCTGGCTGCCCGGAAACGCCCGGGCAGCCAATGCACGATCTTACTCGTCGATACCCTTGGTGCCACGACGCTTCAGGTACTTGTCCCAGTAGAAGTCGTCGGCATTTTCGGCGGTAACGATCGAAAGGCCGTTGTCGACGAAGGGGATGCTCATCGGGTTGAAGCCGGAACGCTTGGCATCGTTCATCGGGTCGATCAGTTCCGGGTGCTTGGCCATCCACAGGAGCATGAAGCCCATGTAGCCCTGCATGCCCTGGTTCGGGTTGATCGAGCCGAAGACTTCGCCGGCCTTGATCATGTCCAGGATGTTGGCGTTGACGTCGGCGCACATGACCAGCACCTTGCCGCCGCTCTCCTTGCTGGCCTGGGCCGCACCGATCGCGGAGTTGGCTTCCGGCATGAACACGGCGCCGAGGTTCGGATTGGCCTGGATGAGGCTCATCAGTCCCTGATAGGCCTTGTTCGGATCCTGGTTCGAGGCTGCGCGACCGACGAGCTTCATGTCCGGCCACTTCTCGGCCATGCGATTGACGAAGGCGGTGATGCGCTTGTCGTGGTTGTCCTGGCCCGGGTTTTCAAGAACGGCAAATTCGCCCTTTCCGCCCATCTTCTCGGCAATCGCGTCGGCGGCATAGATGCCTTCGCGGGTATTGTCCGAGGTGATGAAGGAGACGCGCTTCGACAGCGGCGAGTCCGCGGCGAAGGTGACGACTGCCGTGCCCTGGTCGATCGCCCGGTTGATCGGCTCGATGAACGGATCGGAGTTCATCGGGTGTACCAGAATGCCGGCCGGGTTCTGCGCCAGCGCCTGGTCGAAAGTGGCGATCTGCTTGTTGACGTCATATTCCGGCGTGCCGGTATATTCGGTCTCGCAGCCGAACTGCTGGCCGGCCTGCTTGAACATTTCATAGACCGGGAACCAGTATTCGACGCCGGATACCATGACGTTCATGACGTATTTTTCGCCCGGCTGGCAGCGAAACGGGTTCGCCGTTTCGGCGCTTGCCGAACCTGCCCAAAACGAAGCTGCAATGACCGCCAGAGCGGTCGTGCTGAGAAATTTGCGCACGCGTCCTCCTCGAGGCCGAAGCCCCTCCCAAAAACCGATAGGGCCGCTCCTTGCGGCCGCTGAATGTATGAGTTCGCCGGAACTCCTCCTCGACTTCCGACGATTGCGATTTAAGCCACGGACTCAGCTTCTGTCAATATAATTCATGGCATGAATAATAATTCATGACATGTGGAAAACCTCGAGTCGAGTCCTTCAATCAGCTGTCACGCAGACCCGTTAGAGCGCGTTCATGGTTACCCTGCAACAGATCGCCTTTCATGCCGGCTGCTCGCTTGCAACCGTGTCGCGGGTGCTGAAGGGCGAAGGTCCCGTCAGCGACGAGATGGTGCGTCGCGTGCGCCGGGCGGCGGCCGAACTCGGCTATCGGCCGGCGCCGGCCACGGGGCGCGCGGCCAACCGCAGCCAGCCCGTCGTCGGCGTGCTGGTGCCAAGCGTCGCCAACCCAGTGTTCGCGGCGTCGCTCGGCGGCATCCAGCACCGTTTGCAGGCGGCGAACCATGGCGTGCTGATCGCCCAATCCAATTATGATCCCGCACTCGAGACGCGCGCCGTGCGCTCGCTGCTCGAACAGCGGCCGACCGGTCTGATCCTGACGCTCTGCGACGCCAAGACCAGCGAGGCGCTTTCAGCGGCGCTGCCGCCGACGGTGCTTCTCAACAACCGGCCGGTCGCACGCTTCGCTGCCGCTGTCACCGTCGACAATTACCGCGCCGGTTTCGATCTCACCCGCCACATCCTCGACCATGGCCATCGCTGCATCCTCGTCGTCTCCGGCCACTTCCGTTCGTCCGACCGGGCGCGCCTGCGCTATGATGGCTATGCCGCCGCCATGCAGGAAGCCGGCGTCCGGCCGATGGAGGCGGTCGAGATCCCCTTCGTCGACGGCTATGAAAACCTCGACCTCGCGACGGTTCTTGCGCAGCACCGCCCGACCGCGATCATCGCTTCCAACGATCTGCTGGCGCTCGGCGTGATCGCAGCGCTCAGGCGTGAAGGCCTGTCCGTGCCTGGCGATGTCTCCGTCGCCGGCTTCGACGGCATCGCGCTTGGCCGGCTGATGTCGCCAACACTCACCACCATCTCGATGCCCGACAGCGACATGGGGCTCGCAGCGGCAGCGCTGCTGCTCGATATGGCCGAGAACGCGTCTGGCTGCCGCCATCTCAATCTCGACTGCCGGCTCTACGCAGGCGGGACTGTTCGCCATCTCGCGTGAGCAAACACGAAAACACCGCCCTGAAGTTTCCTTCGGGGCGGCGTCGATCGATTCGGCTACAGGATCAGCTGCGCGGCAGCAGGCTTTCGACTTCGGCGGCAGCCTCGTCCAGGGCTTCCTTCGGCGAGGCCTGCTGCTCGACGATGCGCGACAGGTTCTCGACGATCGTCTGCGTGACCTTCACACCGTTGCTGCCCGGGAAGGCATACCAGGGGCGCATCAGCGGCATTTGCTCGAGACCAGCGCGGAACAGCGGGTTTTCCTTGTAGAAGTTGGCGAGATACTCGGGCGACTGGGCGGCCAGCTCGTTGTTCGGCACATAGCCGGTGCCGGGAACGACAACCGAGGCGCCATAGGGGCCGGCTGCGAACTTCGCGAACTTCCAGGCGGCTTCCTGCATTTCGGCGTCGCGCGTCAGGATAACGACGGCGTTGCCGCCGGTCGGCAGCTTGCCCTTTGTCGGGTCGATCAGCGGAATGTGGGCGGTGCGCAGGTCGAACTTGTCGCCGACATTCTTGATGGTGTTGCGCAGCGCGCCCGTCGTCTGGAAGGCGAAACCGACCTTGCCGGCAACGAAGGCCTGCTCGCCGGCCTGCTTGGTCAGAACCGGCAGACCGCCTTCCTTGACCATGCGGTCGAGGACTTCGACGGCCTTCTCACCTTCGGGACCGTTGAAGGCGACCTTGCTTTCGTCTTCGCTCAGCATATCGCCGCCGGCGCCGAAAAGCAGCGCCGAGAACATCCAGTCGTCGCCCTGCCAACGAAAGTCGATGCCTTCGTTGCCATCGCCGAGCGCCTTGATCTTGCCGCCGAGCGCAATGACCTCGTCCCAGGTCTTCGGCGGGTTTTCCGGGTCGCCACCGGCTTTGCGCACGAGATCGGCGTTGTAATACATGATCGGGTTGGAGGTGGCGAAGGCAAGGCCCACCTGCTTGCCGCCGACCTGGGCGAGCTTCAGGATGTTTTCCGAAAAGCCCTGCTCGGCCATGTTGCCGTCCTTGGCGATGAATGGGCCGAGATCGACGGGGATATCGCGCTCGTTGACCATGCGCAGGCGGTTGAGGCCGATGAAGGTGAGATCGGGCATCTCGGCCGTGCCGGCCTGACGCATGATCGTCTGGATGCCTTCCTCATAGGTCGCCGACGGATTGGCGAAGGTGATCTTGATATCGGGGTTTTCGTCCATGAACTTCTTCGAGATCGTATCCATCACGTCCTTGAAGAAGCCGGGCATTGGATAATGCACCGTCAGCTGTGTCTCGGCATGGGCGGGGGCAGCGAGCATCAGCGATGCGGCAGCCGCGGTGAAAAGCTGTCTCAGATGTGTCATGGGTTGCGCTCCAGGTTGGACCGTTCAGCCTTTGAGACCGGTCATGGTGATGCCCTCGACGAAGCGCTTCTGCGCCAGCAGAAATGCAGAAACGAGGGGAAGGGTGATGATGAGGGTCGCAGCCATCAGCGCGCCGTAGTCGTCGCCGGCTTCCGCGGCGCGGAAGTAGAGAAGGCCGAGCGGCGGGGTCGCATAGTCCTGGTTGGTGACGACGATCAGCGGCCAGAAGAGATCGTTCCAGTGGGCAACGACCGAGAAGATCGCAAAGGCGGTGATTGCCGGCCAGGCGTTTGGCACGATGACGCGCGCAACGATTCCCGCCTCCGACATGCCATCCAGGCGCGCCGCATGGATCAGATCGTCGGGCATGGCGCGGAAGAACTGCAGGAACAGGAAGATCGCGAACACCGAGATCGAGAACGGCGCCACTAGCGCTACGTAGCTGTTCAGCACCGAGAGCTTGTCGAAGGCCACATAAATGGGCAGCGCGGTTGCGTGGATCGGCACGAGCAGGCCGAGCATAACCAGCACCATCATGGTGCGAGCCGCCCGAAACTTCAGCTTCGCCATGGCATAGGCGCAAGGGATGGCGACGACGATCTGGATGACGAAGATCAACGCGCAGACGACGACGCCGTTGAAGAGCAGGGTCGACATCGAGACGCGCGACAGCGCCTTGGAAAAGTTCTCGATATAGGACCACTGCTCAGGGATCAGCGACAGCGACGAGGAAAAGATCTCGCTCTGCGCCTTGCCGGCGGTCGAGAGCATGAAGATGTAGGGCGCGAGGAAGATGAGAGCGCCAAGCGACAGCACTGTCAGGCGAGCAACGCGGCTAAAGGAAAGAGCATTGGGGGTCATGCGTAATGTACCTTCCGGTCAAGCACGCGGTACTGCAGGAACATCAGGACGACGAGGATGGCGAGGAAGACGACGGTCATGGCCGAGGCATAGCCGACGCGCAGATAGACGAAGCCTTCCTGGTAGATGGTGAAGAGCAGCACCTCCGACGCCTTGTTCGGACCGCCCTCGGTCAGCGTCTTCACCGTCTCGAACACCTTCACCGAATTGATGATGCTGATGGTGGTGACGAACAGCGTCGTCGGCCCGAGCATCGGCCAGGTCACCAGCCGGAAACGATCGAACCAGGACTTGGCGCCATCGACCTCGGCGGCAGCATAGAGTTCCCGCGGGATGGCGGTGAGGCCGGCGAGGAACAGCACCATGTTGGAGCCGACCGACTGCCAGATTCCGATAATCGACAGGCCATAGAGCACCGTGCCGGAGGCGCCGAGCCAGTTGGGGCCGGCAATGCCGAAAACAGCCAAGAAGGTGTTGATCGGGCCGATGGTCGGGTGGAACAGGAACTGCCAGACCGTCGCCATGGCGACGAGCAGCGAGGCCACCGGCAGGAAATAGACCGTGCGGAAGAACGCCCGGCCCTTGGTTTCCGCCTCGATCAGCATGGCGATTGCCAGCGCCAGCACGATCGAAACCGGCGTGACGATCGCGGTGTAGATGGTGGTGTTCCACAGCGAGCGCCTGAAGGTCCGGTCGCTGAAGAGTTCGGCATAGTTCTCGAAGCCGACGAAACGAAAGCTGCCGTAGCCGAGCTCGAAATCAGTAAAACCGAGAACAATCACCGCCGCGGTCGGCAAAAGGATGAAGAGGAAGAGCAACGTGATGGCCGGCAGCGCCAACAGCCAGGCGATGCGGGCTTCGCGACGATCGGAGAGATAGGCGGCTTCGGCGCCAGCGCGAGACTGTCGCCGCTCCCCACCGGCGCCGGGAGATAACGGTCCGGCTTGTGCCCTGGAGTACCCCCCTCTGCCCTGCCGGGCGTCTCCCCCGCGAGGGGGGAGATCGGCTGGTGGCGCGCTCTCGTTCAGTTTGCCGTTTGATGCTTCGATGGCAACTGTGTGAATGCGAGTCGCATCATTGCCTGTCGCTTCATCGCCGGGTGCTGAACCCAATTCTGCTCCTGGGAGCGGGGCACGCGGGGTCCGGGACATTGCCTCCATCTGATCTCCCCTCTTGTGGGGGAGATGCGCGGCAAGGCAGAGGGGGGTATCGCCAGTCGCAAGGCCGCGCTTCGCCGCCACATCTTGATCGGAGCCTGCCTTAGCCATGGACCTTCTCCAGGGACGCCGCGATCGCGATCGGTTCGGCCGCAAGGCGTGCGCCGTGCGCGTCGAAAAGCATCGCGCGCTGAGGCATGATCTCGACGTCGACCGGCTGGCCAAGACCAAGCGATGCGGCCTCGGACGGTGACGCCTTCGAGGTCATCACCTCGCCGATCGCATCGAGGCGGGCGTGGACGATTACCTCAGAGCCGAGGAACTCCATGCGCTCGACCCGCGCGCTCAACCGGCCGGCGCTTGCGGCATGGAAGCGCACGAATTCCGGGCGGATTGCGAGCTTCACTGAAGCATCCGGCGCCTGTGCGCGGCTTGCCAGAAGCACCAGATCGCCGAAGCGCACGATGCTCGCCGTATCCGTGCGGGTTTCCAGCACGTTGATCTTTGGCTGGCCGAGAAAGCGCGCGACCTCGATATGGGAGGGGTTGTCGTAGATTTCCTTCGGGCTCGCCAGTTGCAAGAGATTGCCGCCGATCATGACGGCGACGCGGTCGGCCATCGACAGCGCTTCCGACTGGTCGTGGGTGACATAGAGCGTCGGCACGCCGGCGCGGCGGTGCAGGTCGACGATCTCGCCGCGGGCGTGAACACGCAGGTTGGCATCGAGATTGGAGAGCGGCTCGTCCATCAGGAAGACGGCGGGGCGGCGCACCATGGCGCGGGCGAGCGCCACCCGCTGGCGCTGGCCGCCGGACATCTGGCCGGGTTTGCGGTCGAGCAGGTGATCGATCTTCAGCGCCAGCGCCATTTCCTTGACCTGGCGCTGGATATCGCGGCGGATCTGCTTCTGCCCGGGCAGGAGATTGCCGATGACCGGGAGGCGCTGCGCCGGCGAAAGCCGCCGCATGGCGAGTGGCACGGCGATGTTCTCGCCCGCCGTCAGATGCGGATAAAGAGCATAGGACTGGAAGACCATCGCGACGTTGCGATCGGCCGCGGCCATGCGGGCAACGCTCTTGCCGCCGATGACGATTTCGCCGGCGTCACCGTGATCGAGACCGGCAACGATGCGCAGAAGCGTGCTCTTGCCGCAGCCGGAGGGGCCAACGAGCGCAATGAACTCGCCGGCTTCGGCCTCCAGGCTGACGCCCTTCAGGATGGCGTTGCCGCCATAGGACTTGGTGATACCCTCTAGCGAAAGCACGCTCATTGCGCCGCCTCCACCTGTGGCTTCTTTTTGGCCGCCAGCGGATAGACCTGTTCGACGATCGGATCGAGCACGTGGCTGACGAGCCCCGGAACCCGGATGATTTCGCTCGATACGCCGGCACCGGTAAGCTCATGCACAACGGCGCCGACCAGCCGTTCGCCCGGCATCGGACGCTCCAGCGTGTCGATGATAAAGGAGGTCGGCGGCGCCCAGACGAGCGACGTTCCGGCATGTTCGCCGGTCCAGGCCCAGTGCAGATGTCCGCTTGCATGCAGCGCCACCTCGGCATCGGCGAAAAGCTCGAAGAGGCGCTGGCGCTGGCGCGGACGAATGCCCCAGTAGCCGGTGTCGCCTTCCTTGGGGTCATCGACGAAGAGCGGTTTGTGGGCGAAGACTGCCACCCGGCGGCCGTCGCGGCCAAGCAGCTGTTCCTCCAGCCAGACAAACTGCCTGTCCTCTTCCTCGTCCTCGAAACCGATGAGCAGGCTGTTGAGGCCGATCAGCCGCCAGTCGCCGTGGTCGCGACCCCAGTAGTCCGGACCGGCGAGCCGGCGCCAGCGGGCAAGCCGAACTGGATCCACCGGCTGGTGCGAGCCCGGCAGATGGCCGACATCGTGATTGCCGGGAACGGTCAGCACCGGCATCGAGAGCTGGCCGATCAGATCGAGCGAGTAGGTGATGTCGTCTTCGTGGTCGGCACCGTCGATGGTTACATCGCCAGTGTGGACAACGAAGTCGGGCGCCATTTCCTCGATCCAGGCGCGAACCGGTTCCCAATTGCCGTTGAAGTGGCTTTTGGCGGGACTGAGATGGGTGTCGCTGATCTGGACGATTTTCATGGAAACGGGCCTCCGACGATGGCTTGCGGTATCCACGTCGGAGGGCTGTCTCTTCCCCTCGTCTGCGGTTGGCCGCAGTCTTTAGGGAGCCGCCATGTCAGTTTGGTAACAGCCGTTCTCAGCTGATTTTCAGTTTCTCCATGAAAGCGTCATCTTCGGGAATGCCAATAGGTCGCGAAGTTCGCCCTTGCCCACCCCGGTGGAGCCGATGCGATCGTTGTGCTCAAAATTTTACGCTATCGTATACAATAATTTGCGCATATTGACGACGAAAAAGCCCAAATCATGGGCAGTCGCCCTACGCCGTGGACGACAGAATCCGGCACTAAAAACGGCCATTCTCGCTATAAAACATAGCCTTAGGCATGACGATCGAATTTGGCACGATTGATGCTTCTTCTTTGTTGCAAGGAGAAAGCCTCATGTCGAACGCCGCAGAGATCGATATCGTTTCCGTTTCCAAGATGTATGGCGCGACCACGGCCGTGCATTCCATCAGCCTGAAGATCCCTGCCGGCAGCTATTGTTGCTTCCTTGGCCCGTCCGGCTGCGGCAAAACTTCGACGCTGCGCATGATCGCCGGCCATGAGATCATTTCCTCGGGCGATCTCAGGCTCGGCAATGTCGTCGTCACGGATTTTCCGCCGGCCAGGCGCAGCACGGCGATGATGTTTCAGTCCTATGCGCTCTTCCCGCATCTCGACCTCATCGACAACGTCGCCTTCAGCCTGAAGATGAAGGGCGTCAACCGTGACATCAGACGCGCCAAGGCGCTCGACATGCTGAAGCTGATGCAGATGGAGGCCTACGGCACCAGGCGCCCGGCCCAACTTTCCGGAGGCCAGCAGCAGCGCGTAGCGCTTGCCCGCGCGCTGATCACCGAGCCGGAGGCGCTGCTTCTCGACGAGCCACTCTCGGCGCTCGACCCGTTCCTGAAGATCCGCATGCGCGCCGAACTGAAGAAGCTGCAGAAGACTCTCGGCATCACCTTCGTGCACGTCACCCACAGCCAGGAAGAGGCAATGGCGCTCGCCGATCTGATCGTCGTCATGAACAACGGCCGGATTGAGCAGGCGGCAGCACCCCGCACGGTGTTCGAGCGGCCGGCCACCGCCTTCGTCGCCCGCTTCATGGGCGACCACAACGTTCTCTCCGGAAAAGTCCGGGCGATCAGCGACAACGTCGTCGAAATGGAGACGACCGAGGGCCAGGTCTTTACGGTGCGCGATATCGCCCAGCAGGTGGGTCGGCCGATAGACATCGGCATCCGCACCGATCGCGTGCGGCTCGCCCCGCCCAGTGAGAAGGGCCTCGGCTTCCAGGCGGTGGTCTCCAACATCGAATATCGCGGCGCCTCGGTGAAGCTCACCGCCATCGGCGCCGGCAGCGACGACTTCACGGTGATCGTCAGCGACGCCGACCATTTCAGGAAGCCCGTCGCGGTCGGCGACGCGGTGTCGCTGAGTTGGACCCTGGAGGACGTCGTCCCCCTCGGCCGCCTTTCCGCATGAGCTAATCAACCATCACAAGAAGGGGAACTGCACATGACGACTGAAACCAAGACCGAGAAACCTGCGAGCGGCCTAACACGGCGTTCGCTGCTCAAGACCGGCGCTGCTGCCGTCGGCGCGATCGCCGGATCCGGTGTGATCACCGGCTTCCCAACGATCTGGGCGCAAAATCCAATCACGCTGCGGCAGTTCGGCACCGGCGTTTCAAACATCAACGCGATCGCCGAGAAGTGTAAGCAAGACCTCGGCATCACGCTGGAGATGACGGCGACCGATTCCGACGCCGCCGCGCAGCGGGCGGTAACGCAGCCCGATTCCTACGACATCGCCGACATCGAATACTGGATCGCCAAGAAGGTCTTCCCAGCCGGCGTGATGCAGCCGATGGACGTCAAGAAGATCAAATACTTCGACAAGATCGTGCCGCTGTTCATCGACGGCAAGCTGAAGCCCGAAAGCGTCGTCGCGCAAGGCACCGCGCCGCACACCGTTGGCTTTGTTGACGCCCAGGGTTCCAAGACCTTCGCCAAGGCGCCGACCGACTGGATGACCCTGATCCCGACGATCTACAACGCCGACACGCTCGGCATTCGCCCCGATCTCGTCGGCCGCGAAATCTCGACCTGGGCCGACATCATGGACCCGGCCTTCAAGGGCAAGACCGCGATCCTCAACATCCCCTCGATCGGCATCATGGATGCGGCGATGATCATGGAGGCGATGGGCAACATCAAATATGCCGACAAGGGCAACATGACCACGGACGAGATCGACAAGACGATCGACTTCCTGATCAAGGCCAAGCAGGACGGCCAGTTCCGCGCCTTCTGGAAGTCCTTCGACGAGAGCGTCAACCTGATGGCGTCAGGCGAAGTGGTCATCCAGTCCATGTGGTCGCCGGCCGTCGCCGCCGTGCGCTCCAAGGGCATTGCCTGCAAGTATCAGCCGCTGAAGGAAGGCTATCGCGCCTGGGGCGGCGGCCTCGGCCTTGCCGCCCATCTTCAGGGCGCCCAGCTCGACGCGGCCTACGAATACATCAACTGGTACCTGTCGGGCTGGGTCGGCGCCTATCTCAACCGCCAGGGCTACTATTCCGCCGCGATGGAGACCGCCAAGGGTTTCATGTCCGAGGACGAGTGGGGCTATTGGGTGGAGGGCAAGCCCGCCAAGGGCGACATCCTCTCGCCGGAGGGCAAGGTGATGGAGAAAGCGGGTGCGGTGCGCGACGGCGGCTCGTTCGAAGAACGCATGGGCAAGGTCGCCTGCTGGAACTCCGTCATGGACGAGGACCGCTACATGATCAAGCGCTGGAACGAATTCATCGCGGCGTAGTCGCAGGCACGGGTACGACTGCACCCGCAGTGGTCTTGCCCCTCACCCTCTCCCCGCTCGCGCGGAGAGGGGACGTGCCACACCTGCGGTCCAGATGTTTGTGAGGCGGTGCGGCATATCCCTTCTCCCCGCCTGCGGGGAGAAGGTGCCGGCAGGCGGACGAGGGGCAATCCCTCACCGCGCGGATGAGGGGCACCCCTCGTCCAAAAATCGAAGAGAGGACCAACAATGGCGACAATAGCCACTTCGCAGTCAGGGGAGATCGGAACAGAGACGGCACCCCGTCGCCCCGCCATTCCCCGCGCGCTTGCCTCCTACATCCAGGCGCTGCCGCTGACGCTGATCCTCGGTTTCTTCTTCGTGTTGCCCATCCTGACGATCGTCGTCGTCAGCTTCTGGGATTATGATTTTGCCGGTCTCTACCCGGACTTCCTGACGATGAACTACGCCGACACGCTCGGCTCCTGGGTGACGTGGAAGACCTATCTCAACACGCTGAAATTCACCGTTCTCGTCTGGGCGCTGACATTGATGATCGGTTTCTGGGTCGCCTATTTCCTCGCCTTCCATGTTCGCACCACCACCATGCAGATGGTGCTGTTCCTCGTCTGCACCGTGCCGTTCCTGACGTCGAACATCATCCGCATGATCTCCTGGATCCCGGTGCTCGGCCGCAACGGCCTCGTCAATTCGACCCTGATCGAATTCGGCCTCATCCCGCAGCCGATCGAGTGGCTGCTCTATTCCGATTTCGCCGTGGTGCTCGCCATGGTCCATCTCAACACGCTGTTCATGGTCACGCCGATCTTCAACACGCTGATGCGCATCGACCGATCGTTGATCGAAGCGGCCCGAGACTGCGGCGCCTCCGACTTCCAGATCCTCTGGAACGTCATTCTGCCGCTCGCCAAGCCCGGCATCGCTATCGGCTCGATCTTCGTCGTCACGCTCGTCATGGCGGACTTTTCGACCGTGCAGGTCATGTCCGGTGGCCAGAGCGCCTCCGTCGCGCTGATGATGAAGAACCAGATGTCGCTCTTGCAGTATCCGGCCGCCGCCGCCAACGCGGTGGTTCTTCTGATCGTCGTTCTCCTGATGGTCGCCGCCATCCTGCGCGTCGTAGACATTCGCAAGGAGCTTTGACATGCCTCACGAGAAACGCGGCAAGGAATTCTACCTGCTTGCAACCTTCTTCACCCTGTTCGTGCTGTTCCTCTACGGCCCGCTCTCGGCGGTGCTGATCCTCTCCTTCCAGGGGCCGGACGGCGGTCTCACTTTTCCGCTGAACGGCGTCTCCGTGCACTGGTTCTACAATCTGTTCGAAAGGCAGGCGGTCGGTGATTTCGGCGCTTCGTTCCGCCGGTCCTTCACGCTGGGGCTGATGGTCATGGTGGTCAATGTCGTCGTCGCCCTGCTTGCGGGCCTCGCCTTCCGCCGGCGCTTCCGCGGCGCGACCGCGCTGTTCTATCTGACTGTCGCCAGTCTCGTGGTGCCGTCGATCATCATCTCGCTCGGCATCGGCGTCGTCTTCCAGCAGTTCGGCCTGAAACCCGCCTGGTATTCCTCCGGCTTCGGCGCGCATCTGACTTGGACGCTGCCCTTCGGCGTGCTCATCATGTTTGCGGTCTTCAACCGGTTTTCGCCGGCCTATGAAGAGGCCGCGCGCGATCTCGGCGCGACGGCGTGGCAGACCTTTCGCCATGTGCTTTTGCCGATGATCGCCCCGAGCCTGATCGGCGTCGGTCTCTTCGGCTTCACGCTCTCCTATGACGAGTTCGCCCGCACGCTGATGACATCAGGCAGCTACAACACCCTGCCGCTCGAGATCTACGGCATGACGACGAACGTGACGACGCCGGTGCTTTATGCGCTCGGCACGGTCACAACCCTCTTCTCCTTCACCATCATCCTAGTCGCGCTGGCTGTCATACTGATGCTGCGGCGCCGCCAGGCAAAGCTGAGCTAGGACCGATGCGCATTCTGATCGTCAATCCCAACACCACCGCCTCGATGACCTCAAAGGCAGCGGCTGCTGCGCGGGCGGTCGCCGAACCCCACACGGAAATCCTCGCCCGCACATCGAAATCGGGCCCGCCCTCGATCGAGGGGCATTATGACGGTGCGATTGCACTTCCGGGCCTGCTCGCGGAGATCCGTGACGGCGAAGCCGCGGGCGCGGACGCCGCCGTCATCGCCTGCTTCGACGATACGGGGCTTGAGGCGGCGCGCGCGCTAGCCCGCATGCCGGTGGTAGGCTTATGTGAATCCGCTGTCGCGACCGCAGCCATGGTGGCGCAGCGGTTCACCGTCGTGACGACGCTGGAACGCTCGCGGGTGCTGATCGAAAACCTGACCCGGCACTACGGCATGGCGGGCCGGGCGAAGGTGCGCGCCGCCGATATTCCCGTGCTTGAACTGGAGGACAAGTCCTCGAACGCCCTTGCCAAGCTGCGGAGCGAAATCGAACTGGCGCTTCATCAGGACGGCGCCGAGGCAATCGTGCTTGGTTGCGCCGGCATGGCGGATCTCGCCCGCATGCTCCAGGCCGACTATGGCGTGCCGGTCATCGACGGCGTGTCGGCCGCGGTCAAGCAGGCGGAAGCACTGGTGTCGCAGGGGCTTTCGACGAGCAAGCGCGGCTCCTACGCAGCCCCGCTCAGCAAATCCTATTCCGGCTTGGTGAGCGCGCTTGCGCTGCCCCCTGGATGAAGCGACCTAGACTCCTCCATCACGGTGGCAAGCATCGCATTCGACGCATCGGCCTCGGCGACGACCCAGTCGCGAAAGGCCTGGATCTTCTTCTGCCGCCTGGTGCTTTGCGGATAGACAAGCCAATAGGCGCGGCCGTCGCGCACCACATGCTCGAACGGCCGGATGAGCCTGCCGCTCTTCAGTTCATCCATCAGGAAGGTTGAGACGGCAATCGCAATGCCGTGATCTGCCAGGATTGTGGCGACATCCATCGCCTGGACGTCGAAGATCAACTCGGTGCCGTTGCTTGCCGGCGGCTCGACGCCGGTTTCGATCATCCACCGCCGCCACCAGCTGGCGTTGCCGAAACGCCGGACCCTCAGAACGTCGGCGGGCTCCTTGAGCTGGTGCTTCTCCAGGAACGACGGCGTGCAGACAGGCACGTAATCGAGCGGAAACAAGGGAAAGACATCGTTGCCCGGCCAGTCGCCGGCGCCGCTTCGCACCGCGAGATCGATGGCGTCACGCTTGAAGTCGACCAGCTCGGTCGACATGTGCACCCTGATGCTGATGTTGGGATGCGCGGTCTGAAACGAGGCGAGGCGCTGGCCGAGCCAGCTCGAAACGACGGTCGGGAGCACGGAGATGTGCAGGTGATGCTCGGTCTTGTCGGCGATCTCCGAGAAGGCTGCCCCTAAGAGATCGATCGCTTCGGTCACCTTCGGCGCTAGCTGCCGCCCGGCGCCGGTCAAACGCACCTCGCGCGGAAGCCGGACGAACAGCGGCGCGCCGATGCGATCTTCCAACAGCCGGATCTGATAGCTGACGGCCGCCTGCGTCATGCCGAGCTCTTCGGCGGCGCGGGTGAAACTCAGGTGCCTGGCGGCGGCCTCAAAGGCGCGCACCGCGCTCATGGGAGGAATCTTGCTCATGGAACTGAGATAAGCATTCTTTATGCCAGCATGCGAGAAATCGCTTTGCGCGAAACCGCAAAAACCCTCACTTTTTTCGCGAACACACGACCTTTAGAGAAGTGAGGATAGCAATGCTTAGCGCAGTGCGATCAACGGTTTACCATGTCCTGAACTGGGTCGATAAGACCCTCAGCCCCTCCGTTGCCATCGATACCTTCAACGAGTTCCAGCTCCGCGACATCGGCCTGACGCGGGACCAGGAGCACATCCGCGCGCGCGTCGGCGACGCCAGCGATCCTTGGCACTGGCCGGAGGAAGAGGACGCTCCGACCAAGCCGCAAACCTCGCCCGGGCACGACCCCGTGCACAGGCCGCAAGCCGCGGCGGTTTCGCCGCGGGCGCCGGTCGGAGAAAATAAAGACATAAGCATTTCTTTATGCGATTGACGAGAAGCTCGGGACAGGGCATTGTCGCCCCATCGTGGTTCTTCGCCCGCCTTCCGGCGGGACGGAGCTAAGAGGGAATTCGGTGCGGCGCCTTGAAAAGCGCTCAGGCCGGAGCTGCCCCCGCAACTGTAGGCGGAGAGCGGCCGTTCGATGATGTCACTGAGGAAGACGCCTCGGGAAGACGGAACGGTTCGTGTTGACCCGCAAGCCAGGAGACCTGCCGCGATGAACAACGTCCACGGGCGGGGTGCCCGATGAGGCGCGTTGAGGACGCGGGATCGATCTCGCGCCGCGGCTGCGTCGCATTCAAGCCTTGCCCATAACCTTCGGGGTAAGGAAATGACCATCAAGACTGCCAATCTCGGTTTCCCGCGCATCGGCCGCCGTCGCGAACTGAAAGTCGCGCTCGAACTCTATTGGGCCGGGAAAGCGGACCGTGACGACCTGCTTGCAACCGGAGCCAGGCTCCGGGCCGAAAACTGGGCCGCGCAGAAAGCGCGCGGCATCGACATCATCCCCTCCAACGACTTCTCCCTCTACGACCACGTGCTCGATACCGCCGTGCTTGTCGGCGCAATCCCGCCGGCCTATGGCTGGACGGGCGGCCCGGTCGATCTCGACACCTATTTTGCCATGGCGCGCGGCGCGGCCGGAACGCCGTGTGCCTCCGGCTGCACCCATGGCGCAAATGACGGCGGCAATCCCGCACTCGAAATGACCAAATGGTTCGACACCAACTACCACTACATGGTGCCCGAATTCGCGCCCGACCAGCGCTTCGAACTGACGCACAACCGGCCGCTGGAAGCCTTCCGGGAAGCTCTAGCCCTCGGCTATTGCACACGCCCGGTGCTCATCGGCCCGGTGACGCTGCTGAAGCTCGGCAAATCGAAGGGCGGCGACTTCGATCCGATCGATCTGATCGAACGGCTGCTGCCCGTTTACGTGCGGGTCCTGGCGGAGCTTGCGGACGCCGGCGCCGATTGGGTCCAGATCGACGAGCCTTGCCTGGCGCTCGATCTCGCGGACAAGGACCGTCGTGCCCTCGAGCTTGTCTATCGCACGTTCGACACCGACGTGCCCGGACTCAAGATCATGCTTGCGACCTATTTCGGCTCGATCGGCGACAACATGGTGACCGCGCTTTCCCTGCCGGTCGCCGGGCTGCATGTCGATCTCGTGCGCGCCCCGCAACAGGTCGACACGCTCATCCAGTCGGCTCCGGGAGACCGGGTGCTGTCGCTCGGGGTCATCGACGGCCGCAACATCTGGCGGACCGATCTGGCCGGCCTGTTCCGCCGGCTGCAGCCCCTGATTTCGGCCCACGGCCGCGACCGCATCGAACTCGCACCTTCATGCTCACTGCTGCACGTGCCCATCGATCTCGACCTGGAGCGTGCGCTCGATCCGGAGCTTTCCTCCTGGCTCGCCTTCGCTACGCAGAAGCTCGACGAACTCAGCCTGCTTGCCAACGCCTTCGAACCGGGGCTTGCCAATCCCGAGCAGGTCTTCACCGCGTCGATCGCGGCGGCCCGGTCGAGGCTCACCTCGCTCAGGATCCATGATCCCCTGGTCGCCGGGCGCTTGAAAGCGCTGACGGATGCGCACAGCAAGCGGCAATCCCCGTTCTCGGACCGCCGGGCACTGCAGGCGAAGAAGCTGTCATTGCCGCTCTTCCCGACGACGACGATCGGTTCCTTCCCACAGACATCGGAGGTCCGGCAGGCCCGCGCGCTACATGCCAAAGGCGAGCTCAGCTATGTCGATTATGTCGCCTATCTTCGCCGAGAGACCGAGCAGGCGGTACGATGGCAGGAAGAGGTCGGCATCGACGTGCTCGTTCACGGCGAGTTCGAGCGCAACGACATGGTGCAGTATTTTGGCGAGCAGCTCTCGGGCTACGCCTTCACCCAGAGCGGCTGGGTGCAGAGCTACGGATCGCGCTGCGTGCGTCCACCTGTTATTTTCGGCGACGTTTCGCGACCGAACCCGATGACGGTCGCGTGGGCGACCTTCGCGCAGTCGCTCTCCGATCGCCCGGTCAAGGGCATGCTGACAGGTCCGGTCACCATGCTGCAATGGTCCTTCGTGCGCGACGACCTGCCACGTTCCGTGGTCTGCCGGCAGATCGCGCTGGCGCTGCGCGATGAAGTCTCCGATCTCGAGGCCGCCGGCATCGCCATCATCCAGATCGACGAACCGGCCTTGCGTGAAGGCCTGCCGCTGCGAAAGGTCGATCGCAAGGCCTATCTCGACTGGGCGGTGGAGTGCTTCCGTCTCAGCGCAGCCGGCGTGGGCGATGCAACCCAGATCCACACCCATATGTGCTACTCCGAGTTCAACGACATCATGGCCGCGATCGCGGCGATGGATGCCGACGTCATCTCGATCGAGACGTCGCGATCGAAGATGGAACTGCTCAGCGCCTTCACCGACAAGGCCTATCCGAACGAAATCGGCCCGGGCGTCTACGACATCCATTCGCCACGAGTGCCGGGCGTCGAGGAAATGGTGCATCTCATCGAAAAAGCGACCGAGGGCCTCACGCCAGACCAGATCTGGGTCAACCCCGATTGCGGGTTGAAGACGCGGCGCTGGGAAGAGACGCGGCCGGCGCTCGTTAACATGGTCGCAGCAGCAAAGGCGCTGCGCCAGAGGCCAACGGCTCCGTCGCGCGGGTCCGTCCGCGCATGACCGACCACACTGAAACGGCGCCGGGGAGAACCTCGGCGCCTGCCACCCTCATAGACATCGTGTTTCCCGGCGATACCAATCACCACGGCACGCTCTTCGGCGGCGCCGGTCTCGCGCTCATGGACCGGATCGCCTTCATCGTCGCCACCCGTCACGGTCGCGTGCCCTTCGTGACCGCGTCCTGCGATCAGATCGACTTTCGCGCGCCCGCGCGCATCGGACAGATCGTCTGCTTCAGCGGCCGCCCGGCGCGGGTCGGACGACGTTCGATGGTGGTTGAGATCGAGATGCTGGCCGAAGACATCGCCACGGGCAGCCGCCACCTCTGCAGCCGGGGCACGTTCACCATGGTCGCCATGCCCGGTACCGATCAAGCGGATTGGACATTGCCGCCGCTCGATCGAACAAGGACCGCACCCGAAGCGGCCGGCGCGCTCCGCATGGTCGACATCGTCTTTCCCGACCAGGCCAACAGCTTCGGCGCCATGTTCGGCGGCGACGCCCTTGCGCAGATGACCAAGGCGGCCTTTGTCGTCGCGACGCGCCGGAGCCGCCGGACGACCGTGCTTGCCTCCTGCACCGGCATGGACTTCAAGCACCGGATCATGATCGGCTCGATCATCGAGCCCGTCGCCCGCATTGTGCGGACGGGTCGCAGTTCGGCCACTGTCGAGGTCGAACTCTGGTCGGAGGAGCTTCTGACCGGTCGGCGACAGCGGACTGCTACCGGAACTTTCGTCATGGTCGCCGTCGACGCGGACAACCGGCCCGTGGCCGCTTTCGCTGCCTGATGGAATGGGGACGTCCGCACGATGCGGATCGACGGGCGCCCTATCCACAGCCTTGGTGCCAAAGGCCCGTTTACTCCCCGTTATCCACACTGCAAAAGAAACCACCCTCCTACACCCGCCGTCTACATACGGAACCTATTGACGCAGATTTGCGATGAACTACTATATCTAGTGTTCGAGGTTCTTCCGATTCGCAAGGATTGGGAGCTAAGACGGGAATACGGTGCGCCGGCGGGTTTCCGCTCAGGCTATGCCGTAGCTGCCCCCGCAACTGTAGACGGCGAGCGACTGTCCGGATTTGGACCACTGAGGCATGAGGCCTCGGGAAGGTCGGGATGGAAGCTTTGACCCGTAAGCCAGGAGACCTGCCTCGATCACCAAACGTCCACGGGCGGGGTGTCCGGAGGGGTTGAGTGCGTGGCAGGATGAGCCTGCCCAATCGTCTCGACGTCTCCCCGGCAGCCTGTCGAAAGCTTCGGGGTGAAGTCATGTCAGTTTCTTCCAGTTCAGATCCACCTTCTGCGGACGGGTGCGCGTTGTTGTGCGCCTGATCGAAAGGCCGCGCCCTGAAAACCCGCATCCGCGGAATTCCTGAGCGCCCGACCAAAACGAGCCGGCCCGGTTGCGTAACCGACCTTGGGCCAGCTTGACGACGTCAACTCCGGTCGAGGCGACCGGGGAGCGATGTTTCGTGTCCAATCGCCAGCACCACGGTTCGCGTTCGCGCGACCGACGACTTTTTGCGCCCATTTGCCAGACCCTCACGAGGAACCCATGTCGATCACCGTCTACAGCAAACCCGCATGCGTCCAATGCACCGCCACCACCCGCGCGCTCGACCGCCAAGGCATCGATTATCGCATCGTCGATATCTCCGAGGATTCCGATGCATTCGCGCTGGTGCAGGATCTTGGCTATCGGCAGGTCCCGGTCGTCGTCGCCGGCGAGCGACATTGGGCGGGCTTCCGCCCGGACATGATCAGCGCGCTTTCCTGAAGGACGGCGGCGATGGACCTGATCGTCTATTTTTCCAGTCGCTCGGAAAACACCCATCGCTTCGTCGAAAAGCTCGGCCTTCGTGCGGCCCGCATACCGCTCAAAGAAGGTAAGGAGACACTTACGGTCTCAGAGCCCTATGTGCTCGTCGTGCCGACCTATTGCGGCGACGACGGCCGTGGTGCGGTGCCGAAACAGGTGATCCGCTTCCTGAACGACGCGGGCAGCCGCTCTCACATCCGCGGCGTGATCGCAGCGGGCAACAGCAATTTCGGCGCGACCTACGGGATCGCCGGCGACGTCATTTCGGCCAAGTGTCGGGTACCCTATCTCTACCGGTTCGAGCTACTCGGAACCGACGAGGACGTCGCCAATGTCAAAAACGGGATGGAACGATTTTGGACGTCACAACACTCGAACGCCCCTTGAAGGCGACGGAAGCAGCGCTGGATTATCATGCGCTCAACGCGATGCTGAACCTCTACGACGAAGAGGGACGTATCCAGCTCGACAAGGACCGACAGGCGGCGAAACAGTACTTCCTCCAGCACGTCAACCAGAACACGGTGTTCTTCCATAATCTCCGGGAGAAGCTCGATTATCTGGTGACCGAGGGCTATTACGAGCAGGAAGTGCTGGATCAGTATTCCTTCAACTTCGTGCGTGATCTCTATGACCACGCCTATTCAAAGAAATTCCGCTTCCCGACCTTCCTCGGGGCGTTCAAATACTACACGTCCTATACGCTGAAGACCTTCGACGGAAAGCGTTATCTGGAGCGCTACGAGGACCGCGTCTGCATGGTGGCGATGGCCTTGGCGCGCGGCGACGAGGGGCTTGCCCGCGACCTCGTCGACGAGATCATTTCCGGCCGCTTCCAGCCGGCAACCCCGACTTTCCTCAACGCCGGCAAGAAGAGCCGCGGCGAACTCGTCTCCTGCTTTCTGCTCAGGATCGAAGACAACATGGAGAGCATCGGCCGGGCGATCAATTCGGCGCTGCAGCTTTCCAAACGCGGCGGCGGCGTGGCGCTGTCGCTCACCAACATCCGCGAGATGGGCGCACCGATCAAGCAGATCGAGAACCAGTCCTCCGGCGTCATCCCCGTCATGAAGCTTTTGGAGGACTCGTTCTCCTACGCCAACCAGCTTGGCGCCCGCCAGGGAGCCGGCGCTGTCTATCTGCATGCCCACCACCCCGACATCATGCGCTTCCTCGATACCAAGCGCGAAAACGCCGACGAGAAGATCCGCATCAAGACGCTGTCGCTCGGCGTCGTCATCCCCGACATCACCTTCGAACTCGCCCG
>JAESGS010000584.1_pt1 | contig 22802 bp, 21 predicted proteins | sample 9269761 | NCBI WGS metagenome assembly JAESGS01 (sample SAMN15741799, study PRJNA653493) | algae metagenome | isolation source: Cyanosarcina radialis HA8281-LM2 and co-occurring heterotrophs from damp... | place: USA: Makauwahi cave, Hawaii | collected 2011-01-06 | reverse complement strand
CACGACGTGGTTTGCCTCACACAGCCACGTCGTGCTTACGCCACGACGCTCGCCTTGTTTCTACCCCAGCCCCAGCTTCAGCGGGTCGTCTAGGTCCAGCGGGTTCGCCGGCGGGGGCGTCGTCTCCAGCCCGACCGACGGCACGTCGGCCGCCAGCCGGCGGCGGAGGTACGACGTGCCCGCCGCCCCGACCGCGCCGCCGACGGCCGCGTACAGCACGTCCGTCGGGGCCGCCACCCGCTCCGGGATGAACAACTGCCCCGCCTCCACGACCGCCGCCAGCGCCGCCGCGAGCAGCCCGCCGGCCACGATGCGGGACCGGCGGTTCGCCGCCGTCGCCGGGCCGCACGCGGCCACCACCACGCCGAACGGCAGGAAGGCGAGCATCCGCATGACCGCTTCTTCCAGCGCGCCCATGTAACTGACCTTCTCCTGCGTGTGCGCGAACGGGACCCAGTTCATCCGCGTCAGCCGGCCGTCGGCGATCGTGTTGTCGAACTCGAACGGCAGCCACGCGGCCACGGCCAGCCAGAGCAGCCACGCCTGGCCGAGGATCAGCGCCGCCTCCACGTCGATGCCCCCGCCGGCGGCCCGCACGCCCATGCCGCCGGCCAGCAGCCAGCCGAGCAGCACCGCCCCGCCGCCGAGCAGCACGTCGGTCGTACTCGGCGACCGGGACATCACGAGCAACTGCCCCGCTTCGAGCGCGAACGCCAACAGCAGGCCGAAGCCGAGGACCCGCCGGCCGGCCCGCACGGCCGCCGGCCACGCCGGCCCGCCCTCCGGCCGGACCGGGATCGCGAACGGCACGAACCCCAGGATCAGCCCGACCGGCAGGTACACGGCCGCGAGTTCCAGCCACGCCTGGCCCTTCCGCCACGCCGGGACGGCCGGGTTCGCGTCGAGTTCCGAGAACGGGCCGATCGTGACCTGCCCGTCCTTGAACTTGCGGACCCACGACGCCGGGCTGGCCGAGATGTCCAACGGCAGCAGCTGCGCGAGCGCCAGGGCCGCGACGTACAGCACGAGCAGCCCGACCGCCGGGGACCGGTAGCCGTCCCGGTCGAAGAGGTTCCGCAGGTGGTCCACCGCCCGCTGGCCGACGGCGGCGTACAGGAGCATCCCGACCGCAGACCCCGCGGCCTGCGCGAGGATGTCCGACCCGGACGTGGTCCGGCCGGGGAAGAAGAGCTGCCCGTACTCGACGGCCACGGCCAACGCCACGCACCACGGCCACCAGAAGACGAAGTGGCCGACGAACGTGCGGACCCGCGGCTCGCGGTCGAGCAGCCGCCACGCGAAGAGGAACAGGCCGAGCGGCAGGCCGAGGACGAAGTTCGCCGTCACGTCCGACCGGGACTGAATCCCGGCGCGGTTCTCGACCGCCCACCGGAACGCGCCGACGGACTCCCGGAGGTCGCGGGCGTGGAAGTCGAACGGGACGAAGCTGCCGTAGGCGGTGAACACGGCCACGCCGAGCGCCAGCCAGCCGAACACGCGGCGGGGCAGGAACTTGTCCGCCGACCGCTGCACCCAGGGGAACTCCCGCGCCATCCGGTCCGAGTTCACGACGGCACTCCGGGCGTGGGCGGCTTCTTCGGGGCCAGGTCCGGGTCGTCCGCGTCGGCCCGCTCCGGCACGACCCAGCTCGCGGCCGCGGCGGCCGTCGCCACCTTCAGCACCTCGTCCCGCTCCGGCGGCGGCGGCACGACGTACAGCCAGTCGATCGCCTTCAGCACCAGCCACAGGAACCCGAGCGCTAGCGGCATCATCAGCCACCCGGCGAGGTCGTGGACGATCTTGTCCCCGATCCACTTCCAGACGTTGTCCTTGTTGTCCGCCGCGACGTACACGATCGCCGTCGCGACGATCCGGATCGTGTTCGACAGGATGGCGATGGGGATGGAGCTGGCGAACACGAACACCCGGTCGCCCAGCGGCCGGTGCCGCATGAGCAGCGCGAACGCCGCCCCCATCGCCACGAACGTCAGCACCATGCTCAGGCCGGAGCAGGCCCACTCGACGCCGAGCCGCACGTCGCCGACGGTGATGACCGTCCCGCTCGGCCCGGCCACGTAGGACGGGTAGCCGAGGGTTTGCAGGACGAAGTTGCTCGACTGCGTCGCGATCTGCCGGAGCTTGAACGTGAACAAAATTTCAATACGGTCCGGCAGCTTCACCATGAACACGAGGAACGCGAGGCCCGGCCACGCCCACCGCAGCCCCGGCCGGCCGAGGACGATCAGCACGACGCCGGTGAGCGCGAGGATGAGGCCGACCCCCTGGCCGAACTCCTTCGCGATGTTGAACGTCCCGGCCGCGACGGAGATCGCGAGGCCGGCGAGGAGCGGGACGAGGCCGAGCGGCTCCGGCCACTCGACGAGCGGCGGGAACCGGCGGCGGCGCTGGTAGAGCAGGTAGCCGGCGACGACCGGCACGAGGACGCCGTGCGAGTAGTCGGCCTGGGTGAACCAGACGCGGACCATGTCCGGGATGGCGTTGTGGAACGCGAACCCGACGCCGACGAGCAGGACGACGACGACGAGCCGCCACGGCCGGGAGCGAACGACATCGGCGAGCGGTTGCGGGTCCACGGGCACGTCACGGTTCGGGGAGCGGGCGGTGTCGTGTCAGGATAGCAAAATCGTTATAACCGGACGGGCGGCCGTGCGAGGCGGGGTGAGGTCCGGGCGATTCTCGGTCCGCGGTTTCGCGCCGGGCCGAATTTTCGGCCGACGATGCGCCAGGGAAGCGAGTCAGCAATCATAGGACGGAAGAGCGAATCGTGCGCGGTGGCGCTTCTTCCCCTCGTTCGCCGGTTTGCTCTATAGTTGATAGTTTCGCCTCACCCGGAAGTCCGAGGACGCCCGTTGAACCCCACCGCGCTGGCCCGGTTCGCGACGAGCTGCGGGGCGTTCGCCCCGTTAGAAGTCGCCGTCGAGTACCTCGACGGGACGGTCGCGGCCACCGGCGTCCTCCAGCAGCCGTTCGCGCTCGTCGGCCGCGATTCGGCGTGCGACATCGCGCTCAGCTCGGACGAGATCGAACCGCAGGCGGCGTTCCTGCAAGTCATCGGCGGGCAGGTGTTCGTCGGCGACCTCGGCACGCGGGCCGGCGTCCGGTGGCACCACGGCCGCCACCCCTACGGGTGGATGTTCCCGCGGGAGCCGATCGCCGTCGGCCCGTTCGCGCTGCGGTTGACGCAGCCGGTGTCGCCGCACCCCGCGCCGTTCGGCGCGACGTTCCACCCGCTCGTGGCCGGGCCGGACGTGCCGGCCGGGCTGCCGCCGGTGGCCGTCGAGTTCCGCACCGGGCAGGCCGACCGCACACGATGGCCGGTGAACCGCGTGCTGACGCTCGTGGGGTCCGCGCCGGAGTGCAAGATTCACCTCGGCGGCCCGGACGTGGCCCCGCGGCACTGCTACCTGTTGCACACGCCGGACGGCCTGTGGGTCGTCGATCTCACCGGCCACACGCGGATTTTGGTGAACGGCACGCCCACGCGGTTCGCCCGCCTCGGGGAAGCGGACGAGCTGACCGTCGGCCGGTTCGTGATGAGTTGCACGTACCCGAACCCGATGGACGACGACGGCCTGGTGTCGTTCGACGACGTGCCGCGGGCCGTGCCGCGGGTTCCGGACCAGAGCAGCTCGACGCAGACGGCGCGGCGGCCGAAGGGGTTCGACCTGTCGCCGGGCGAGATCGCGGAGCTGGAGGCCCGCCGAACGACGCCGAAGACGGACTTCGACGTGGAGCTGCCGCCGCCGGGCCGGGGGGAGCCGGAACCGGCCGACTGGACCGCGGACGAGCCGACGGACCAGATCCACCGCCCGGCCGGCGTCGGGCCGCTGAGCGAGGGGGAGATCGCGCTGCTGGCCCCGGACTCCGGCGAGCTGGCGGCGACGCCGATGCCGCGGCCGCTGTTGCGGCAGCTCGCCGAGCTGCACGGGCGGATGGCCGCGCAGTTCCTGGAGGCGCTGCGGGGCCGGTACTCGGACGAGGAGTTGGCCCGGCTGGTGGACCTGACCCGCGAGCTGGCCGCGGCGCAGGCCGAATGGCTGGCCGCGCCGACGGAGGAAGCGTGGACGCGGCTGACGGAACTGCACGCCGAGCGGGAGACGGCGTGGGAGGCGCTGGCAAAGTAGTAGACACACTCCGTGTGCCGTCTGCTGTGCGCCGCGGTGAGTTCCGGCAGGTCTCCGCGGCCGGCAGGAGACGGCACACGGAGTGTGCCTATTACTATCGCCGAACCCGGCTTGACACGTTCCCCCACTTCCGCGTAATCCCCAGCACCGAAACGCGATCCGAAACAGCCACCCACGGGGAAGGATTCCCACGATGTCCGACCGGCCCGCGCCCGTCCCGCTGTGCGACGTGAACGCCCAGTACCGCGCCCTCCAGCAAGAAACCGACGCCGCCGTGCTGCGGGTCCTCGCGTCCGGGCTGGCGATCAACGGCCCGGACGTGGCCGCGTTCGAGCAGGAAGCCGCCGCGTACTGCGGCGCGAAGCACGCCGTCGGCTGCGCCAACGGCACGGACGCCATCCTGCTCGCGCTCGCGGCCCTCGACGTCGGCCCCGGCGACGAGGTCATCATCCCGCCGTTCACGTTCTTCGCCACCCTCGGCTCCGTGCTGCGGTGCGGGGCGACGCCGGTGTTCGCCGACGTGCAGCCGGACACGTTCAACATCGACCCGGCCGAGATCGAGAAGAAGGTCACCGCCCGGACGCGGGCGGTCATCCCGGTCCACCTGTTCGGCCAGTGCGCGGACATGACGGCGATTGAAGTTGTTGCGGCCAAGCACGGGCTGCACGTCATCGAGGACGCGGCCCAGTCGTTCGGCGCGAGCTACCGCGGCAAGAAGTGCGGCAGCTTCGGCGCGGTCAACTGCTTCAGCTTCTACCCGAGCAAGAACCTCGGCACGCTCGGCGACGCCGGAATGGTGACGACGAACGACGACCGCCTCGCGAAGAAACTGCTCGCGTACCGCAACCACGGCAGCGAGGTGAAGTACTTCCACAAGTACGTCGGCTGGAACGCCCGGCTGGACACGCTGCACGCCGCCATCCTGCGGGTGAAGTTGCGGCACGTCGATACGTGGATCGCCGGCCGCCGGGCCGCCGCGGCGCGGTACGACGCGATGCTCGACAGCCACGGCCTCACCGGGTTCCTGCGCCGCCCGGTATCGAAGCCGGACCGGACGCACACGTTCAACCAGTACACGATCCGCGTCGCGGCGAAGGACCGGGACGACCTGATGAAATTCCTGAAGGACAACGCCATCGGGTGCGACGTGTACTACCCGCTGCCGCTGCACCGGCAGGAGTGCGTCCGCCACCTCGGCCACCGCGAGGGCGAGTTCCCGGTGAGCGAGGAGGCGTCGCGGGCGGTGCTGTCGCTGCCGATGTTCCCGGAGATCACGGCCGAGCAGCAGCGGCGGGTGGTCGAGCGGCTCGCGGCGTTCGCGGAATCGCGAACCGTGCGCCGCGCGGCGTAACCACGGCGAACGGCACGGCGTGAGCGTGCCGGTGGAGCGCTCCACCGGCACGCTCACGCCGTGCCGTTCGCCGTTACGATGACACCCACCGCAGGTGCAACAGCGGGTACGGCCGGCCCTGGCCGTCCACCTCCGACCGGCCTTCCACGACGAACCCGCACGCCTCGTAGAAGGCGCGGCCCGCCGGGTTCTGCTCGTTGACCTCGACCGTCAGCTCGCGGTGCATCGCCTGGGCGTGCCGGACCAGCCGCCGCCCGACCCCGCGGCGCTGCCACTCCGGGGCGAGGAACAGCGACTCCATGTTGCTCCCGGCCATCCCCATGAACCCGACGGCCGTGCCGTTGTCGTCGGCCACGACCCAGAACTCGGTGGCGTCGGCCGCGAGGTAGTCTCGCACCTGCGGCGTCATGTCGCGGACGTCGTCGGCGGACACGAACCCGTGGGTCGCGCGGACGGCCCGCAGCCAGATATCCAGGAGGTCGTCCCGGTCGGCCGGCGTCGCCCGGCGGATGTGGATTGCGTCGCTCATGGTCCATCCTCGGTACGATCACTTCTCCTTCGTGAACACCCGCTCCCCGCCCCGCCGCTTGACCGTCATCCGGCCCTTCGCCACGTCGAACTCGATGACCACCACCCCTTCGATCTGGAACTTGGTCTCGGCCGTCGCCTCCAGCGGGACGGCGGAACCCGCACCGGGCGGCTTGAAGAACAGCGTCCCGCCGTCCCGGGTGATCGTGAGCTTCGCCGCCGCGTCCGGATTCGTGTACTCGCCGACGTACTTGTCCAGCACCTCCGGGGCAACGGCAACCGACTCCAGGGCGGGGACGGTGAACGGCTTCCCGTAGTAGACGTCGATGACGCCGCGGACGATGTTCTCCACCGGGTACACCTTCGCGTTCGTGGTGTACGCGACCGCCAGCCTTTCCTCCGGCAGGTACGCCAGCCACGCCCCGTAGTTGTCGGCCCCGCCGGCGTGCCCGTAGAACGTCTTCCCGGCGAACTTGTACCGTTCCATCCCCAACCCCATCTCGTCCCCGTCCCGGATGGTCCTCATCCGGTCGAGGCTCTCCTTCGAGACGACCTTTCCGTCGAAGAGCGCCTGGGCGAACGCGGCCAGGTCGCCCGGCGTGGACACCACGCCGCCGCCGCTGAAGAGGACGCTCGGGTGGGTTTCCGGGACCGGCTTCCAGTCTTTGCCGAGCCGCATGTACGTCAAGGCCTCGTTCTTCTTCCCGTCGATGGCCCCGGTCGCCAGGTACGTGTCCTTCAGCCCGACCTTCGACGTGATCCGGTCCCGGAGGGCTTCCCCGTAAGGCTTGCCGGTCACCCTCTCGATGATCAGCCCAAGGAGTTGGTAGCCGGAGTTGCTGTAGCGGAACTTGGCGTCCGGCTCGAAGTCGGGCTTGCCCTTGGCGATGAGGGCGAGCATCTCGTCCCGGCCCAAGGGGAGTGTGTTCGCGTTCGGCCCGTCCCGTTGGACGTTCGGGACGCCGCTGCGGTGGGCCAGGAGGTGGGCGACGGTGATCGTCCGGGCGTTCGGGACTTGCGGGCAGAACTGGTCGAGGGTGTCGGTCAGCTTCAGTTTCCCCTCGTCGACGAGCTGGAGGACCATCGCGGCGGTGAACGTCTTGGTGATCGACCCGATCCGGAACCGGCTCGCCGCGGTCAGCGGGTCCTTCGCGGTCCCATCGATCCGGCCGTAGCCGATGACGCGGGCGTAGACCACCTTCCCGTCTTTCACGACGGTCAGGCTGCCCATCGCCTTGCCCTTCTCGGCCAGCCGGGCGAAAAATTGGTCGAGTTTGGCCGTGTCCGGCGGGGTCTGCGGTTGGGCCACGCAGAGCAGGGTTGCCAGCAGAATGTCTGTAAACATGAACCGCCTCCTTGTAACTTTGCAGTACAAAGTATACGGCCGCTTGAGCGTGTCAAGAAAAAAGGCCTGGGCTTCGTCAGATCAAGTTGGATCGACCTGCGCCTGTGTTCGGCTCCTGGTCGTCACATCGCCGTCAATTTGCTAACGCCTACGCGACGTCCACCCGAGCGATCTCTGTTCGTCACCTTACCGCCCCGCCGATTTCCGTTGCACGTTTCCGCGCCGCGGCGCATCATAGTAGCACCTGCCTCTGCCCGCACGTTTCCCGCCTGCCGAGGAGCGGTTCATGCTCCGTGTACTGGGGTCCGAGAAAACGCTCTGCTCCGGCGTCACCCGCCGCGACATGCTCTGGGCCGGCGGCCTCAGCCTGTTCGGGCTGACGCTCACCGACTACCTCCGCGCCGCCACGCCCACGCCGGCCAAGAAGGACGCGCACTTCGGCAAGGCCAAGTCGTGCATCCTCCTGTTCCTCTACGGGTCGCCCAGCCAGCTCGAGTTCGCCGACCAGAAGCCGGACGCCCCGGTCGAGATCCGCGGGGAACTCGGGTCGATCGCGTCCAGCCTGCCCGGCTGCCAGGTGTGCGAGCTGCTGCCGAACACCGCGAAGGTGATGCACCACGTCACCGTCGCCCGGTCGCTGACGCACAACCAGCCGATCCACGGCGTCGCCTACGCGACCACCAGCGTGCCGGACATCGACGTGCAGATGGAACTCAACCCGCACGACCAGAAGCACTGGCCGTACATCGGGTCGGTCGTCGCGTACCTGGAGAAGCAGCACGGCCGCGGCAAGAAGCCGGTGCCGGACAACGTGTTCCTGCCGTGGCCGATGAGCAGCCAGCGGACCGGCGAGGTGGCGCGGGCCGGCCCGTACCCGGCGTTCCTCGGCAACGAGTACCGGCCGCACTTCACCCAGTTCCACGGCAAGGCGAACCGGAAGATCACGAAGACGCTGACGACCAGCACCGTCGAGTTCGACGAGCCCTACGTCGGCATCGACCCGGACGCGTACTTCACCCTCGGCGACGGGACGACGCTCCCGGCCGACGTGACCGTGGACCGGCTGAACACGCGGAAGTCGCTGTTGGAGCAGCTCGACGACGCCCGGCGGGTGCGGGACAAGATCGACACCCGCGACCCGTTCCGCGAGTCGGCCTACGGCATGATCGGCAGCGAGAAGATTCGCCGCGCCCTCGACGTGCGGCGGGAGACGCCGGCGACGCGGGACGCCTACGGCCACTCGCTGTTCGGCCAGTCGTGCCTCGCGGCCCGGCGGCTGGTGGAGGCCGGGTCGCGGTTCGTGACCGTGTTCTGGGACGAGTTCGGCCTCGCCGGGTCCGGGTGGGACACTCACTGGGAGCACTACCCGCGGATGAAGGACGAGCTAATGCCCGGCTTCGACCGCGGGTACGCCGGGCTGATCGCCGACCTGCACGCGCGGGGGATGCTGGACGACACGCTGGTGATCGTTCTGAGCGAGCACGGCCGGACGCCGCAGATCAACAAGGCGAAGGGCGGCGGCCGCGACCACTGGGCGCAGGCGTACACGGCGCTGTTCGCCGGCGGCGGCACGGCCCGCGGCCGCGTCGTCGGGAAGACGGACAAGATCGGCGGCACGGTGGTCGATTACCCGATCTCGCCGAAGGACGTGCTGGCGACGGTGTACCACCTGCTCGGCTACGACCTGGAGACGACACTGACCGACCGCGTCGGCCGCCCGCAGGTGCTCGTGCCGACGGGCCGGGTGATCCAGGACATCCTGGCGTGACGAGTAAGATGTGTTAGGCGGAATGGGTGGTGTCTCGGGGGCCAGTCATGCCTTCAGAAGAAGACAGTGCATATTGTGGCCGGTGTAAGCGACAGGTTCTCATTCGACGCCAAGTCCCCAACCACTTGATCCACGCTGTGGTGACACTGTTTACGTGTTTCTGGGGCGTGGTTTGGCTGGTCATTGCCTTGTTCGGCAACAGCTACTGGCGATGTACCAGATGTGGCTCGAACAACCTTTACGAGTGACGAACGGCGAATCACCATGAATCACTTCAACCGCCGTCAACTCCCCGCCGCGCTCGGCGCGGGCGTCCTTCTCACGGGGGCCGTCATGGCCGACGACAAGAAACCGGAGCCGGCGAAGGGACCGACCGAGGCCGCGTTCGAGCGGGACTACACGGCCCCGACGTTCAAGCCGTCGTGGAAGAAGCCGCAGGTCAACCGGCTGCTCGTGCAGGACTTCGTCGTCTTCGCCCACAGCGACCTCGCGATGACGAAGAAGCTGCTGGCGAAGGAGCCGGCCGTGCTGAACGCCGCGATGGACTGGGGCGGCGGCGACTGGGAGACGGCCCTCGGCGGCGCGTCGCACATGGGGAACCGCGAGATCGCGCTGTTCCTCATCGAGAGCGGGGCGCGGGTGGACCTGTTCGCGGCCGCGATGCTCGGGCAACTGGACGTGGTGAAGGCGCTGCTCGCGCTCCAGCCGAAGCTGATCGACGCGAAGGGGCCGCACGGGTTCAACCTGCACTGGCACGCGAACGCCGGCGGCAAGGACGCGGCGAAGGTTCTCGACTACCTACAGTCGGTGAAGAAAGTGGACCTGCCAAAGTTCCCGATGAAGAAATGACGCCGGGTTCTACCGGTCGTGCGGGTTGTTGCGGTCGCGTGAAGATTGGCCGGTTCCATTCCGTCCGGTCCGCCTTACCTCTTGCGCAAGGCGGCGTCTATGGTAGCGTATCATTGTGCCTTCAGAGCCGGCGTGTCGTGCGACCTGCGCGTAAATTAACGCTGGTGACAGGATTCCCCCCGGTCGGTCGGCACATTTCCCTACCCGGATTCACTGCCTCGCCTCGTTTATGACGTAAGTTTGCTCACATAACGGGACACCACGGAAGAACTACAGGAGGGTGCCATGCTGGTCCTCAGCCGGAAACTCGGGGAAAAAATCTACATCGGGGAAAATATCTGCATCACGGTCGTAGACATCGACCGGGGCAAGATTCGCCTCGGCATCGAGGCCCCGCGGGACGTGCCGATCTACCGCCAGGAACTGCTCCCGCTGCACCAACAACAGCAGCTCGCACAGGTCCACGCCAAGCCCGTCGCGGCCCCCGGTGGCTGATCTCGAGAGTTGAACCAACAGGCGGCGACGGTCGTGGACCGTCGCCGTTTTTCATTCACACGTCCCGACGACGACCCGCGGCCGCCCGGCCCGGTCCTTCCGCACCTTCGACGTGAAGTCCGCCGCCTGAAACAGCGCCGTCACTGCATCCCCCTGCGTGTGGCCGATCTCGACCATGAGCGCCCCGCCCGGCTTCAGCCACGCCTTCGCCTCGGCCGTCAGCCGGCGGTAGAACGCGAGGCCGTCCGTGCCGCCGTCGAGCGCGACGCGGGGTTCGTGGTCCCGCACTTCCGGCATCAGCGTTTCGATTTCCGACGGCGGGATGTAGGGCGGGTTGCTGACGATCAGGTCGAACGTCGTCCCCGGTTGCAGCGGGGCGAACAGGTTGCCGGTGAGCAACCGCACCCGGTCCGCGACGTTGTTCCGCTTCGCGTTCCGCCCGGCGACCGCGACGGCGTCCGGCGACACGTCCACGGCGGTGACGGCGGCGGTCTTCACCCCGGCCGCGACGCTGACGGCCACGCACCCGCTGCCGGTCCCCACGTCGAGGGCCGTCGGCGTCGGCCGCTTCTTCAGGAACTCGATCGCGGCATCGACGAGTGTTTCCGTGTCCGGCCGCGGGATGAGCACGGCCGACGTGACCTCGAACGGCAGCAGGTAGAACTCGCGGACGCCGACGAGGTAGGCGGTCGGGCAACGGTCGAGCCGCTTCTGGACGAGCTGCCGGAACGCGGCCCGCTCGCCGTCGTTGGGCTGCTCGTCGTACCGGACGATGAGGTCGATCCGCTTGCAGCCGAGGACGTGGGCGAGGAGCAGTTCCGCGTCGAGCCGGGGGGAGTCGAGGCCCTTCTTGGCGAAGTGGTCGGCCGTCCAGGCGAGCAGGGCCTTGATCGTCCAGGTCGTCTTGTCGGCCATCGGCGGCGGTGTCCGTTCCGGGGAGGCGTGCGGGTGACCCCTATAGTACCAGTTCCGCGGGGGAAGTAATTGTCAGAACTTGACGAATGGCAGCTTGGAGTTTCGCGGTGTCACGGGACAGCAAAATGCGAGCGCGGAGTTCGGGCGACATCGGGCCGAACTTCTCTTCGAGCAGGTCCATAAGTGACACCTTCAAGCCTTCCACCTGACCCACCTCTTGACCCCTACGAATGAGTGCCTGGTAGACCGAGGATTCTTCCATCTCCTGCACCCCCGAAAAGAGCGACTTGATTAACTCTGCATCATACCGCAACCCCATCAAAATGGAACTGCCGGCGAGGAAGCGGGCACGGGCTTGAGGCTCCGGTATCTCGCGACTCGCGCGATCCGTCAATCGCCCGACGAGTTCCGGCAGTCGCATGCGGGCTTCGTCGGTAAGTAGGCCGAGCGGGACCGTACCCAAGCCGCCGTTCAATAGGTCGTCCGCCCTCAAATCCCAGACGCGGACCACCTCGTAGTCAAAGGTCAAGAAGGTCTGGCCGTCGTGTCGGTTTCGGGCCACCCGCCCGGTGATGGTAGAGGCGTTCGCGTCACGCCGGAGCAGGATCGCCACGGAATGAACGGGGCCGCCGTAGCAACGGTTGAGGTAGATGTTGTACTCGAGTACCCGGTCGGGCAGGCCGCGGTCCCAACTGGATTGGACTTCCAGGTGCAAGAGGCCCGCCTTCCCCGGCAGCCGGAATACCTTATCCGCCGCCACTTGCACCGTCGAAACTTCTGGATCGAGCGGGATCAGTGGCCCCGGCGGCAGTCCGAGCAGCGGGGCCAGCCACGCCCCCCAATCGGGACCGCAATCCTCAAGGATTTGCTTCAGCGTGGCGTCGTAGTGCTTGGGCATGTGTTCACTCATACACCGCCGCGCCGGCAAGAGCAATGGCGAACAGCCGCCACTGTGCGACCTCCGGGTCGGTCCCCGGCTCGTTGTTTCGGCACCAGCCGTCGGGGTCGTGCAAGTAGCGGGCGAATGCGTCAAGGAAGGACGGCAGCGAAGTATTCTCCCAAGCGGTGGGGCTATCTTCCAGGCTCGCTGCCAGATGGGTTACAAAGGATGCCAAGTCCGTTCGCGATTGCACGGCGTTTTCGTTCATGGTGTTCCCTCGCATTCGGTGCAGCCTATACTCGCACCCGTACTGCAGATGTCAATTCACGGGAAGCCCGCGCTGCCTTCCATAAAACCACGGTGTCCCCACCTTCCGAGCGTGCCGATGGCGAAGTCGCTGACCTACCAGGATGCCGGGCTGAACCTGGAAACCTACGCCCAGACGATGGCCGGCGTGCAGAAGCTCATCGCCGGGACGTGGGGGCCGAACGTCATCCGCGCCCCGTTCAAGGGGGCCGGCGGCAAGGGCGGGAGTTTCGCCAGCCTCTACGACCTCGACCCGCCCGGCGGCGGCGGGCTGTTCGGCCGGCTGTTCAACCGCAAGTACAAGCGGCCGGTCCTCGTCACCTGCACCGACGGCGTCGGGTCGAAGCTCAAGATCGCCATGCTGGCGAACAAGTTCGACACCGTCGGCATCGACCTCGTCGCGATGAGCGTCAACGACCTCATCTGCACCGGCGGCGAGCCGCTCATGTTCCTCGACTACCTCGCGATGGACACGGACGACCCGGCCCGCACGGTGCAGCTCGTGAAGGGCATTGCCGACGGCTGCGCCGAGTCCGATTGCGCCCTCGTCGGCGGGGAGACGGCCATCCTGCCGGACTTCTACCGGCCCGGCGAGTTCGACCTGGCCGGGTTCTGCACCGGCATCGTCGAGCACGCCGGGATCATCGACGGGTCGCGGATCGAGATCGGCGACGCGGTGATCGGCCTCGCCGCCAGCGGCGTCCACTCGAACGGGTACAGCCTGGTGCGGAAGGCCGTGTTCGACGCGGCCGGGCTGACCGTGGACGCGCACGTCCCGGACCTCGGCACGACCGTCGGCGACGTGCTCCTCACCCCGACGCGGCTGTACGTCCGGCCGGTGCGGGCGGTGCTGGAGCACTACCCGGTGAAGAAGAAGGGCGTGATCCACGGCCTCGCCAACATCACCGGCGGCGGGCTGCCGGACAACGTCGGCCGCATCCTGCCGCCGGGCCGTCGGGTGCGGATTCGGCGTGGCAGTTGGCCGGTGCTGCCGGTGTTCCCGTGGCTGCAACGGCTCGGCAACGTCGAGCAGGCGGAGATGGAGCGGGTGTTCAACATGGGCGTCGGGTTCGTGATGGTCGTGTCGCCGAGCTTCGCGGACAGCGTGGTGAAGCAGCTGAAGGCGCTGAGCGTCGAGGCGTGGCCGATCGGCGAGGTGACGGCCGGCGAGGCGGGCGTGGAGTTGGTGGATTAGACGAGGTTAAGCGCCATGTCGCGTGAATCCTTCCGCGATACGCTGGTGGCGTCCGCGGCCGAACTTGGCTACTCGCATGATCGGTTTCGGCCGCTCGAGGACGAGGAGGCAGGGCGAGTCGCTTCGGCGGTCGAAGCGACCTTTGGTGACGCGGCGAACGGGGCGATGGTTGGTTGGTGGTATTCGACGCGATCCTGTCCCTTGCCGACCGAGTCTCGGTGCTTCCGTGAAGGCGGGTGGCGGTACTTACTTGATGTGGCTTTCGGACCGACCGACCGCGTGTGGTTATTGACGGAAAACTGGGGCGGCGGTCCTCCGATAACTCTTGCCTTCGAGAGCACGGCGGAAGTCGTTCTGGCGGTTTTGGGGAACACCTTCGGATTTGAGTACATCGTCGTCGATCAACAATTCCGGTGGCTGTTCGCAGAGGACCACGAAGACTGTGTGATGGTGGCCGGCACCGAGGCGGTAAGACGGCTACAAGCAATTCCGGGAACGACCGCGAGCTGACAGGGATAGACGTTTCGTTCTCAACTCTTATACTTTCTGTTCGTATCCGGGTGCGAACGTTCCCCGGCAGACCTTGAATCGGAGGCCGACCATGGCGAAGGGCAAAGAGGCTCGCCACATCATCAAGCTCGTGAGCAGCGAGAGCAACCACTGCTACTTCACCGAGAAGAACAAGAACAACACGAAGGACCGCATCCAACTGCGGAAGTACGACCCGACGCTGCGGAAGCACGTCATGTACAAGGAAGCGGGCAAGCTGTAACCCGGCCGCGAACCCGGCGAACGCCCCGCATCTCGCGGGGCGTCGTCATTTCGGGACTTCCCCATGCTCCAATCCTCGATCCCCGGCGTGCCCCGGCGGCAGGGCAAGGTCCGCGACGTGTACGACCTCGGCGACACGCTCGCCATCGTCGCCACGGACCGCATCAGCGCGTTCGACTGGGTCATGCCCACGCCCGTCCCCGGCAAGGGGCGCATCCTCACGGCCATGACCCGGTTCTGGCTCGACTTCCTCGCCGTCCCGAACCACTTCCTCAGCGACGATGTTTCGCAACTGCCCGCCGCGTTCCGACCGTTCGCAGCCGACCTGGCCGGTCGGACGATGATTGTGAAGAAAACGACGGTCATCCCCATCGAGTGCGTGGCCCGCGGCTACCTCGCCGGGTCTGGGTGGAAGGAATACAAGCGGCACGGCACGGTCTGCGGCATCCCGCTGCCCGCCGGGCTGATGGAAGCGGACCGGCTCCCCGAACCGATCTTCACCCCGGCGACGAAGGCCGAGACGGGGCACGACGAGAACATCGGTTTCGACGAGATGGCGAAGGCCGTCGGCCGCGACACGGCCGAGGAGCTGAAGGCCCGCACCATCGACATCTACCGCCGCGCCGCGGCGCACGCCGAGTCGCGGGGGATCCTCCTCGCGGACACGAAATTCGAGTGGGGCCGCCTGCCGTCCGGCGAGGTCATCCTCATCGACGAGGTGCTAACGCCGGACAGCTCGCGGTTCTGGCCGAAGGAGTCGTACCGGCCCGGCGGGTCGCCGCCGTCGTTCGACAAGCAGTTCCTTCGCGACTGGCTCGAAACGACCGGCTGGGACAAGGCCAGCCCACCGCCGGAGCTGCCGGCCGACGTGGTCGCGAAGACCGCCGCGAAGTACCAGGAGGCGCTCGACCGGCTGACCCGGTAGCGGCGGTCACTGCGGCGGGCCGCCGGGGACCATGACCATCCACTCGATCCCGAACTTGTCCGTCAGCATGCCGTACTTCGGCGACCAGAACGTCTTCACCAGCGGCATCGTCACCTTGCCGCCGGCCGCCAGCGCGTCGAACGCCCGGTCGGCCTCCGCCTCCGTCGGCACGGACAGCGCCAGCGAGAACCCGTGGTACTTCCCGCCGGACCCCTCCTCGCACCCGTCGGAGCCGAACAGCACCGTGTCGCCGACGCGGAAGCTGCTGTGCATGACCTTCTTCTCGAACCCCGGCTGCAACATCCCCTCCGGCGGCTGCTCCGGGCTTTGGTCGAACCGCATCACCATCTCGACCTGCGCGCCGACGGCGTGCTTGTAGAACTCGAGCGCCTCCTCGCAGCGGCCGCCGAAGAAGAGGTAGGGCTGAACGATCTTGGCCGACATTGACGGTCCTCCGGGTGGTGCGGGCCGGCGGCGGGAGGCCGCCGGCCCCGGTCTACCAACACGTCGAACCGGCCGTCGGGGGATCGACAGCGGAAGTGGAAATTTCTGTCGCCGTTCACCCGCCGCGCGTCACGAAAATGGGTTCCGTACCGCGTACCGTGTACCGGGTACTGGGTACTCGGTACCGGGTACTGGGTACTGGGTACTCGGTCAGCGGGAACCAATTCAAAACGACGCCGCGGCCGGCCGAGGTCACTCCTCCCACTTCACGAACGCTTCCATCGCGTAGTACTCCGGCAGCCCGAGCGCGTCGAACGTCTTCGCCGTGCCGAGGTTGCGGTCCTCGGCCCGCTGCCAGAACTCGCGGCGGTCCGTCCCGCCGGGGAACATCGCCTGGTCCTTCTGCGACTGGTGGCGGAAAATCGCCTGCTTCTTCCGCTCCAGCACGTCCGGCGACAGCGGCACGGCCATCTCGACCTCGTGCGGCTCCCACTCCTCCCACGCCCCCTTGTACAGCCACACGTCGAACATCTGTTGTTTCTTCCGCACCCGGCGGACGGCCTCGTAGATCGCCTCGGCGCACGTCCGGTGCGTGCCGTGCGGGTCGGACAGCTCCCCGGCCACGTAAATCTGCGCCGGCGTCAGCCGCTCGAACAGCCCGATGATGTCGTCGATGTCCTGCGGCTGGATCGGGTTCTTCGTCACCGTCCCGGTCCGGTAGAACCGCAGGTTCATGAACTCCAACTGGTCCGGCGGGATGCCGCACGCCAGGGCGGCGGCGCGGGCCTCCGTCGCGCGGATCATCCCCTTGATCGACAGTAGGTCCGGCGAGTCCGGCTGGCCCGGCTTCTTCTCGTCCAGGAACTTGTACACCCGCTCCTTCACCGTCCCGGCCGACGACTTCTCCCCGCCCTCGCCGAACCCGCTCAGGAACTCGTCCACGAAATCGACGAACCGCCGGGCGTCGTGGTCGAACACGGCGATGTTCCCGCTCGTCATGTACGCGATGTGGACCTTGTGCCCCTGCTCCACGAGGCGGATGATCGTGCCGCCCATGCTGATCACGTCGTCGTCCGGGTGCGGGCTGAACACGAGGATCGACTTTTTCTCGCCCTTGCCGGCCGGGTAGTGCTGGATCGTGCCGAGCCGGTCGTGGAACACCTGCTCGCCGATCTTCTCGGCCGGCCCCTTCTCGCGGAGCAGTTCGTACAAGAGGTGGTCGCGGAAGTCGGCGTCGTTCAGCTTCTGCAACCCCTTCTTCACGCTCAACGACAGCCCGACGACGGCCCGGCGGACGGTTTCGGGGGTCCAGTCGCACGGCCCGACCTCCCACGGCCGCTTGATCGCGGTCAGTTCGGCGGCGGCGGCCGTGTCGAGGAGGAACAGGGCGTTCGCGTGGTCCTGCAAGAAGCTCGCGGTCACGGCCTCGGACGGCGGCTGCTCGAGCGCCTTGTACACGACCGGGGCCTTGTGCTCGCCGAACGCCATGAGGAAGATGCGGCGGGCGTCCAGGATGCTGGCGACGCCCATCGTGATCGCCTGGGCCGGGACGTTCTCCTCGCCGAAGAAGCCGGGGGCGGCGTCGCGGCGGGTGATGCTGTCGAGCGTGACCATCCGCGTGCGGCTGTTGTGCGGGCTGCCGGGTTCGTTGAACCCGATGTGCCCGGTCCGGCCGATGCCGAGGATTTGGATGTCGATGCCGCCGGCCGCCTTGATCTTCTGCTCGTAGTCGGCGCAGAACGCCTCAATCTCCTCCGGCCGCAGCGTGCCGTCCGGGATGTGGATGTTCTCCCACTTCACGTTGACGTGGTTGAAGAACGTCTCGTGCATCCACCGGAAGTAGCTGTGCGGGTCCTCCTTCGGGATCGGGTAGTACTCGTCCAGGTTGAACGTGACGACCCGCGACAGGTCGAGCTTCTCTTCTTTGTGGAGGCGGATGAGTTCGCGGTACAGGCCGACGGGCGTGCTGCCGGTGGCGAGGCCGAGGACGGTCGGCTTGCCGGCGGCGTTGCGGGACCGGACGAGCTTGTCGATCTCGCGGGCGACGAACGCGGACGCGGCGACGCTGTTCGGGAAGGCAATGGTGGGGACGCGGGTGTGCGGCAGGTGGTGGACCGTGGCGGCCATACGGCGAACGTCTCCGGCGGGGGTGAGTGAAGGGGTGTTGTACTAACCACGAAAGCCCCGGCACGGCCGTGCCGGGGCGTCCGCCCTCACTTCAACAGCGCCGCGACCGGCTTCGCGATCGCGTCCGCCCAGATCGCGTACCCCTTCTCCGACAGGTGCAGGTAGTCCGGCATCGTCCCGACCGGCAGCCCACCGGTTTCGTCCAGGAACTTCTCGCCGATGTCCAGGTACGTCACCGCCGACCCGTCCGCCAGCTTCGCCAAGAGCGCGTTCACCGCCGCCGTCTTCGGGTGCAGGTCCTCCTTCGCCACCACCTTCACGCCCGCCTCCGCGAGCGGCTTGCCGGGCTTCGCGCTCCGCGGGAACACCCCGAGCAACAGCACCTTCGCCTTCGGCTTCTGCTTCTTGAACTCCGCCAGGATCGCCTTCACCCCGTCCGCGATCTGCTCCGGCGTGTTCGCGGCGAAGTTGTTCGTGCCGATCATCATGACGATCACCTTCGGGTCGATGCCGTCGAGTTCCTTCCCCGCGGTGACCCGCCACAGGACGTGCTGCGTCCGGTCGCCGCCGATGCCGAAGTTCGCCGCGTTCCACGCCTTGAACTTCTCGGCCCACACCGCCTTGCCGGCCCCGTCCCACCCGCGGGTGATCGAGTCGCCGATGAACAGCACGTCCACGTTCCCCTTCTTGGCCCGCTCGACGAACCCCTCGTGCAGCTTCACGGACCGGTCGTCCTTCCGCTGCAGCGGGACGGCGGCGTCCTCGGCCGGCTTGTCCTGGCCGACGGCGGTGAGGGCGAGGGCGGCCGCGAGCAGGGCGGCCGTCGGGCGACGATGGCAAGAGAGCATGGTGGAACCCACAACGTGAAGGAAGGAGGGAACCGCGCCGGTCCGGCGCGGCCCCGGTATTGAACGACGCCGGCCGAACGGCGGCAACGCGGCCCGCCCTCATCAGGCTCTCACTTGACTCCCCGCCGGCCGATCCCGACATTGAACCCACGCTCGGCCCGCCGCGCCCCCCGCCGCCACCGCCGCCACCGCCACCATGACCGACCCCCGCCGGCTCGTCGTCGCCCTCGCCGTGACGGCCCTCGCCTCCGCCGCCGTCCGCGGCCAGGACCCCTCGCCGCTGAAGCTGCTCGGCCTCTACCCGGCCGGGCTGCGGGCCACCGTCTCCGACCGGTGGAGCGAACTCACATTCACCGTCGCCAATCCGGGGCCGACGCCCCGCGACGCGCGGGTCGTCGTCGGCTACGCCGGCGCGGCCGAGACCGGGTACGGGCGGGACATCTCCGTCCCGGCGAACACGGCCGTGACCTCCTGGGTGACGATCGGCCCGGCCCCGGCCGCCGGGGCGAGCATCAGCCGCGAAATCCAGATGGTCCTGTACGACCGGACCGGCGGCACGCCGGTCGTCGTCCGCCCGGCGACGGAGGAGCGGACCCGCGGCCGGGCCGTGCTGTACCGGCCGAAGGAGACCACCACCGCCCTGTTCGTGGACGACCCGGCGGAGGAAGACCTCACGTCGTTCCGCCGGCCGACGCCGGACCAGGAGGCGCTGACGCTGCTCCGGGTGCTGCGGGCGGTCCGGAACCAGTCCGAGCACGTGTCCGTCGTCCGGGAGCCGCGGCTGCCGACGACGCCGGAGGCCTACGACGGGATCGACCAGATCGTGCTGGCGAACGACCGGCTGAAGGCCGACCCGCTCACCCGCGCCGCCGTCCGCCGGTGGGTCGAGCAGGGCGGCTACCTGTGGGTGATGCTGGACCAGGTCGATCCCGACTTCCTCGCGGCCCTGTTCGGGGAGGAGTTCGCCCCGCACGTCGTCGGCCGGACGAGCCTCACGGGCGTCCGGGTCCAGTCCCGGCTGGGCAAGGACCCGCGGCCGAACCCCGGCGACAAGGCCGGGCTGCGGGAGTACGAGCGGCCGGTCCCGTTCGTCCGGGTCGCGGCGTCCGGGCACGAGAGCGTCCTCCTTTACGCGGACGGGTGGCCGGCGGCGTTCACGCAGCGGCTCGGCCGGGGGAAGGTGCTGTTCACCGCCCTCGGCCCGACCGGGTGGCACCGGCCGCGGGCGGCGGCCGCGAACCCGCGGGCCAGGGGCGGGGACCCGCCGTCGCCGTTCAAGGACATCCCGGACCTGCCGGTCGCGCTGGACCACCTGCTGGAGCTGTCCGCCGACATGAAGCCGGTCGAGCACCCGTTCGCCCCGGCCGACCTGCAGCCGCCGCTGATGGACGAGATCGGGTACGCGGTCCCCGGCCGCGGGGCGGTGGCGGCGACGCTCGGCGGGTTCGTGCTGGCCCTGTTCGGCCTGTCGTTCGTCGTCCGCCGGTCGCGGCGGACGGAACTCGTCGGCTGGCTCGGCCCGGCGGCGGCGGTCGCGGCCGGCGGGCTGCTCGTCGGCCTCGGCAGCGCGTCCCGCAACGCCGTCCCGCCGACCGGGGCGACGGCCGAGATCGTCGAGGCCATCCCGGCGACCGACGAGGTCGTCCGCCGCGGGCTGTTCGCCACGTACCACCCGGCGTCCGGCCCGGTGACGCTCGCCGCCCCGGCCGGCGGGCGGCTCGCCTTCGACTTCGCCGGGCTGGAAGGTCAACCCCGGACGCGGGTGCAGACCGACCTCGACTCCTGGCGGTACGAGAACCTGCAACTGCCGGCCGGCGTCCGGCAGGGGCCGTTCCGCGCCACGACGGCGACGCCGATGTCCGCCGTCGCGGCGTTCGGCCCGGACGGGTTGCGGGGGACGTTCACGGCCCCGATGTTCCGCGACCCGACGGACGCCGTCCTCGCCGCCCGCGGCCGCGACCCGGTGGCGGTGCGGTTCGCGGCCGACGGGGCGTTCGCCGTCGGCCCGGCCGACGCGCTGTCGCCCGGCCAGTTCGTCGCCGGCGCGGTCCTGTCCGACCGCCAGCAGCGGCGGCAGGACGTGTTCCGCAAATTGTTGACGCCGGCCCCGCCGGACCACTTCGGCGACCGCGACCATTTGCTCGCGTGGACGACGGCCGCCCACGTCCCGTTCGCGACGACCGAGGGTGCCCGCACGGTCGGGGCGTCGCTGGCGGTCGTGCCGGTCGAGTACCGGCCGCCGCCGGCCGGGACGCGGGTACTGGTCCCGCGGGCGTTCGTCCCGTACCGCCGGGTGCTGGACGGCAACGCGATCGGCATGACGACGGAGTCGGCGTACCCGATCGACCTGCGGGTGCGGTTCCAGGTCCCGCCGTCGGTCGTCCCGCTTGAGGTGGAGAAGGCGACGGTGACGGTAAAAATGAAGGCCGGGTCGCGGAAGGTGACGCTCGGCGGGTACGCCGGGGAGAGGCCGACGCCGCTGCGGGTCGTGGACGGGCCGACGGAGCCGGTGGTGCTGGAGGTGACCGACCCGCAGCTGCTGAAGCTGGACGCCGCCGGCGGCTGGCACTTCCAGCTCGCGGTCGGCGGCGCGGCGGCCGGCGGCGGCCGGCTGGACGAGGTGTGGACGATCGAGTCGCTGGGCGTCGAGTTCGTCGGCACGACGGCGGCGCGGAGGTAGGGCGGTCGGGCCAGTTTTCGTAGGGCGGGTCAAGGCTTTGCGCCGACCCGCCGGGGGACCGCAACCACACGCTGAAGAAACGCTGAGGGGCTGGGCGCGACGGCGGGTCGGCGCAAAGCCTTGACCCGCCCTACAAGAGGCGAGCCGGCGTTCGCGAATTGGCAACATTTGAGGGAACCCTTATGGGCAGCGACGGGCCGGTCATCGAGACGAAGGAGCTGACGAAGAAGTACGGCTCGTTCGTCGCCCTCAACGGCCTGTCCATCGCCGTGGACCGCGGCCAAATCCTCGGGTTCATCGGGCCGAACGGCGCGGGCAAGACCACCACCATCAAAATCCTCGTCGGCCTCGCCCGGCCCACGTCCGGGACGGCGACCGTCGCCGGGATCGACTGCGCGAAGGACGCCCGCCGGATCAAGCGGCTGCTCGGGTACATGCCGGACACGTTCGGCTCTTACGACAACATGCGGGTCGGCGAGTACCTCGACTTCTTCGGCGCGGCCTACGGCATCGGCCGCCGGGACCGCGGCAAGCGGATCGACGAGGTGCTGGAGGTCGCCAGCGCCGGCAAGTTCAAGGACCTGTACGTCGAGAGCCTCAGCCACGGGATGAAGCAGCGGGTGGCCATCGCCCGCACGCTGCTGCACGACCCCGTCGCGCTGATTCTCGACGAGCCGGCCAACGGCCTCGACCCGCAGGCCCGGATCGAGATGCGGCAGCTCCTGCTCGACCTCGCGGCCCGCGGCAAGACGCTGATCGTGACGAGCCACATCCTGCCGGAGCTGGCCCGCATCTGCGACAAGTGCGCGATCATCACCCGCGGCAAGCTCCGGGCCTACGGCACGCTCGCGGAGATCGGCCGGCAGCTCAGCCAGCTCCGCACGATGGAGGTGCTGGTGGCGAACGACCGCGACCTGGACCGGGCGTGCGAGTTGATCCGCCCGCACGTCGAGCCGCACGCGGACGTGACGGCGTCGCCGGCCGAGTTCGCGGTCCGGTTCCGGACGGCGAAGCCGGACGAGGAGTTGGCCGGCGTGCTGGCGGCGCTAGTGGCGGCCGGCGTGCCGGTGACGCAGTTCCGCGAGGTGCAGACCGACCTGGAGGAGGCGTTCATGACCGTGGCCCGGTCCGACGACGAGCCGGGGGCGAAGTCGTGAACAAAGACACTCTCGCGGGTCGGTCGGTCTTGGCTTTGTTCCCTCCCCCCTTGGGGGGGAGGGTTAGGGAGGG
>JAESGS010000583.1_pt1 | contig 22819 bp, 20 predicted proteins | sample 9269761 | NCBI WGS metagenome assembly JAESGS01 (sample SAMN15741799, study PRJNA653493) | algae metagenome | isolation source: Cyanosarcina radialis HA8281-LM2 and co-occurring heterotrophs from damp... | place: USA: Makauwahi cave, Hawaii | collected 2011-01-06 | reverse complement strand
CGAGCACGTCGCCCTGGATGGCGATGCGGTTCTTGTCGCGGCAGGCGATCTGCATGATCGGGGCGTAGCCCATGCGGGTCAAAAGCGCGCAGATGCCGACCGAGGACATGTGGCAGTTGGCGCCCGATGCGTCGACCGCGTTGATGCCGTCGACCCAGCCGTCGAAGATCGCGGCACGCTCGTAGACGTCCTGCGGGTTGGCGCTGTCGGGCGGGTTGAGTTCGGCGGTGACGGCGAATTCGCCGCGGCGCAGAACCCGTTCAAGACGGCCGCGGGAGGAATGGCCGGGCAGGGGCTCGAGCGGCGCACCGGGATCGAAGGGATTGATGTCGGGGCTCATGCCTGGCCTTCCTTGGATGCCGCTTCACGGCGCGCTGCGGCTTCCGCCGTCACGCGCAGCCAGGACGAAGTTTCGCGCAGCGACTGGTTGACCGGCTTCTGCACGTTCATGATGGCGTTGCCCTTCTCCATGTTCTGCGAGCCCTTCCAGGCCTGGACCCAGACGCAGGGCATGTCCGGCTCGACTTCGCAATTGCCGTTGGCGCGCACGCCGCCACAGGGGCCGTTGCGCAGCTGCTTCGGACAGTTCATCGGGCAGGACATGCCCGTGGACGACAGCGCGCACTGGCCGCACATCCGACAGTCGAAGAGGAAGCCTTTCACATGGCGTTCGACGAACGTCACCGGGCGCTCGACCCGGCCGTAGCCCAGCGCGTTCCACAGCGGATGAAGCAGCAGGAACAGGTCGGCGAAGCGGTGGTAGAACCATTCGAGGAAGCGGGAGTTGCGGACCGCCCAGAGGCGGACCGTATATTTGTGGCGCGAGCGGCGGCTCGGCGAGACGCCAGACGGCGTGAACGCGCCGGTCGCGGCCTTGGCGGCCGGTGCGGCGTTGCCTTTCATGACCTTCGGCTCGCTCGGCGGTTTGGCGTCAGCCATTGTCGCGGCCTCCTGCCTTGACGAGGGCGACGAGGCGTTCGCGGTCGTAGGCCGCTTCGAGCTCGGCGGCAGCCTGGTCGGCTTCCGTTTCCAGATCGTCGGAGACCGGCACCGGATCGGCCTTGCGCCATTCGGCGAGGTAGTCGTCGGTTTCAGCCGCACCGGTGCGCATGGCGCACATGTCGATCGCCTCGGTGAAACGCAGCGACAGCTCGCGCTTTGCCGTCGTGCGGCCCTTCTTGATGATGACCTGGGCCGGAATGTCGCGCCAGTAGACGATAATGCGATCTGCCATCGGGTGTCGTTCTCCTCCCCTGCATGTTTCCTTTAATCGGTGTCGATTAAAGGTCAAAAACATGCAGCACTCTAAAGCGCCACAGCGACCCTTGCGCGTCTCATGAGCCGCGCGGCGCTGTAGTGCGACAATGCGCATGTGCAGGCTTGCGGGCTCATCTCGACACGACGTCGGATATGTCCAAAAACGACGCGCGGCGACGAGCCGTCGCGGGCGTGCTTTTTTCGATGCGCGAGCGTCGACCGGGTGGTCCGCGGTGTCAATGCTGATCGGTGCGGATTGCCCACAGTTTCAGGCTTTTAGCGCGCATGCGTGGACGTCGATAACTCTTTGCTCCGCCTACCAGATCCGACGCGTCAGACCGTTCCACACCCAGGTCCAGATCGGCGGGTGATACCATTGCCGTGACGGACCTGCGACATCGACGGTCCGCAGATTTCCATCGAGCGCATCCGCGACCGCGGCGATCGCGATCTGTGTTGAGGCGGCCGTCTGCAGCAGCGGATAGGTGTGCATCGTATCGTGAGGGGCAGGCTTCTGGCGCGACTGGTAGAGCACGCCGCCGGTATCGACGCCCGCATCGACCAGATGCACGGTCGCTCCGAAGTTTTCGAGGTCGTTGTTGGCCCGCGCCCAGTAGCCGCCCATCAGGCCGCGATAGGCCGGGTTGATGCCGGCGTGGAAGTTGATGACCGGGCAGGGCATCGCCGCCAGCGTCTCTGCCTTCAGCATGCGGCAGCTGATAAGGAAGACGACTTCCGGCTCCAGTGCGCGGATCTGCGCGATGGCGTCCGTGTCGTTGACCGAGGCGATGGATGTGACCGAAATCGAAGAATCGGCTTTCCCCGAAGCCTTGTAGGTTGCAAGGATCTCTTCCGCCCGCTTGCGGGTAAAACGCTTGCCGAACCGCGAGGCGATCATGGTCGCAAGCTGCCCCAGCGCCGTCAGCCAGCCGAGCTTGCGCGCCCGGCGGCGCAGGAACAGGCCCTTCGATTCCGGCTGCTCCTCGACGACCGTGACGTCGGCGAAACGCGCGGCGAACGCGTTGATCATGATCCAGGGGTTCTCGCCGCCCGCGGTCACCACGACGACGCGGCCGGGGCGTCTGCCTGCTGCTTGATTTTGGCTGGCGATGTCGGTCATGGCGGCCCCGCGGATGAACAGGGCCGAGTTATGAAGGCTTGCCCGTTACCGCCGGCTTAACTGGTTCCAGTACCATTCGGCGACACCGCCACCGAGAACGACGAGGGCGACGGATTCGACCATCTTCACGTCATCCGAGAGGCTGCAGACCGCGCCGACGACCAGCGACAGCAGCAGCCCGGCGGCGCAGCCAATGGCGTAGGGCAGGTATTCGAGGAATTTCACTGGTGTGCCTCCCGTCCCAAGGCGCAGCCGTCGCGCACCGGGATGTAACGTAGGGTAGCGCAGATATAGGGATTAGGAAGGGCTTATTTTTCGTCGCAGGAGCGAGCGCTCACGGAAGCCGCGGCGCTTCGGTCAGCATCTGTGGATGAGGCTAGCCGGAGTACCTGCAAAGTGCGCGGCAGCGAGCTATTTCAGGTAGGCGCGCACCACATCCACCAGTTCGGCTGCCGCTTCGTCGCGGTCCTTCTGCGACAGCTCGGCGGCGGCTAGATGCATGTGGATGTGGTCTTCAACCACTTCCGCCATCAGCCCGTTGACCGCGCCGCGGATGCCGGCGATCACCTGCATGACCTCGGCGCAGCCCTTTTCCTCCTCCAGCATCCGCTCGACCGCCTCCATCTGGCCGCGCAGCCGACGGACCCGGTTGATGAGCTTCTGCTTCTCGCGGATGGTATGGGTCATCGCAAACTCCGGTTTCGGGCGCCGCCGCTATGCGGCCCGTGGTTCCACCTCCACGGTCACATGCGACAAATCGTGAATGGCGGCAAGCTTTTCGCGATAATAGGACGGTGCCCGCGGGTTGTCGGCGACGATCGAGACGATGGCGCCGTGGTGACCAGGCCCGAGCTGCCAGACATGCAGATCGACGATCTCGGCATCTTCCTTGGCAACGATCTCGCCGATCTCCTCGGGCAGGTCTTCGTCATCGGGGATGTAGTCGAGCAAGGTCGCGCCCGTGTCGCGGATGAGGCCGAAGGACCAGCGGGCAATCACGAGCGCGCCGACGATGCCCATGGCAGGGTCGAGCCACAGCCAGCCATAGAGCGCACCGAGGGCAAGGGCGACAATGGCGAGAACCGAGGTCAGCGCGTCGGCAAGCACGTGCAGATAGGCGGCGCGCAGGTTTCGATCCTGTCCGCCATGGTGGTGGCCGTGATGATCGTGGTGATGATGGCCGTGATCGTCCTTCAAGAGCCAGGCGCAGACGAGATTGACGATGAGACCGGCAACGGCAACGAGGATCGCCTCGCTGAAATCGATCGTGACCGGAGCGTTGAGGCGGCGCAGGCTTTCCCAGCCGATCAAAAGCGCGATGAGCGCCAGCACGATAGCGCTGGAGAAGCCTGCAAGGTCACCCAGCTTCCCGGTGCCGAAGGTGAAACGGCGATTGTTCGAGTGCTTGCGCGCATAGAGATAAGCAAGCGCTGCGATCAGCATCGCAGCCGCATGGGTCGACATGTGCCAGCCGTCGGCAACGAGCGCCATCGAGCCGAAGATCTGACCTGCCGCGATCTCGACCACCATCATCGTCGCCGTCACGGCTATGACGATCCAGGTCCGCCGTTCGTTGCGCTCGTGATTGCCGCCAAGGAAGACGTGATCATGGCTGGCCGCGAGCACGCGCGCCTCGTCATGCGAATGCCCGTGGTGGTGATGATGGTCGTGATTGCCCATGTCGATACCTCCAATATTATATAGGGGGGTACCCTATATTGGATTCGACGTAAAGCCTCTGTTTCGGGTCTGCGATTTCAGCTTGATGATGTCGCAAATTCACGCCTTCAGCAGCGACCCCGTCAGATCGCCATAGCCGGTGAAGCGGTATTCGTAGTCCAGCCCCAGTCGCTCCGCCGCCTTCCTTGCCTTCTCCTGCAAGCCTTCGTCCTCCTGCTGTGACAGATAGACGAGCTTGCGGTAGTGGCCGAAATACATGTCCCGGAGCTCCGGGTGCCGGTCGAGGCCGAGCGGTTCGATGACGAAGGCTTCGAACTGGCGGGCGAGAAAGTCGGTCAAGAAGAAGGCGGTGAGGTCGTCGTCCCAGCGGCGCGCGAAATCGTCGTTGCCGGCAAAGAAGGAGTAACAGTGCGGGCCGGGGATGCGTTCGACTTTTTCCTCCTCCAGCAGCCGGTCGAGCTGGCCGCCGGTGCCGCAATCGGCATAGGCGACGAAGATGCGCTCGAAGCCTTCGGCGCGGGCCTTGGCAATGGCGTCGCGAATGCCCGGAGTGATCTTGTCGGGCGTGTTGTGCCAGATGGCGGGCAGACAGTTGAGGTCGATGTGGGCGAGCCCGTTCGCCTCGCAGATCGCCAGGATTTCGCGGGCGATGGCGCCGCAACCGATCACGTGAACTTTTTTCGGTTGTGCACGTTCTGTTGCGGGCGATACTTTTTCCATCTTGATTCCATGTGGCTATCAGCGGGAAGGACCCTGACCATGACAGTAAAGACCCTTGCAACCGTCGGCGCCGTTCTCGTCGCCCTTTCGACGCTTACCGCCTGCGGCAACACCATCCGCGGCATCGGACAGGATACCGCAAACACGGTCAACGCGACACAGTCGGCCGGCAAGAAGGTGGCAAACTCCGTCAACTGACCTGTCTCGGACCGCGTCGTTCCTGAGAGCGCAATCGCTTGATGTTTCGAGGAAACACCGAACGGTTGCGGTGCAGTGCTTCGACCGGCCAACAAGCCCGCCAGACATAGGAAAGCCGGCCGCGGATTTCACCCACGCGGCCGGCTTTGTCATTTCGGATTGTCCGAAGCTCAGCCGGCCAGGCGGTTGTGCTTGCGCTTCATGAAGTCCTTGGCGGTTTCCACTGCGATCGCCGCATCGCGGCAATAGGCGTCGGCACCGACGGCCTTGCCGAATTCCTCGTTGAGCGGCGCACCACCGACGAGAACGACGTAGTCGTCGCGCAGGCCTTTTTCCTTCAGCGTGTCGATCACGACCTTCATGTAGGGCATGGTGGTGGTCAGAAGCGCCGACATGCCGAGAATGTCCGGCTGCTCGCGCTCGATCGCTTCGAGATAGTTTTCGACCGGGTTGTTGATGCCGAGGTCGACGACGTCGAAGCCTGCACCTTCCATCATCATGCCGACGAGGTTCTTGCCGATGTCGTGAATGTCGCCCTTGACGGTGCCGATCACCATCTTGCCGAGCTTCGGCGCGCCGGTTTCGGCGAGAAGCGGGCGCAGGATCGTCATGCCGGCCTTCATGGCGTTGGCCGACAGCAGCACTTCCGGCACGAACAGGATGCCGTCGCGGAAGTCGATGCCGACGATGCGCATGCCTTCGACCAGCGCCTGGGTCAGGACGTCGTAGGGCGTCCAGCCGCGCTTGAGCAGGATGTTGGTCCCGTCCTCGATTTCCTCCTTCAGGCCGTCATAGAGGTCGTCGTGCATCTGCTGCACGAGTTCTTCGTCGGAAAGGTCCTCGAGAATGATTTCATCGTCTGCCATATTGGGGTTCCTCGGTTCCTGGCACGGTCGCGCGAAATTTTCGGACGCGTCCATCAATCCATAGCGGTCGATGTCTAAAAATCTGTTTTCGAAAGCGACGTCGCATATGACAAAAAGCGACGGGAGGGCGGCTTCTTTTGCCGCCTGTATATTCTTAACAAAAACAATATATTCGCGCCACGCGGTTTTTGCGCCCCCTTGTCGCCGCTCGGCAGTGTTCGAGTTGCGCCACGCCTTGGCGCATTGAGACCCGCAAGGCCCCCGATGCTTGGTAGCATTAAGGTCAAATGATGCTTGAAGGCGCAAAAAGTGATGCGCGGGAGAGGAAAAGCGAATGAGCGACGTGACAGATCAGGGCGCGGTTGAAGGCGGCGGTCGCCGCGCACGCGGCGAGGGACGGGGAGCAGCGGCGCGGCGCGCATCGCGCACCGGCGGCGGTCCGGGGCCGTCTTTGCCCTATATCCAGCGCAAGATTCGCGAATACGAGGTGCTGGACGAGGAAGGCCTGCAGCTGATCGAGCGCAATGCCGATACGATCCTCGAGGAAATCGGCATCGAGTTCCGTGACGACGCCGAGGCGCTCGAACTTTGGAAGCAGGCCGGCGCCGACGTGCGCGGCCAGCGCGTGCATTTCCCCAAGGGTCTCTGCCGCGAGCTTTTGAAGACGGCACCTTCCGAATTCACCTGGCATGCCCGCAATCCCGAGCGCAGCGCCCAGGTCGGCGGCAAGGCGACGATCTTTGCGCCGGTCTATGGCCCGCCCTTCGTGCGCGATCTGGAAGGCAATCGCCGCTATGCGACGATCGAGGATTTCCGCAACTTCGTGAAGCTCGCCTATATGGCGCCGTCGATGCATTCGTCCGGCGGCACGGTCTGCGAGCCGGTCGACATCCCCGTCAACAAGCGTCACCTCGATATGGTCTACAGCCATATCAAATATTCCGACAAACCCTTCATGGGCTCGGTGACGGCGCCGGAGCGGGCGGAAGACCCGATCGCCATGGCGAAGATCGTCTTCGGCGACGACTTCGTCGAAAACAACTGCGTCACGCTCAACCTCATCAACGCCAACTCGCCGATGGTCTTTGACGAGACGATGGTTGGTGCGCTGAAGGTCTATGCCCGCCATAACCAGGCCTGCGTTCTCTCGCCCTTCATCCTGTCGGGCGCCATGAGCCCGGTTACGGTCGCCGGCACCTTGACGCAGATTCTCGCTGAAGTTCTCGCTGGTGCCTCCTTCACCCAGCTCATCCGCAAGGGCGCGCCGGTGCTCTTCGGCACCTTTGCCGCCTCGATCTCGATGCAGTCGGGCGCGCCGACCTTCGGCACGCCGGAGCCGTCGCTCGTCTCCTATGGCGCAGCCCAGCTCGCCCGTCGCCTCAAGCTTCCGTTCCGTACCGGTGGTTCGCTCTGCGGCTCCAAGGTTCCGGATGCGCAGGCAGCGCACGAATCGGCCAACACGCTGAACATGACGCTTCTTGCCGGCACCAACTTCGTGCTGCATGCGGCCGGCTGGCTCGAAGGCGGTCTGATCTCGTCCTACGAGAAGTTCATGATCGACCAGGACCAGCTCGGCATGATGCAGAAGATGGCCGAAGGCGTGGATCTTTCGGAAAACGCCCAGGCGCTGGACGCGATCCGCGAAGTCGGTCCGGGCAGCCACTATCTCGGCTGCGCCCACACCCAGGCCAACTTCCAGACCGCCTTCTACCGTTCGCCGCTTGCCGACAACAATTCCTTCGAGCAGTGGGAAGTGGAAGGCGAAAAGCGCATCGAGCAACGCGCCAATGCGCTGGCCCGCAGTTGGCTGGAGCATTACGAGGCGCCTTACCTCGATCCCGAGATCGACGAAAAGCTGAAGGCGTTCATCGCCAGCCGCAAGGACTCGATGCCGGACGCTTTCACCTGAAAGGGTCCCGAGCGAGCCAGGGAGCAAGGCGGCGCGGCGCAGGTGGCCGACATGATCCAGAAGGAGGTCTGGCGCCCGCATTACGAACACCAGGGGCCGAAACCGAAATGACGGCGCCTTCCGCTGATGCGGACAAGACAATCGAAACGATCCGTGCGGCGCTGGCGCCGCACGGTCTTTTTTTGCGCGGAACCGTGAATTTCGCCTCCGGTGAGATCGCACCGCTGCTCGTCGATGGCCGCCTGGCGGCAAGCGTGGTGCTGATTGGCAATATCGGCGGCTCGCTGTGGCAGCCGTTCAGCGCGTGGCGGGGTGGCCTGCCGGATCGCGGCGGTGCGGATCCCTTGGACAATTGGTCGAAGGCGGTGATCCAGCCGATTGCCGCGGCTTGCGGTGCCACCGCCTATTTTCCATCCGACCCGCCGTGGCAGCCGTTCCAGCAATGGGCGGTGCGGGCCGAGGGCCTGAAGCCGTCGCCATTGGGCATTGTCATCCATCCGCGCTTCGGGCTTTGGCACGGCTATCGCGGCGCGCTCGCCTTCCATATGCCTCTTGCAGAAACAGGTGAGCGCGCGACAGAGCATCCCTGCGACAACTGCTTAGGAAAGCCCTGCATCTCAGCCTGTCCGGTGGGCGCGGTCGCCGATGAACGCTTCGATGTCGGGCTCTGTCGCAGCCATCTGCGCACGGATGCGGGCATGGCCGGTTGCCGCACAAACGGCTGTCTCTCGCGCGCTGCCTGTCCTGTCGGCGCCACGCATCGCTACCCGCCCGAGCAGTTGCGCTTCCATATGTCTGCGCTTGAAGTGTGAGCGCCGGTCTCCACTCTGGCGCGCAAAGATGGTGCAAATCTCCAAAATGACTAAAATTGGAGGTGTCGTGGAAAGGTAATATTATCGAATTTATAACGATCTGGACGGCGTGGCGTTGGAGTCCATCGTATGAGAGGTAGCCCAGTCGTATCCGTGAGCAACTATCCTCCGCACCTGTCGCGCGAGGACGTGCAAGCGCAGATATCTCGGCTTGACAGCATTCACGCGGCCAACAGCCAGGTTCTGGAGGACGCTTTCAAGCGCCTGCTGGCGATCGGCGCCGGCCACGCGGCCGTCATCACCGCCTGCATTGCCGGCTTCGATGCGCTGGTCGATCGTTCGGTATTCGCCGGCGATCTTTTGCCCGATGCCATCGACATCCTCAGGAAATTTGCGCTTACCGTCAGCGCGCTCGGCCTGTTCCTCACGTTCTGGGCGATCGGCAACAATTACGGCGAAGTCCAGAAAGAAGCCAGGCGCCATGCGGTGAAGGTGGCGACGACACTCCGAGAAAAGCGGCTGCTTTTGTCGCTGTCGCAGGATGTGCTGAACCGCGATCCCAAATCCTATGTGCTTACGGGCGTCGGCGGCTTTGCGTGCCTTTGCGCGATCTTCGGCCTTGCAAGTCTCGCCGGCATCGCCGGTCTGGTCACCACCATGGCGGCGATCGTCGGCGGCTAGTCGCCAAACGTAGGATTTCGCCTGTGCCCGCGCCGGAATAAGCCGCAATCTCAGGCATGCTTGGTGGCTGATTCGATTGGACCTTTCGCCATGCCGCTTTTTCCAAAACCCTTTCTCGTCGGCGCCGTTCTTTCGGCCGGTCTTGCCGGGCCTGCGCTCGGCGCCTGCCGCGATGTCAGCCATCTTGGCCAGGACTATGTTGCCTGCAGTTTCGATCCGGCGACAACCGATATCCGCCTCTACAACAAGGACCAGGCCGGCGTGCCGTTCCGGTCCTTCCGGGCGCTGTCGCTCGAACTGCGCCATCGCGAAGAATATATGAGCTTCGCCATGAACGGCGGCATGTATCACGACGATCTGTCGCCGGTCGGCCTGCATATCGAAGAGGGGCGCGAGCAGGCGCCGCTCAACACCAACTCCGGGTGGGGCAATTTCCACCTGCTGCCGAACGGGGTGTTCTATGTCGATGACGGCAAGGCGGGGGTGATGGCGGCGGATGCCTATCGCGATGCCAAGCTGACGCCGCGGTTTGCCACGCAATCCGGGCCGATGCTGGTCATCGACGGAAAGCTGCATCCGCGCTTCCTGCCCGACAGCACCAGTTACAAGACCCGCAACGGCGTCGGCGTGACGAGCGAAGGCGAGGTGGTTTTCGTCGTCTCGAAGCGCCCGGTGCGGTTCCACGATTTCGCGACGCTGTTTCGCGATACATTGGATTGTCCCAATGCGCTCTTTCTCGACGGCACGATTTCGAGCGTCTATGCGCCTGATATCAACCGCCACGATCGGCTGTTTCCCATGGGCCCGATCATCGCCGTCGTCGGAAAATTTCCACGCTGACTTTCTTTGGGCGCGGGATGCGGGCGAAAAGCCGCACACTTTTCCTCCTCCTGCGAAAAAAAGTGTGCCGACCACCCAAGGAACGGGCAGCCTGCAACGTCTAAGGTTCAAATGAGGTGAGGGCGGGCACGGATTTGGACGCTGAACTCGTCGAAAAGGCGGTAGGTGGAGACCGGCAGGCTTTCGGCCAGCTGGTCGAGCGACACTATGATTTTGTCCATGCGGTCGCCTGGCGATGGTCCGGCAACGTCTCTGACGCAGAGGACATCGCCCAGGATGTCTGCCTGCGGCTGGGTGCCGCCATTCGCGGCTTTCGCGGCACCAGCCGGTTTCGCACCTGGCTCTATACGCTGACGCTGAATGCCGCGCGCGACCATCGTCGGCGGCAGTCGCGCGACGACCGACAGATGCAGGCCTATGCCAGCGAACAGGCGACGTTGGCGCCGCCGCAGGATCCAGATGAAGAGCAGCGCGAGACACTGTGGGCGGCAGTCAGAGAATTGCCCGAAAAGCAGTGCGATGCGGTGCTGCTCGTCTATGCCGAAGGCCTGAGCCATGCGGCCGCCGCCGACGTACTCGGCTGTTCGGAAGCAACCATATCCTGGCATGTGCACGAGGCGCGCAAGCGCCTGAAAACAATGCTCGGCAAGGAGGCCGTGTGACCATGAGCGACGATTTCGAAAAGCTCTCCGGGCTCACCCCGCCTAAGGCATCTGCGGAGGCGCGCGCCCGCGCGCTCGCCGTCGCCATGCAGTCCTTCGACGAGCAGCAAGAAAATTCTGCCGCCACCCAAGGATCGGTTCGGCCGGTTCGTCAAAGCTCCATCTTCAACCGGATATGGAGCCCCATCATGAACCGGAAACTGCTTGCCGGATCGGCCCTGGCAACCCTTCTCGTCGTGCCTGCCGCCGCTTTCCTGACGTTTGAACTCGCGCGCGACGGTTCGCCCTTCGGCGAGCCTGCGCAGGAGATCGCGCTGAAGGGGGAACTCACCAAGGAAGAGGTGCGGCAAAAGCCGGAGCCCCAGGTCGCCGCCAAGAAGGCGGCCGCCGAAGAGCGTGCGCGCCAGCAGGAAGCGAAAACCGTGGAGGCGCCCGCGACCGTAGAGGCCGAGAGCGAGGCTGCGGCCCCTGCTGCGCAGGCCGATGCGATGGCCAACAGTGTTGCACGCGACAGCGTCGCTCCGCTCTCGGCCGTCGGCGGTGCGCAGCCGCAGATGACATACCTGCCGGCCCCCGTGGTTCAGGAGGAGCTGATCGCCGCCCCACCGGAAAACCGCGAGCGCTTCGGCAAGGCCGACGCCAATCCGGTGAAGAGTGTTGCGACCGATCCGGTCTCGACCTTCTCGGTCGACGTCGACACGGCATCCTATGCCTTTGTGCGCCGTTCGTTGATGGAAGGGCAGATGCCCGAGCGCGACGCCGTGCGGGTCGAGGAGATGGTCAACTACTTCCCCTATGACTGGCCGCGGCCGGCAAGCGCTGCCGAACCCTTCAAGGCGACGGTGACGCTGACGCCGACGCCGTGGAATGGCGGCACGCGGCTGATGCATGTGGCGATCAAGGGTTACGACGTCGTGGCGGCGGAAGCGCCGAAGGCGAACCTCGTCTTCCTGATCGACGTATCGGGCTCGATGGACGAGCCGGACAAGCTGCCGCTCTTGAAAGGCGCCTTCCGGCTGCTGGTCGAGAAATTGAAGCCCGAGGATACGGTCTCGATCGTCACTTACGCAGGCAACGCCGGGACGGTGCTTGAGCCGACGGCGGTCAAGGACAAGGCGAAGATCCTTGCAGCCATCGATATCTTGCAGCCGGGCGGCTCGACCGCCGGCGCGGAAGGCATCGACGCGGCCTACGGGCTTGCCGAGAAGGCCTTCGTCAAGGGCGGGGTCAACCGCATCATGCTGGCGACGGATGGTGACTTCAATGTCGGCCCGTCGAGCGACGAGGACCTGAAGCGGCTGATAGAGGAGAAGCGCAAGAGCGGCATCTTCCTCTCCGTTCTCGGCTTCGGACGCGGCAATTACAACGATGCGCTGATGCAGACGATCGCCCAGAACGGCAACGGCACGGCCGCCTATATCGACACACTTGCCGAAGCGCAGAAGACGTTGGTGGAGGAGGCGGGGTCCTCGCTCTTCCCGATCGCCAGGGACGTCAAACTGCAGGTGGAGTTCAATCCTGCCGCGATCGCCGAGTACCGCCTGATCGGCTACGAGACCCGCGCCTTGAAGCGCGAGGACTTCAACAACGACAAGGTGGACGCCGGGGACATCGGCTCCGGTCACAGCGTCACGGCGATCTACGAGGTGACGCCGAAGGGCAGCCCGGCGGCGCTCAACGACGACCTGCGCTATGCAGAGGCGGAAAAGTCGGTGGCAGAGACAGGCGAAAACAACGGCGAGCTCGCCTTCCTGAAGATCCGCTACAAGAAGCCGGATGGCGACAAGAGCGAGCTGATCACCACGCCGGTAACCGAGACGAATGCGGTGCCGTCGCTCGCCGAGGCGTCCAATGATGTGCGCTTCTCGGTGGCCGTGGCCGCCTTCGGGCAGAAGCTTTTTGGCGTGACGGCGCTCGCTGACTATTCCTATGACTCAGTCATCGATCTCGCCGCAGCCGCCAAGGGCACCGATCCGTTCGGCTATCGCAGCGAATTCGTCAATCTGGTGCGGCTGGCCAAGGGGCTCAGCGGTTCCGGCAAGTGATCCCGAGTGGGGCCGAGGCAGCCCTCAACCGCGTGGTGAGGACGTACCCGCCATCCACGCGATGAGGATTTGCCCCTCATCCACACGGTGAGGGTTGCCCCTCATCCGCCTGCCGGCACCTTCTCCCCGTTATGACGGGGAGAAGGGAACAAGTGGCGACCGTTTCGCCGATCGTGAAGGCTGAGATTGTCACTGACGTTGAGGCCCGGCGCTGGAGGGTGCGTCTAGCGGCTCTCTCCCCGCCCGCGGGGAGAGATGTCCGGCAGGACAGTGAGGGGCCTCGGGCGCGAGCGCTGTGCGCCACGGTCATGCCTGCGCGTAGTGAAGAGGGTAAAGGTCGTTGCCGCGCCGCTTTTTGACGCGAACGTTCACGCCTTCGGAAAGGCGCGATCCAGCCCACCGGCCTTCGACAGGCCCGCCTTGAACGCCTGGTAGGCTGCATGCTGGCTGGAGCGGCCGGCTTCCATCAGGCGCATCTGCAGCCGCGCCGGGGCATGGCTGCCGAGCCATTGGCCGAGCTTTTCGAGTTTCAGCGAATTCAGGAACTTCGCCTCCGAGGAAATATCGAAGTGGCGGTAGAGGCCGTCGATCAGACGCTCGTCCTGCTCGGGGTTTTCCATCAGCAGGCGCAGGAAGGACTGGTCGGCTTCGCTGAAAGTCCCGAATTTTTCGGCGACGGTGTCCCGGTCGGGAAAGGAGGCTGGGCCGGCGTTCATGTCACTGTCTCCCGTCTGCGGCCGCGCGGTGCGTTCTGCGGGACGCAAAGGCGCGGTGTGGCACTTTGAACCGCTGATGATCTCGTCCTGGGTGGCGAGAGCACAGCGAATCTCTCTTCCATCGGGGATAGGCCAGCGGTCACGGGTGCGCAAGCGGTGGCGAATATGCAGAATTTGAACATATAGTCCAATATTGACAAATAATCCAGGTGTGGGCATATGCGACCCATGACCATAGCACCCGGCTTCACCTCGATCCTTGCAACGCACGCGCCGACGGCGGCCGCGATCAGCGCGCTTCTTTACCCGCATGGGGAGGTTGTGCTGCATGATCTCCGAACCGGTACGATTGCGGGGATCTGGAACTGTTTCTCCGGTCGCGCGGTCGGCGAGGACTCGCTGATCGAAGCGGAATTTTCGGCCCTCGGCAGCACTGACGCAGTGCTTGGTCCCTATGAGAAGACCGGCGGGGATGGCCGTCGCTTCAAGTCGATCTCCGCCGTGCTGCGCGACGGGGCGGGCGACGCGGTCGGTCTGCTTTGCATCAATCTCGACATGTCGATGATCGATCAGGCGGTGAAGCTGCTCTCGGCTTTCGCCGGCGCCGAGCAGCCCAAGCCGCAGGCGCTGTTTTCGCGCGACTGGCGCGAGGAGATCAACGCGACCCTGCATGGCTGGCTGAAGGAGCGGGGGCTGGCGCTCTCGGCACTCAAGCGCGGCGATCGCGTGGCGCTGGTGGCAGCGCTCGACGAACGCGGGCTGTTTCAGACGCGCAATGCGGTCGATCACCTTGCCAGCCTCATCGGCGCCTCGCGCGCGTCGATCTACAACTATCTCGCTGCGGCCCGCGGCGAGGCGCCCTGATTGCTGCGCGCAATATTTCGGACGGAGACCGCTTCGCGGCTCTCCGGGCTTGCCTGACCCATAACCGTTCGCGTGCGCCTCAACCGCGCGAGGAGGAAATATCGATGACGACCTTGCCAGATTTTCGGCTCGAAACCCATTTCTCCCGCTGGGAGTTCAGCGCCCGCCACCATATGACCGCGAGCGACAGCCAGACGACCAGCATGAGCGATCTTCTGGCGCTTGCCGACGCGGAGGACCGCGCCGCCTGGGACAACATCACGCTCGGCTATACCGAGACCTATGGCGCACCGGCGCTGAGGGCAGCGATCGCGGCGACCTATGAAGGGCTGACGGCCGCCGATATTCTCTGCTTTGCCGGCGCGGAGGAGGGGCTCTATTGCGCCATGCTGGCACTGCTCGGGCCAGACGACCACGCGATCGTGACGGTGCCGAACTACCAGTCGATGGAGACCCTGCCGGTGACGATCGCCGGGGCGGTGACCGGCGTGCCGCTTCGCCCCGAGAATAATTGGCGGCTCGATATCGCCGACGTACGCGCCGCGTTGAAACCCAACACGAAGCTGATCTGTGTGAATTTCCCCAACAACCCGACCGGCGCCATTGCCGACCAGGAAACCTTCGCGGCGCTCGCCAAGCTCTGCGCGGAGCGCGGCATCCATCTCTTCAGCGACGAGGTCTATCGCGGTCTGGAGCGTGACGCCTCGCTGCGCCTGCCGCAGGCGGCCGAACTTTTTGACCGTGGAATCTCGCTGAATGTCATGTCCAAGGCCTATGGCCTGCCGGGCCTCAGGATCGGCTGGATCGCCTGCCGCGACCGTGCCCTGCTCGAACGCATGGAGAAGATGAAGCACTATCTGTCGATCTGCAATTCGCGGCCGTCGGAAGTGCTGGCGACGATCGCGCTCAAGGGGCGTGCCGTTATCCTCGATCGCAACCGGGCGCTGGTTGCCGCCAATCTCGAGAGGCTCGGCGCCTTCTTTGCGGAATTCCCCGATCTCTATGAGTGGAGGGCACCTGACGGGGGCTGCGTCGGCTTTGCCCGGTATCTGGGCGCCGATGGCGTTGAGAGCCATTGCCGGGGGCTGGTGGAGGAGGCGGGCGTGCTGCTCTTGCCGTCGAGCCTCTTCGTCTCCGACCTGCTGCCGGTCGCCACCGATCGCTTCCGCGTCGGTTTCGGCCGCAAGGATATCGAGGTCGGGCTCGATGCCTGGCGCCGGCATATTCGGCGATAGCCCCAGTGTCGCCATCTTCGGCCTGCTTGTTACCCGCAGGTCCCGCTCCCGGGCGTATGCCCCAGGAGCCTTAGAGCGCACGCATGTGGATACGGACCGCGCGACAATGGTTCCATTGTCAAGATTGTGTTAACGAGCGGCCCCCGCCACCGAGTGTTTCCTCTGCTGATGCAATACAGACCCGAAATCGATGGACTGCGCGCACTTGCCGTCGTCCCGGTCCTCCTGTTCCATGCCGGTTTCGGCCTTGTCCCTGGCGGCTTTGCAGGCGTCGATGTCTTCTTCGTCATCAGCGGCTATCTCATCACCGCGATCATCCACCGCGAGATCAGCGACGGAAACTTCAGCATCGCCCGTTTCTACGAGCGGCGCGCCCGCCGCCTAGCGCCGGCGCTGCTTCTGGTCTGCGCCGTCTCGATCCCCTTCGCGCTGATGTGGATGCTGCCGGAAGAACTCAACAGCTTCGGCAAGAGCCTCTACTCGGTGAACCTGTTCGCCTCGAATTTCTTCTTCTGGGACCAGACCGGCTATTTCGCGCCGAGCACGGCGCTGCTGCCGCTGCTGCACACCTGGTCGCTGGCGGTCGAAGAACAGTTCTATCTGGTCTTCCCGCTGCTGCTTATGGTCCTTCACCGCTTCTCGCGGGCAACGCTGTTGAAGGTGGTGGCGGCGCTCGTGCTCCTGAGTTTTGCGGCGACGCAGGTCTTTGCGAACCTGGACCCGGCCGCGAATTTCTACCTGCTGCCAAGCCGCTTCTGGGAACTTGGGGTCGGCGCGCTGCTTGCGCTCGTCGGCGTCGAAAAGCTCAATCTTTCAAAAGGCAGCCGCGAGATTCTCTCGGCCCTCGGCCTGCTGGCGATCGTCGCGAGCTATGTGCTCGTGGTGGAATCGGCCTTCTATCCCGGCTGGACGACCGTCCCGGTGGTGCTGGGCACGGCGCTGGTTCTCGCCTTCGGCTGCAGCGATACCGTCGTCGGTCGGCTGCTCTCGCTGAAGCCGTTGGTCGCGGTCGGGCTCATCAGCTACAGCCTCTACCTCTGGCATCAGCCGGTCTTTGCCTTCGCGCGTTTGCGGTCGATCGAGGACATTCCGGCCGAAGGCTATGCGTTGCTGGTCGCGCTCTGCTTCGTGCTTGCCTATCTCAGCTGGCGTCTCGTCGAGCAGCCCTTCCGCAAGCCGGGCCGCTTCAGCCGTCGCACGATTTTCGGTGCGACGTTTGCCGCCGGATCGGTCGCGATCGCTTTCGGCTTCACGCTCGACGGTTCGGACGGTCTCGCCGCCCGGAACCGCGAACTTGCGCAGCTTTCGGAACCGAGCGTCGGGCTCGGCAAGAAATGCGATGCTGTCGCCGACCTGCGCTGTGCCTCTAACCCGAAACCCGAGGTCGCGGTCTGGGGCGATTCCTTCGCCCGACACCTCGTCGACGGCATCATCGCGTCGAAGCCGGACGTGCGGTTGGTGCAGCTTGCCAAGAACAATTGCGGACCGTTCCTGAACCTGTCGCCGATCATGCCGCGGCTCGGCCGCGACTGGTCCGACGATTGCGCCCGCTACAACGAAGAGGTCCGCCGTTTCCTGCTTGCCAATCGGTCGATCCGCTACGTCGTTCTGTCCTCGCAGCTCAGCCAGTACCTGAAGGAAGAGAAGGTGCTGGTCGATGGCCGCAACGAGGTGACGACCGAGACGAAGCTTGTCATCGACGGAATGCGGGCAACCTTTGCCTGGCTGCGCTCGAACGGCTTCGAACCCGTCTTCGTCGCGCCGACGCCGCATGACGGCCGCGATACCGGGCTCTGCGTCGCAAGAGCCCGTCTGCTCGGCCTGTCGGACCAGCAATGCGAGCCGGCGCTAAAGACCGTTCGCGAATATGACCGCGATGTCCTGAACGTGGTTGCGGATATCGCCGACGAGTATCCTGTCGTCAGCTTCATGGACTATCTCTGCGACGACGACAGCTGCAAGATCGAGGACAAGGGCGTCGCGCTCTTCGAGGACTTCGGGCACTTCTCCAGGCAAGGGTCCCGCCAGATGGGGCTTGCCTTCGATTTCTACCGTGCCTTCATCGAGGCGGCGAAAGGCAGGCCAGTGGCCGCGCGGGCAACGGACGCCACGGCCTTCGACAACGCCGCCCTTTAAGACAGCCGCCACATCGACGCATAAACGAAAACGCCCCGGATCTTTCGATGCCGGGGCGTTTGCTTGTCGATCTGTCTTGCCTGGCTTGATCAGGCGCGGCGGCTGCGGCGCTCGCGGGCAGGCGCGGCCGCCGTTTCGTTGGCGGTCTTGTTGCGCAACGGGCCGATCTTTTCGATGATCAGGTCGAGCGTCGGGCGTTCGCGGCGCACATGTTCGTCGAGTGCGACGCGCATGGCGGCGAGGTGGCCGCAGGTGGTGCCGCAGCAGCCGCCGATGATCCTGGCGCCGGCATCGGCCGCAAGGCGCACATATTCGGCCATCAGCGGCGGCGTGCCGGAATAGTGGATCTCGGAGCCGCGGAATTCCGGAATGCCGCAATTGCCCTTGACGATCACGGTTGCCTCAGGCGCGGCCTCGGTCATGTCGAGCAGCGAAGAAAGAATGTCGGAGGCACCGACGCCGCAATTGGCGCCAACGGCGACCGGGCCGTCACCGAACTCGGTGGCTACGCCATGGATATCCTTCGGGTGCAGCCCCATCATCGTCTTGCCGGCGGTATCGAACGAGCCGGTATAGACGTAGGGAAGGCCGACCTTGGCGGCTGCTTCGGCGGCCGCACGGATCTCGTCGGGCGACGACATGGTCTCGATCCATGCGACTTCGGCGCCGCCAGCCTTCAGGCCTTCGATCTGCTCGACGAAAGCGGCAACCGCGTCCTCATAGGAAAGCGCGCCAAGCGGGATCAGCAGTTCGCCGGTCGGGCCGACGGAGCCGGCGGTGATGACTTTGCGCGATGCCTTGTCGGCAACCGCACGGGCGATCTCGGCGGCGCGCTTGTTCAGCGCATGCACGCGGTCGTCCGCCTGGTGCAGTTTCAGCCGGTGACGGGTGCCGCCAAAGGTGTTGGTGAGAATGATGTCGGCGCCGGCGTCGACGAAATCCTGGTGCAGCTTGGTGATGTTCTCCGGCTTCGTCTCGTTCCAGAGCTCAGGCGCTTCGCCGGCTTCGAGGCCCATGGCGAAGAGCGAGGTACCGGTGGCGCCGTCGGCGAGAAGAACGCCTTTTTCGGCGATGAGAGCGGAGAGGGCATTGGAGGCTGCGGTCATCGGTTTTTCCCGGCTGGAATGAGTTGCAACAAGATATAAAGATATCTTTATGTCTTGGCAAGCGTTCGGCGGTGGTTGGCTTAGGGTTCGGCGCGCATGCTCATGCGGCCGGCGAGCCCGAGGCCGAAGACGGCGAGTGCCGTCAGCAGCCACATCGGATCGGCGCGATTGAGAAAGAAGCTCTCGAGCATGGCGTTGTAGGTCATGAAGATCACCACCATGACGCAGAAATCGGCAAAGATGCGGCCCTGTGGTCGGCGATAAGCCCGCGCGTAATCGACGAGTGGTTTGACGAAGAGCAGGGCGGTCATGAGGATGCCGCCGGGCAGACCGAACATCAGCGCCGCGTCGAGATAGCTATTGTGACCGGTGACGATGCCGCGCACGTCCCAGCTCGCCTCGAAATTCGCCTCCATGCCCATGATCACCGGCGACAGCCAGAAACTGGCATAGCCCTGGCCGAGCCAGGGGCGCTCGGCGATGTTGGCGCTCGCGAATTTCCAGATGTCGTCGCGGCCGGTGAAGGTCGCATCGTCGATCAGCACCTTGGTGATCGAAAGCAGCGTGTCGGAATAGATGGTGCCGAGCGTCAGGCCGAAGACCAGCACCGACATGGCGAGATGGGCAAGGATCATCAGCCCGGGGCTGCGCACGGCGCGGCCGGCAAGGACGAGGCCGATCGCGATCGGCAGGAACCCGATCGTCGTCTTCGATCCGGTGTGCAGCACGAAATTGGCGGCCAGCAGCGTGATCGCCCAGCCGCGAAGCGGCGCGCCGGCGCGCAGGCAATAAATGCCGAACATGCAGAGGATGGAAAAGACCGGCGCCGAGACGTTCTTGTGCAGGAGGTGGCCGCGCCAGAAACCGGCATGCCAGGGCTCGTCGCCGAAGGCCGAATGGATGGCGCGGTCGGGCGCCACGAAGAGAGCGGCATAGTCGATGAGGATCAGAAGCAGGATCGCATTGGCGCCGGCGTTGACGAAATCGCGCTCGCTCTTTGGCAGCACCAGCACGCCCGCCACCATGATCATGGCGACGAGGCTCAGCGTCAGGCCGCGGGCGGAGGCCGCCGGGTCATAGGACTGCAGGCAGGAGAGGTAGGCGACGGCGAAGATCGCGATCCAGGCCGGAGAGACGAGGCGGGCGAGCACCCGCCGATCGACGGTGAGCAGCATGGCGAAGAGATAGACGGCACCCAGCACCAGGTAGCCGATCTGGTTGATGATGTTGCCTTCGTTCGCCGCGTTCGGATCCGTCGTCACCGCGCCCTGAAACGGGATCAAGGTGAAGACGATGAGGAACAGGCCAAGGCCCGAAAGCAGCGCGGCAAGGCCGTTGACGAGTTCCGCCAGCCCGGCATCGAACGCCTCCGGCACGCGCTGGCGCGCGGTGGAGGTGTCTGCCGTGGCTGTGGTCGGGTGCATGGCGGCTTAAAAACGAATGACTGGGACGCGGTTCGGCATCGTTGCTTCATGGCCCCTGGCCGTCCTGCCGTTCGGGCATGGCTGGCCGCGGGAGATCCGCACCTTGGCGCAATCAGGTTAAACCTCGGTGAAACGGCAGACGGGTCGCCCGGGCGGGATCGGCAGGCGCGGCAGCGCCAGTCCCGATATTTGCGCGCCGATTGCCGCAGGTGCTTGCCGCCCGGTCGCCATGCCCTTAAAAGGCTAGGGTATATTGGCCGTGTGGAAAACGCGGCCCTTGCCGTATTTCGCGGTCCGTCTTCCATAATTCGATCTCGATTTTCGTTCCGAGGTCGTTCGATAGCGTCGAAACGAGAAAACACGATATGCAGTCCCTTATCCGTATGGTCGCGTCCGCGGCGGTCTCCGTAAGCCTGCTGCTTGGCAGCGCATCCTTTGCCGCCGCCGGGCAGGCTCATTTTGTCGTCAACGCCGACACCGGCTCGATCCTCGAGGCTGACAATGCCGACGAGCTGAACTTCCCGGCGTCGCTGACGAAGATGATGACGATCTATCTCGCCTTCGAAGCTCTGCGCAGCGGCACCCTGCAATGGGACCAGAAGTTGACGGTTTCGGAGCACGCAAACAGCCTGGAGCCCTTCAAGCTCGCTGTCGGCGCCGGACGCCAGATCACCGTGCGTGAAGCCGTCATGGGCATGGTCGTGCTTTCGGCCAACGATGCCGCCGTCGTCATCGGCGAGACGCTGGCCGGAACCGAGACCGCCTTCGGCGAGATGATGACCCGCAAGGCCAGGACCCTCGGCATGACCAGCACCGTGTTCAAGAATGCCAACGGCCTGCCGGATCCGGCCCAGGTGACCACGGCGCGCGACATGGCGACGCTTGGCCTCGCGCTGATGCGCGACTATCCGCAGGAATTCCAGCTCTTCGCCAACAAGACGATCGAGTTTCGCGGCATGAAGCTGCGCGGCCACAACGGCGTAATGAAGCGCTACGAGGGCGTCGACGGCATCAAGACCGGCTACACCGACGCCTCCGGCTACAATCTCGTCACCTCTGCCAAGCGCGGCGACACCCGCCTCGTCGCTGTCGTCATGGGCGGCAAGACGGCGCAGTCGCGCGACGACGACATGATCGCGCTGCTCGACAAGTTCCTGCCGCCGAAGGAAGACGCAAGCGCTGCCAGTGTCACTGAACCGGCTGCTGCAGCTGCGACGACCACGACGAACTGATCGCACGATCTGTCTTGTCAGGCGGCTAGGCTCTTTTCTCGAGGCGCGGTCGTCTGCCCGTTCCGCTGGCCGATGAGCGTGAAGGTTTGCCCCTCACCCTAACCCTCTCCCCGCAGGCGGGGCGAGGGGACGAGCACTGTTGCGGGCCGCCAGAACCTGGCCTGGCGATTCATAAGATCTTGTTGGAGGGATTGCGGCGGTGCCGCTTGTCCCTTCTCCCCGTCAAAACGGGGAGAAGGTGCCGGTAGGCGGATGAGGGGCAAGCGCTGGTCTCAGCTAAATTCAGCCAAGTCTTACGCCGCCGCGCGATCCTCGTGGCTGACCGGCGTGACCATCGCGGCGATGACCGTCGAAAGGTCGAGGGCGCCGATCGGACGGCCGTTTTCATCGACCACGTGGGCGGTTCCCACACGGGCGGCCGTCATCGTGCGCGCTGCCGATTCCAGCACCGTGCCGGTCGCAAGCGGCACGCCTTCGGCATTGCCGGAGATCGGTCGCATGATGGTCTCGACATTGATGACCCGGCCGCGGTTCACTTCCTTGACGAAGGCCGTGATGTAGTCGTCGGCCGGCGACAGCACGATTTCCTGGCCGGTACCCTGCTGCACCACGCGGCCATCGCGCAGGATGGCGATCTTGTCGCCGAGGCGCAGCGCCTCGTCGAGGTCGTGGGTGATGAAGACGACGGTCTTCTTCAGTTCCTTCTGCAGGTCGAGAAGCACCGTCTGCATGTCGACGCGGATCAGCGGGTCGAGCGCCGAATAGGCTTCGTCCATCAGGAGGATATCGGCATCGTTGGTGAGCGCGCGGGCAAGACCGACGCGCTGCTGCATCCCGCCCGACAGCTGGTTCGGATAATGGTTCTCGAAGCCCTTGAGACCGACGCGCTCAATCCAGCCGCGGGCGCGCTTCTCGCTCTCCTTGCGTTCCACACCCTGGATTTCGAGGCCATAGACCGTGTTGTCGAGCACGGTGCGGTGCGGCAGCAGCGCGAACTTCTGGAACACCATCGCCGTCTTGTGGCGGCGGAATTCGCGAAGGTCGTTGTCGCTCATCTTGCAGACGTCGACGCCGTCATAGAGCACTTCGCCGGCGGTCGGGTCGATCAGCCGGTTGATGTGGCGGATCAGCGTCGACTTGCCGGAGCCCGAGAGACCCATGACCACCATGACGCTGCCGGCGGGCATGGAGATGTTGATGTCCTGCAGGCCGAGCACGTGACCGTGCTGCTCGTTGAGCTCGGCCTTGCCCATGCCTTTCTTGACGGCATCGACGAAGTCGCGGCCGTTGGGGCCGAAGATCTTGTAGAGGTTCTT
>JAESGS010000582.1_pt1 | contig 22847 bp, 19 predicted proteins | sample 9269761 | NCBI WGS metagenome assembly JAESGS01 (sample SAMN15741799, study PRJNA653493) | algae metagenome | isolation source: Cyanosarcina radialis HA8281-LM2 and co-occurring heterotrophs from damp... | place: USA: Makauwahi cave, Hawaii | collected 2011-01-06 | reverse complement strand
CGGCTGAGTTACTAGTTTACATATCCGGTTAATAACAATTAATTTCAACAACAAAGGGAACTTTGTCACAAGTTCGAGACTCTCAGCGTTGGGACCATACAATGTACGGAAGGGGATATCTCATGCCTTTGTCCTGTCTTGAATTCCGCCCAGCCCATCTCATCCTGATCCCGGCCTGCCTTGCGCTCGCCGCGTGCGAATCTTCGGGCAGTTACCGTGTCGGCAGCGTCGGCAGCGGCGGTGCGACCGGCACCGTCGGTCCGACGGGCGCCACCGGCCCCGCGGGTGCGACCGGCGCCACCGGCCCGGCCGGTCCCGCTGGCCCCGCCGGCAGCGGCCTCGGCCTTGGCGACGCCGGCGCGCTCGCGGTCGGCGGCCTCGTCGGGCCCAGCGGCGTCGCGGGCACCGGCCTCCTCGCCAACACCGGCGATCCCGCCGCCACCAATCCGGTGATCGGCAATGTGCTCGTGAAGACGGGCGGGCTCGTCAATGTCATCGCCGACAAGGGGCTGCTGCTCGCCAGCGCGATCGACGGCAAGGTTCCCGGCAACACCAATCTCGTCGGCACCGTCATCGGCGTCGTCAAAAGCACCGGCGTCGCGCTCGTCCAGACCGGCGAGGGCAAGCAATATCTGGTCGACGGCCTCGCCGCCGCGCCCGGTCAGCTGGTCACCGCGACGATCGGCAAGGCGACCGCGATCGGCAGCCCGAACGCCTCGCCGTTGATCGGCGCCAGCATCCTCTCGCCCGGACAGCAGAATGGCAGCCTGCTCACCGTTGGCGTCGGATCGGCGGGCCAACTCGTCACACTTCAGCCCGGCGCCGGCGGCAACCTGCTCGGCGGCGTCACCGGCGGCCTGACCGGCGGCACGACGGGCGGCGCCGTCGGATCGCCCGTCACATTGGTCAGCAACGTGGTCACCACCGCGACCGGCGCACTCGGTCAGGTCACGAACGGCCTGACCGGCGGCGCGACCGACGGCGGCACGGCGGTCGATCCCGTCACCGGCCTCGTTACCGGGGTCACCGGAACCGTCGGGGGCGTCCTCGGCGGGCTGAAGCCGAAAAGCGGCAACTGAAGCCGCACCCGATGCGCCCATTGCGCAACGCCTGCATCGCGGCGGTGGCGGGAGCCCTGCTCCTCCCCGCCGCGGCGCTCGCGGCCCAGCCGGCGGCGACGCCGCTCGACGGCCGCCCGCCCCTCGCCCCCGATCGCAGCCGCGACCCGCTTCCCGACCCCGAGGCCAAACCGCTCTCGCTCGGCAAGGTGGAACTCGGCGCGCGGCCCGACGTCACCATCCGCGAAATCCGCTTCGTCGGCGCGGGCGTGCCCGCCAATGTCGGCCGCGCGGCCCAGCGCTTCGTCGGAAAGCCCGCGTCGGCGGGCAATCTCGCGAAGCTCGCCGCCGCGATGACGCGCGCCTATAATCGCTCGAGCGTCGCGCTTTTCACGCTCGTCATTCCCGAACAGGACCTGTCGGGCGGTATCGTCACCGTCGCGTCGGCCGAAGGCTATATCGGATCGGTGACGCTGAGCGGCGAACGCGAAAGCGGCCCCGCGCCGCTCGTCGGAAAGATGGCGTCGAGTCTTACCGGCCAGCGCCCGCTACCGCGCGCACGCTTCGAACGCACGCTCGGCAACATCGCCGACATCCCGGGGGTCACCGCCACCCCGTCGCTCGCGCTCGGCGGCGAGCAGGGCGCGGTCGCGCTCGACCTCGCACTCGATGCGAAGAAGCCCACCGTCGGGCTCGGCTTCACCACCCGCACCAGCCAGTTCGTCAATGACGGGATCGTCGAAGCCAACGCGCGCGGCACCAGCCTGCTGCGCAGCGGCGACGAAACACGGCTCACCGGCGCCGCCGCGCTCAACCTCAAATCCTTGCTCTACATGGCCGCCAGCCATTCGACCCCGCTCGGCGCCGGCGGCACGCGCGCCGAAATCTCGGCCGCGGCGCTGCGCACGCGTCCCAAAGGGCTCGCGATCGACGGCAAGGCGTGGAGCGCGGGCTTCGGTGTCACCCACCCGCTGATCCGCGCGACGCGGCGCAACCTGCTCGCTTCGGTCCGGATCGACTATCTCGATTCGAAAAATGCCCTCTTCGGCTCGACGATCGCCGCCGAAAAGACCTGGACTGCGAGCGGCAGCCTCGCCTTCCGCCTCAGCGAGGACCGCACGGTGATCAGCGCACGCCTCGGCGGCGCCAAGGGGCTCGATTTCGCCGGCGCACGTGTCGATCCCGGCGTCGGCGAGGTCGGCTTTGCCTATGCCGACGCGAGCATCGAGGCCAACCAGGCGATCGGCAAGGCGCTCGTCGTCCGCGCCGCCGCGACGGCGCGCTGGACGCGCGACCGCCTGCCCGCGGCGCAGCGTTTCAGCGTCGGCGGCGCAACCTTTGGCCGCGCCTTCGACGATGGATTGGTCAACGGCGACCGCGGCTATGCGACGTTCGGCGAATTTGCGGTGCGCCCCCTTCGTGCCGGCAAGCTGGCGAAGAGCGAGATCTACAGCTTCGTCGATTATGCCGATGTCACCCTGCTCGCGCGCACCGCGATCCCGAAAACCAATTTCCGGCTCGGCAGCTGGGGCGGCGGAGTGCGGCTATCCTATTCCGAAAATGCGACGATCGGCCTCGAACTCGCCGACGCGTGGAACCAGCCGGTGCCGGGTTACGATCAGGACTGGCGCGTCGCGCTCAGCTGGAAATTGTCGCTTCGTCCGTGATCGCCGGGCCGAGCGCCGAAGCGGCGACATAAAGCTTGTCGGCGAGCGGATAGAGTTCGCGCTCCTCGCGTTCGACCCGCGTCGCGAGCACACCGAAGATTTCAATCGTATCACGGCTGAATTCGGTCCATTTCGCCGCGACACGCTCGGCGGTCCATTTATCGTCGTAAGCGACATATTCGGCCGCCAGATCGCCCATCTCGAGTTCGAATTCGTGGGTGATATGCATCAGCTCGGCGTCGCCGGTCGCGCGCAGGCGCGGATAGAGGATCCAGTCCTCGCATTTCAGATGGCGCACCAATGTCTCGCGAAGCCGCGCGCGCGCCGACGCCAGTTCGCTCAGCCGCGCCGGGCCCGGCGCCTGGAGCAATTCGGTCACGATCCGCGCCAGCGCGATCAGCGCCGCATGTTCGGCGCGCAGTCGCTCAATTTCGCGGCTCAGGGGCATGGCACCTCCAGCGATCGAGCGGTCCCTCGTGGCCATCTTGAAGGCAGCCTAATCGGAAAGCAATTTGTTATTGATAAAGTTCCGGAAACAAAAAAGGGCCGCACCGAAATGCAGCCCCTAATCGTTCGTTGGACTTACACGCGCTTGGCGGGCGTCAGCAGCTCGGTCATGCCGACGCGGTGCAGCATTTCGGCGCGCACGCGGTCGAGCACTGCGAAGCCGACGTCGGCGCCGTCCTCGCTCGGATCGTAATGGAAACGGAACGGCCGGGTGCCGAACTCCATGCCGACGACATCGACGATCCGCTCAGCAACGCCCGCGGGGTCGGCATCGTCGGGGACGATCGCGGCGAACGCCTGCTGGATCCGGTCGCCGAACCCGGCATAAGGCCCCGCTTCATAGTCTGCGGCGCGCGCTTCGTCGGCGGGGCGCCCCGAATGCGCGAAATGATTGGTACCCTTGGTAAAGGCGCCGGGGACGACGATCGACGTCTCGATGCCCCAGAGCGCAAGCTCGCGCGCATATTGCACCGCCAGCGCGTCCATCGCCGCCTTCGCCGCGAAATAGGGCGAGAGATAGGGCGGCGTGCCGCCCGCCGAGCTCGAACTCGACACCCAGAGCAGCAGCCCTTGTTTCGCCGCGCGCATGTGCGGCAGCACCGCGCGGTTCACGCGCTGCGTACCGAGCACATTGACATCATATTGCTGGGCAAACTGGTCGGGCGTGAAGCTTTCGGCGGGGCCGAACATCATATGTCCGGCGTTGTGGACGAGCACATCGATGCGGCCCGCCTCGGCGATGATCTTTTCGACTGCCGCGTCGGCCGAGACCTCCGACTGGACGTCGAGTTCGATCGGCCGCAGGTCGCTGCCGACGATCGCCCTGAGTTCGGCCGCATTCGCCGCATTGCGCCCGGCGACGTCGCGCATCGAGGCATAGACGGTGTGCCCCGCACGCGCGAGCGCCTCGGCGGTCAGGCGGCCGAAACCGCTGGAGGCGCCGGTGATGAGGATGATCTTCTTTTCCATGGTGAATTCCTTTCGGGGGACAGGAGGGAGCTTCAGATGATGCCGCCGTTGGCGCGGAGGATCTGACCGTTGATCCAGCCACCATCGGGGCCGGCGAGGAAGGCTACGGCGTTCGCGATGTCCTCGGGCTGGCCGAGCCGTTCGAGCGGCGCCGCCTTGGTCAGCGTGTCGACCACCGCCTGCGGCTTGCCGTCGAGGAACAGCGCGGTCGCGGTCGGTCCGGGGGCGATGGCGTTCACCGTGATGTTGCGGCCGCGCAATTCCTTGGTCAGGATATGCGTCATCGCCTCGACGCCCGCCTTGGTCGCGGCATAGACGCCATAGGTCGCGGGCGAGAGGCCGACGACGCTCGACGACAGGTTGATGATCCGCCCGCCTTCGCGCAGCCGCTTCGCCGCCTCGCGCAGCGTGTTGAAGCTGCCCTTCAAATTGATCGCGACCTGGCTGTCGAACAGCGCATCGTCGCTATCGGCGAGGCTCGCGAGCTTCATGATGCCGGCGCTGTTCACCAGCACATCGATGCCGCCGAACGCCGCTTGCGCCGCATCGAACAGCCGCGCCACCGCGGCGGGATCGCTCACGTCGGCCTGCGCCGGGATCGCAGTGCCGCCCGCGGCCTCGATCTCGGCGACCAGCGCCTCGGCCTCGGCCGCCTTGCCGGCATAGTTGACGACGACGGTGAAGCCGTCGGCCGCAAGCCGCCGCGCGATCGCCGCGCCGATGCCGCGCGAGGCACCGGTGACGATCGCGACCTTGTTTCCATCCTTACGCATGATGTTTCTCCTTTGCTGTGGCCGTTCCAAGGGGAGCGGCTGCAGCGGGAGATGCCACCTCGACGGCTTCAGATAATCATCCTAAAAGCAGCAATACTGTTCGGATAAATGGAATAATAACGATGGACCGGCTCGACGCGATGCGGCTCTTCACCCGGGTGGTCGACCGGCGTAGTTTCACGCAGGCGGCGCACGACCTCGACCTGCCCCGCTCGACCGCGACACAAGTGATCCAGCAGCTCGAGACGCGGCTCGGCGTCCGGCTGCTCCAGCGCACGACGCGCACCGTCCGCCCGACGCTCGACGGCGAGGCCTATTATCGGCGCTGTCTGGCGATCCTCGACGATGTCGCCGACGCCGAGGGCGCATTTCGCGGCGCGGTGCCGAAGGGCATGCTGCGCATCGAGGTACAGGGCACGATCGCGCGCCACTTCCTGATCCCCGGCCTCCCCGACTTCATGGACCGCTACCCCGAAATCGAAATCGCACTCAGCGAAAGCGACCGCTGGGTCGATGTCGTGCGCGAGGGCGTCGACTGCGTGCTGCGCTACGGCGCGCTCCCCGACAGCGACCTCGTCGCGCGGCAGGTCACGACGCTCGACCGGATCACCGTCGCCGCGCCAACCTATCTGGCGCGCCACGGCCGCCCCGAAGCGCCCGCCGACCTCGCGAGCCACCGCGCGGTCGGCATCCGGCTGGTCAGCAGCGGCGCGCTGACCCCGTTCGAATTTGTCGAGGGCGACACTCCCGCCCGCACCGACATCGCCACGCCCTTGTCGGTTACCGGGACCGAAAGCTTCCGCGACGCCGTACTGCTCGGTCTCGGGGTCGCGCAGATGCCGGTCTTCCATATCGCCGACGATCTCGCCGCCGGCCGGCTGATCCGCATCCTCGCGGACCATCCGGTCCCGGCCGCGCCGGTATCGATCCTCTATCCGCGCAGCCGCCAGCTCTCGCCGCGCGTGCGCCTGTTCATCGACTGGGCGGTCGAACGGTTCGCGACCTATGCGGCGGCGGCCGGCTCGAACGAGGACTCCGTCGGCCATCCCGGGGGCTGAAGCAGCGCGGGCATGGCGCGGATTACAAAGACAAGCTGTACCGTGGCACGATTGACGGAACCGCTCGCGCGCCCGAACATTTGGAGTCGGAGCGTTAAAGGGAAAACCGATGGCCGCACGTGCATATTGGAAGGGACAGATAAGGCTCGCCTTGGTGTCGATCCCGGTCGAAATCTATTCGGCGACCAAATCGGGCGCCGCCGTCACCTTTCGGCAGATCCACGAACCGAGCGGCAAGCCGATCAAATATGAAAAGGTGGTGCCCGGCATCGGCGCGGTCGACCATGACGATATCGTCAAGGGCTTCGAGCTGTCGAAGGGCAATTATGTCCTGCTCGACGAGGAGGAGATCGAGGCGGTCAAGCTCGAGAGCAAGCGCACCCTCGAACTCGTCCAGTTCGTCGATACCGACGCGATCGACGTCCTCTATTATACCAAGCCCTATTATGTCGTCCCTGCCGACGAACTCGCCGAAGAAGCCTATATCGTCCTCCGCGAAGCCTTGAAGCGCACGAAGAAGGTCGGGCTCGGCCAGCTCTCTTTGCGCGGGCAGGAACAGCTTGTGGCGCTGCGCCCGTGCGGCCGCGGGCTCGTCCTCGAAGTGCTGCGCTACGCCGACGAGGTGAACAAGGCGGCCAATTATTTCCGCGACGTCGGCAGCAGCAAGCCCGACGCCGACCTGCTCGACCTCGCCGAAACGTTGATCGCCAAGAAAAGCGGCGAATTCGACGCGAGCGACTATCACAACCACTATATCGACGCGCTCAAACGCGTGATCGCGAAGAAGGCGAAAGCCAAAGGCAAGCGCGTGCTCGAAGATGTCGAAGAGCCCGCCAGCACCGGCCGCGGCTCGAACGTCATCGACCTGATGGCGGCACTTAAGGCCTCGGTCGACGGCAAGAAGACGGCGCCCGCCAAGGCGGCGCCGGCGAAGAAAGCCCCGGCAAGCAAGGCGCCCGCCAAAAAGCCCGCCACTCGCAAGCGCGCCTGACATGGCGAGGCCCGCCGATCCGCTCGCGCAATATAACGCCAAGCGCGATTTTGCGCTGACCCCCGAACCCGCAGGCAAGGTCGAAAAGGGAGCCGGCAACCGCTTCATCGTCCAGAAGCACGACGCGACGCGCCTCCACTACGACTTCCGCCTCGAAGTCGATGGCGTGCTCAAAAGCTGGGCGGTCACCAAGGGTCCGAGCGCCGATCCCGCCGACAAGCGCCTCGCGGTGCGCACCGAAGACCATCCGATGAGCTACGCCGATTTCGAGGGCGGCATTCCGAAGGGCGAATATGGCGGCGGCACCGTGATGCTGTGGGACCGCGGAACCTGGGCGCCGATCGAAGGCAAGAGCGCGAAGGATATCGACAAGGGCCATCTCCATTTCACCCTCGACGGGACACGGATGAAGGGCGAATGGCTGCTCGTCCGCATGAAGCCGCGTCCCGGCGAGAAGCGCGAGAATTGGCTGCTGCGCAAGGTCGACGACGCCTTCGCCGGCGGCACCGACGACCTTGTCGGCCGCCAGCTCACGAGCGTCCTCACCGGCCGCACGATGGCCGAAATCGCGGGCGACGAAGGCGGCGAGCAATCGTTGAAAGGGGCCAAGGGCGCAACCTTTGCGAAGAAAATGGCCGACGCCGCCGCGCACAACAAAAAGGTCGCGAAGCCCGCCGCCAAGGGCAAGCCGCCCAAATTTCGTCCGCTCCAGCTTGCGACGCTCGTCGATGCGGTGCCCGGCGGCAACGGCTGGTTTCACGAGATCAAATATGACGGCTACCGCGCCGAAATCGCCGCAGCGGGCGGCGAGGTGCGCGTCTACACGCGCAATGGCCTCGACTGGACCGACAAATTCGCGCCGCTCGTCCGCCATATCGCCGCGCTCGATCTGCCGCCGTGCCTGATCGACGGCGAGATCGTCGCCTATGGCAAGGACGGCAACCCCGACTTCTCGTCGCTGCAGGCGGTCCTCAAACGCGGCCACGGCGCGCAGGACGAGGGCACCGCACTCCATTTCTTCGCTTTCGACCTGCTCGAACAGGACGGAAAATCGCTCGCCAAGCTCGGCAATCTCGAACGCAAGGAACGCCTCGAAGCGCTGCTCCGCGACGCCAAGCCCCCCATCGCAGTCGCCGATCATGTCATCGGCGCGGGCGAGAAGCTCTACGACGCGATGTGCAGCGCCGGGCAGGAAGGCATCATATCGAAACGCGCCGATGCCGCCTATTCGGGTCGCCGCTCGAAAAGCTGGGTGAAGGTCAAATGCACCCGGCGGCAGGAGTTTATCCTCGTCGGCTGGAACCCCTCATCGACCAAAGCGCGCCCCTTCGCCTCCCTGCTCCTCGCGCAGCGCGAGGGCGATACGCTTATCTACAAGGGCAATGTCGGCACCGGCTTCGACAGCGAGACGATGGCCGACCTCGCGAAAAAATTCGCCGCCCGCGAACGCAAGACCGCCCCGCTCGACGTCGACGCGGCATCGGCGCGCAAGGTCCATTGGCTCAAACCCGACCTCGTCGCCGAAATCGCCTTCGCCGAATTCACCGCGAGCGGATCGGTGCGCCACGCCAGCTTCCTCGGGCTGCGCCACGACAAGGAGGCCAAGGACGTGACCCCCGAAACGAAACAGCCCGCCCCCGCGCTCGAAAGCGACGTCACCATCAGCAGCCGCGACCGCGTCATCTTCCCCGAGGCGAAGGCGACCAAGGGCGACCTTGCCGACTATTATGCGGCGATAGCCCCGGTCATGCTCCCGCACACCGCGCGGCGCCCGATCAGCCTCGTCCGCTGTCCGCAAGGGCGCGGCAAGAAATGCTTTTTCCAGAAGCATGACTCGGGATCGTTCGGCGACCATGTCCTCCATGTGCCGATCAGGGAGAAGGACGGCGGGCACGAGGATTATCTCTATGTCGAGGACGCCGACGGCCTGCTCGCCTGCGTCCAGATGGGGACGATCGAGTTCCACGGCTGGGGCAGCCATGTCGATGCCTTAGAAAAACCCGACCGCATGGTGTTCGACCTCGACCCCGACGAGGGGCTCGATTTCGCCGACGTCAAAAAGGCCGCGCTCGATATCCGCCGCCAGCTCGCCGATATCGGGCTCGTCAGCTTCGCGATGCTTTCGGGCGGCAAGGGCGTGCATGTCGTCGTCCCGCTCGATCCGGGGCATAGCTGGGACGCGCACAAGGATTTCTCGAAACGCTTCGCCGAGGCGCTGAGCCTCGCCGAGCCCGACCGCTTCATCGCGACGATGAGCAAGGCAAAGCGCAAGGGAAAGATCTTCATCGATTACCTCCGCAACCAGCGCGGCAGCACCGCGGTCATGCCCTGGTCGGTGCGCGCGCGGGAGAATGCCCCGGTCGCAGTGCCGATCGCCTGGGACGCGCTCGCCGATGTCGACAAAGCTGGCCAGTGGACGATCAAGGATAGCGACGAACTGCTCAAGCGTGCCGCGAGCCCCGATCTCAAGGGCTGGGGCTTTGCGAACCAGACGCTCCCCGATTTCTGACGCGCCGGGCCGAGGCGCGACTCGCGCGCGGCTGATTGGTTAGCGCGCTAAGCGTCCTCTCAATAATACCAATAAAATACCAAAATTATGCCGACTTCGCGCATGCGGGTCATATCTTGCGTCAAAATCCGCTTGACGGATAGATTGGTATGTATAAATTTCCCCAAAAATTAGAGCAAAAGCTGATCCAAGATCAAAAAGAGGGAGACTCAACATGACCAATGCAAGATATCTGCTCGCTTCGGCCAGCATTGGTACGCTGCTTTTTGCCGCAAGCGCGGCCCACGCCCAGACCTCCACCACCGCGCCCGCCGCCGACACGGCCGAAAGCGAAATCGTCGTCACCGGCATTCGCGGATCGCTCCGCGAAGCGATCGACGCGAAGCGCGACCTGTCGGTCATCGCCGACGTCGTCACCGCCGAGGATGTCGGCAAATTCCCCGACAAGAATGTCGCCGAGGCGCTCCAGCGCGTCCCGGGCATCGTCGTCAACCGCGAGTTTGGCGAAGGCGAGCGCGTCTCACTGCGCGGCACCGCGCCGAACCTCACCAAGACCCTGCTCAACGGCCACAGCGTCGCGACCGCCGACTGGTTCATCCTCGACCAGGTCGCCTCGACGCGCAGCTTCAACTATCTGACCCTGCCCGCCGAAATCATCGGACGCCTCGAAGTCTATAAGAGCCCGCAGGCCGACGTCGAGGAAGGCGGCGTGGGCGGCACGATCAACGTCATCACGCGCAACCCGCTCGACCTCGACCCGCTCACCCTCTCGGCTTCGGCGCAGGCCGCCTATTCGGACCTGTCGGGCAAGGTCGACCCGCAGGTTTCGGGCCTGATCAGCTGGAAGAACGCCGATGAAACCTTCGGCGTCCTCGTCGGTGCCATCTATCAGAAGCGCCGCACGCGCCGCGACGGGCTCGAAATCTTCGGCTACCGCTCCTTCCCCGTCGGCGGCGGGCAGAGCGCGCTCGTCCCGACGCTGATCGGCTCGACGATGTTCGAACAGGATCGCGAACGTTACGGCGCCAATATCGGCATCCAGTTCCGCCCGTCGGACGAGCTCGAAATCAACATCACCGGCCTCTATTCGCGCTTCAACGCCGACAACTTCAACCAGAATTATATCGCATGGGGCGAACAGGCGCTCGCCGGCGGCGGCACGATCAGCAACGCCGTGGTGCGCGACGGCGTCGCGGTGTCGGGCAACATCGCCTCGGCGACGGGCGGCACGACGGGTTTCGGCGTCGTCTATGACGCGATCGACCGGCAGGCGGTCGCCAAGACCGTCTCGGCCGATTTCGACCTGACCTACCGCCCGACCGACAGCCTCTCGGTGCATTTCAAGGCCGGCTGGACCAAGGCGAACGGCGACACGAGCAACGAGAATTTCATCGAATTCGCCGGCCCCGGCGCGTTCAGCTATGATCTCACCAGCGGCCGCCCCGAGGTCAGCTTCTCGAACCCCAACCCGCTCAACCCCGCGGGCATCCGCCCCGACTTCGCGCGCATCCAGTCGGTGACGAACGACGATGAGGAGAAATATGTCTACCTCGACGTCGAGAAGGAAGTCGAATGGGGTCCGCTTACCGCGCTCAAATTCGGCGTCAAATATACCGACCATGATCGCGTCGCGGAACGCTTCGCGACCAACGGCGGCGTCTTCACCCCCGGCCTGCGCTGTAACGGCGTCGCTTGTACGTCGGCCGATTTCGCGACCGGCAGCGGCATGCCCGGCGACTTCCTCGACAATATCGCATCGCCCGGCACGCTGACCGACTATTGGCGCGTCGATCCGGCGAAGCTGCGCGCCATCTATGGCGCATCGACGTCGCCCTCGAACGACCGCTTCCTCGTCCCCGGCAACACCTATTCGATCAACGAAAAGGCGTGGGGCGGCTACGGCCTCGCGAAATTCGGCGGCGAGGGTTGGCGCGGTAATGTCGGCGTGCGCGTGATCACCACCGACCAGACCTCCGAAGGCTATATCATCGGCGGCGCGAACCCGCAGTTCACCAACCCGTTCGGCGGCTTCACCCCGTCGACCGCGAAGCGCTCCTACACCGACATCTTGCCGAGCGCGAACCTGTCGGTCGACCTGTCACCGCAAGTCGTGCTGCGCTTCGCCGCGGGCAAGACGGTGACGCGCCCCGACTTCGTAGACATCACCCCCGGCGTCGACCTCAACGGCACCTTGCTCACCGGCCGCGGCGGCGATCCGAACCTCGATCCCTATCGCGCCAACCAATATGACCTGTCGATCGAATGGTATCCCGACCGCGAGACGATCGTCGCGCTGGCCGCCTTCTACAAGGATATCCAGTCGTACATCGTCAACACGACCTCGACCGAAGTCCTGCCGGGCGTGTTCGTGCCGGGGTCGCAGCCCGCGGGCTGCGTCGCGGCGGGCGGCGGCAACCCGAACCTGTTCAACTGCCCCTATCAGATCAACCGCCGCAGCAACGGCGACGGCGGCCGCAACCAGGGATTCGAATTCCAGGTATCGCGCCCGATCTGGGGCGGCTTCGGCGCGGTGGTGAACTACACCTACTCCGACGCCAAGGCGAACAATGGCGACCCGATCCCGGGCAATTCGAAGCATTCGCTCAACCTGACGGGCTATTATGAGAACGACCTCGTCAGCGCGCGGCTCTCGTACAACTACCGGTCGAAATTCTTCATCGACATCGACCGCGCCGCGCCGCTCAACCAGGCTGCATTGTCGTCGCTCGACGCGTCGGTCAGCGTCAATATCACCGATAATATCGCGCTCACCGCCGACGCGATCAACCTGACCAACGAGAAGATCGAGCAATATTCGGGCACCCGCGACCGCCCGCGCGCGATCTATGACAATGGCCGCCAATTCTACGTCGGGGCGCGCCTGAAGTTCTGACGCGCGACCCGCCCGCGCTATCGTGCTGCGGCACGATAGCGCGTCGGCGACACCCCGAAGCGCCGCGCAAAAGCGGTCGCAAAATGGCTGGGCGAGGCAAAGCCCGTCGCCAGCGCCACCTCGGTCACCGGCTCCGCGCCGTACCACAGCAACCGTGCCGCCGCGTCGAGCCGCGCGCGCATCACATATTGCCAGGGCGACACGCCGAACGCGTCGCGAAAGGCGCCGGTGAAGCCCCGCTCGTCCATCCCGACCAGCGCCGCGAGCGCGGCAAGGCTATGCTCCGCATCAAGCTGCCCGCGGATCGCATCGACCAGCCGGTTGCGATCCGATGCCGACAAGGCCCGCCGCACCGGCCGCGGGTCGCGATGCCCATATCGGTGGAACAGATGCCGCTCGAGCGCGTCGCCCACCTCGTGCGACGCCATCCGCGCCAGATCGTCGTCCGCTTCGCGCACCAGTTCGAACAGCCGCGCCGCCGCATCGAAAAGGAACGCGTCGCGATGCCTCACCCGCGCCATCAGAGGCGCATCGGCAAGCAGCGCCGTCGGCACGCTCAGCTCGACAAACTCGGCGCGCTCGCCCTGTGCAAGAGCCGCATAGCGGCACGCCGCCGGAATCATCCACACATCGCCCCGCACCGGCAACACCCGCCCCGACGGCCCGACCGCGAACTCGCACTCCATCCGGTCGAGCCGGCCGCCGAGATGGACGACGATGACATGATGATCTTCCTCGAACGCCCAGTCGGTCGGCGCGTCCAGATTTTCGGTGGCGGCGAGCACGCCGAGCTGGCCGATCTGCGCCTGATGCCGCGCGACGACGTCGCGCCCCGATCGCGGTCTGATGCCATCCCAGACGGTTGCGGCTTCGGTCAATCACCCACCTTGCGAGCCCCCACGACTCGCCGAAACAATATTCGAACGCTGCGCCGGAATTTGAAAGCGGACAAGATCAAAGCGGCTTAGCCTTGGGCAGATAACGACCAAGGAGACCAAAATGGCCGACCACAGCATCAAGGGAAAAACCGTCCTCATCGCCGGCGGCGGCAAGAATCTGGGCGGGCTGATCGCACGCGACCTCGCGGAACAGGGCGCGAGAGCGATCGCCATCCATTACAACAGCGCCGCCGCGGCGGCCGAGACCGAAGCGACGCTCGCCGCGATCCGCGCGGCCGGCGCCGAGGCGGTCGCTTTTCAGGCCGACCTCACGTCGGCGGGCGCGATGGAAAAGCTCTTCGCCGACACGATCGCCGCAGTGGGCCGCCCCGACATCGCGATCAACACCGTCGGCAAGGTGCTCAAAAAGCCCTTCACCGAGATCAGCGAAGCCGAATATGACGCGATGACCGCGGTCAATTCAAAGACCGCCTTCTTCTTCCTGAAAGAAGCCGGCAAACATGTGAACGACAATGGCAAGGTGTGCACGCTCGTCACCTCGCTGCTCGGCGCCTACACGCCCTTCTATGCCGCCTATGCGGGGACCAAGGCGCCGGTCGAGCATTTCACCCGCGCCGCGTCGAAGGAGTTCGGGACACGCGGAATTTCGGTGACCGCGATCGGTCCCGGCCCGATGGACACCCCCTTCTTCTATCCCGCCGAAGGCGAAGATGCGCAGGCCTATCACAAATCCGCTGCCGCGCTCTCCGCCTTCACGAAGACCGGGCTCACCGACATCGCCGACATCGTTCCGTGGATCCGCATGCTCGTGTCCGACGGCTGGTGGATGACCGGTCAGACGATCCTCGTCAACGGCGGCTACACGACCAAGTGACCCCTCCCCGGCGGCCGCCCCTCCGGCCGCCGGACCTATCCCATGGGCCATCTTCCCTTGCCGCCGGGGCAGGGATATTCAGGCCGCGATCCATTTTCGAAGGGGACTTTCATGCACGCCAGGCCGGTCACCGCCCAATGACGGCGAAGCACCCCGGCGCCCCCCGCCGCCCGATGCTGCGCGACCGCGACGGCCATCACGCGCGCGTGACCTTCGAAGAGTTGTTCTTCGACCTCGTCTATGTCTTCGCGGTCACCCAGCTCAGCCATACGTTGCTCCACCACCTCAGCCTCGTCGGCGCGCTCGAAACACTGATCCTCTGGTTCGCGGTCTGGCTCGGCTGGCAATATACCTGCTGGGTCACCAACTGGTTCGACCCAGAAAACCCCCGGCTCCGCAGTTTCCTGTTCGTGCTGATGCTGCTCGCGCTGGTGATGTCCGCCGCGATCCCCGACGCGTTCGGCGAAAAGGCGCTCGTCTTTGCCGGCTGCTATGTCGCGATCCAGCTCGGCCGCACATTGTTCGTGGTCTTCGCGCTCGATCGCTCCACCGCACTTGCGGCCAATTACCGCCGCATGGCGGCGTGGTTCGCTATGTCGGCCTGCTTCTGGATCGCCGGCGCGCTCGCCGGACACGAGTTGCGCCTGCTCCTCTGGGCCATCGCCGTCTTCCTCGAATATGTGGCGCCGATGACCGGCTTCGCCTTTCCCGGGCTCGGCCGATCGCAGACGAGCGAGTGGACGATCGAGGGCGGTCATCTCGCCGAGCGCTGCCAGCTCTTCGTCATCGTCGCGCTCGGCGAAACATTGCTCGCGACCGGAGCTCGGTGCGACCTTCCTCGGCACGCTCGCGCTCTGGTGGCTCTATTTTGGCACCTCGAGCAAGGACGCGACGGCAAAGATCACGACGTCCGACGACCCCGGCCGCATCGGCGCATGGTTCAACTATGTCCACGCGATCCTCGTCGGAGGAATCATCGTCTCCGCGGTCGGCAACGATCTCGCGATGGAGCATCCCGATGGCCACGCCACCCTGCCGCAAGTGCTGGTGATCGCCGCCGGGCCAATCCTCTATCTCGCGGGCAGTGCGATCTATCGCCGCGTCGTCTATGGCCGCATCCCGGTGTCGCACCTCGTGGGCATCGTCGCGGCGCTGGCGCTCGCGCCGGTCGGGCTCAACGCCAATCTGCTCACCATGGGGTGGCTCACGACGCTGCTCCTCGCCGCGGTCGCGATCTGGGAAAGCCGGACGCGACGCGCGACGCTGGTTCGCTAGCGGTTCAGAACCGCGCTTCGAACGTCAGTCCGATCATGCGCGGCTCGCCGAGCAACGCGTTCAGGCGACCATCATTGTCATATTGATAGTCGAAGAATTTCTCGTCGAAGATGTTGTTCGCGAACAGATAGGCGCCGAAATTGTCGTTGCTCCAGCCGACCTTGGCATTGACGAGCGTGCGGCCGGGCACGTCACGGGCGCTCTGGTCGATCAACCCCTGATAGGCCGCGCCGCGATGATTGACGTTCGCGTTGACCGAAATCCCGCTCCGGTCGCGCCAGCTGAAACCGGCCGCCCAGGTCCAGCGCGGCGAGCTCACAAACTCGAGGCCCGACAGGTCGTCGACAAAGCCGCCCGTCGCGTCGAAATCGAGGAATTCGGTGCGCGCATAACCGACCGAGCCATAGATGTTGAAACTGTCGGTGACGTCGAAATCGCTCTCGACTTCGAAACCGTAAACGCGCGACTTGCCCGCATTCTGCGTCTCATAATCATAGACGCTGTTCGACAATTGCACGCTCACCTGCTGGTCGGTCCAGTCGATGAAAAAGGCATTGGCATTGAAGGTCAGCCGCCGATCGAACCACTGCGTGCGCAGCGACAGTTCATAGTTCCACGTATATTCGGGATCATAGACATAGGTCGATGCGCGCGCGGGATTGACGCCGCTGCCCCCCGAACGATAGCCGCGCTGGACGATCGCGCTGATTGTCTTGTCGGGCGCGATCTCCCACGAGATGCCGCCCTTGGGGAGGAAAGCCTCATAGCTGGTGTTCGACAACGGACTGCTGCTGCTGGCATCGTCCGCCTGCTGCTGGATCAGCCCGTTGACCGTCGACAGGATCATGTTGAGCGGCGCGGGGTAAAGCGCCGGGTTTGGGAGCGGGGTGTTGATGACGACGATATTGTCGTTCGATACCCGCTGCTTCTCACGATCGTAGCGGAAACCCGCGAGCAGCTTCAGCCCCGGTGTGATTTCAAAGCTCGCATCGCCGAACAGCGCCATCGTTTCGATGTCGATCGAATAATCCTGCGACGAGGTGATGTAGATCAGCCCCGGATATTGCGCCCTCGCCTGCTGCGCCAGAAACAGCGCCGTCGCTGGATCGAGGCCGAAGGGCGGGCCCTGCAGCACCGCCGCGACCGTCGGGGTCAGCCCCAGGTCGCGGTCGGGATCGAGGCCGAAGGTGCTGTTCGTGTTCGAATCCGGATTCTTGGTCCGCGAATAATAGCCGCCGATCAGCCCCTGCAACGGCCCGGTGTCGAACGTCAGGCGCAGTTCCTGGCTGAAAATCTTCTGGTTCGTGACCGCGTCGCCATAGGCGGTATCGACCGCCTGCAAATCGCCGTCATAGGCCGACGAGGTGCGCAGGTGATTATAGGTCGAAATCGACGACAGGGTGAACACATCGCCGAGCGGCAGCGTCGCGTCGAGCGTAAACAGGTCGGTCTTCGATCGCGAAAAGGTCGGGCGATTGGCCTCGACGATACGATTGCTCCAATAATCGGGCGTGTCGCTATAGGCATAGCCGCGGCCGTTGCCGTCGTGCCGGTCGTAAAGATAGGACAGCTTGATCTGCAGCCCGTCGGCGCCCGACGGGGTGAAGAGCAACTTGGCGCGCACGACGTCGCTGCTATTCGGATCGTAATGACCGCCGGTGAAGCTGTTCTTCACGAAGCCGTCGCCGCGCGTCAGTTCGCCCGCGACGCGAAAGGCCAGGACATCGTCGATGATCGGGCCGCCGATTGCGGCGCCAAAACGATATTCGCCATTGGCATCGGTGATCATCGCGCGCGCCTTGCCGCGCCAGTCGAAGCTTGGATCGGCGGTCTTGATGATGATCGCGCCGGCCAGCGCGTTGCGCCCCTGCAGCGTCGATTGCGGCCCGCGCAAAATCTCGACCTGGTCGATGTCCCACAGGTCGAGCGGACCGCTGGCGGTCGCGTCGCTCGGCAGCGGCGATCCGTCGAGATAGACGGTGGCAAGGTCGCCAAAGCCGGTGCCCGACACATTGGTGTTCGAAATGCCGCGGATCGTGAAGCCCGACTCGTTGAAGGTCGACGCCAGGTTCGCGGTGCGATCGATCAGGTCGAATATATTGGTCAGGCTCTGACGCTCGATATCGTCCGAGGTAAAGACCTTCACGCTTTCGGGCGTGTCCTGCAACGTCCGGTCGAATTTCAGGCCGGTGACGACGATCTCGTTGCTCTCGCCCGTATCGGCCGCGTCGGCGGCCGCGGCGTCCATCGCCGCCTCTTCGGCGTGCAGCGGCATCGCCGCGCTCGCCAGCATCAGGGCCAGAACCGGCCGGAAAGAGTTGGTCATTGTCTTTAGCTCCCCGCTTAGCTATCGAAGGGCCCGCTATTGCTATTGCGAATGCGAGTCAATAGTGATGCCGGAACGATATAGGGGGACAAGATGGAAGACACTCCGGCGCTTTTGCCGGCGTTGCTCATTGCCGTGGCAGCGGGCGCGGGCGCATGGCTGCTCCGCCGGTCGTGGCGGGGCAAGCAGCAGCAGACCGGCCTCGTCGCCCTCGGCTGGCTGCTCATCGCCGCCGCGACCATCCTTCCCGCCTGGCTGCTCGGCCCCGCGCGCGGGCCGTTCATCGCGCTCGCAATCGTCTCGACCGCTGCGCTCGGCATCGTCGCCGCAAATTATACCGTCCGTCAGGCGAAGGCGCGCGCCGCGCGCGAAAGCCTCGCCCCCGAACCCTCCGACCGCGCGACCACCAAGGGACGCGAGACGTTGCGCTGGCTGCTCGCGGGCCCGATCGGCATGGTCGCCGCGATGGGCGTCGGCATCGCATGGGCCGCCTTCGTCCCCGGCGAACAGCAGACGCGCCTCGTCATCGGCGGGCTGATCGTTCCCGTCGCGTGGGGCGCGTGCATGGCGTGGACGCTCGCCGACAACCGCATTCTCCGCGCGACCGCCGTACTCGTCGGCGTCGCGCTCGTCAGCTTCACCGCCGCCATCGTGAAGGGCTTCGCATGACCGCCGCCACCCCCGCCCCGAAGCCCCAAAGGCCCGCAAAGAAAAAGGATCTGATGTCGCGCATCCCCGCGGGCTTCGTCCGCGCGGTGCTCCGCGGCCACAGCAGCCTCGGCCTCGCCTTCGCCGCGCTCATCTATCTCATCTGCCTGTCGGGCAGCATCGCGGTCTTCGCGCACGAGTTCCAGCGCTGGGAAAGCGCCTCGGCGCCGCAGCTCACCGAGGCGTCACCCGAGGCCGTCCAGACCGCCTTCGAAGGCGCGATCGCCGCGGGCGGCCCCGGGGTCGAGCATGTCTATATCACGCTCCCCACCAATGACTTCCCGCGCCTCCTCCTCCATGTCGACGCCGACAAGGACCGCGAGTTCGTCGCCGACGCCGCGGGCAAGCTCGCGCCGTCGACCGAGTTTGCGTGGACCGAGTTCATCACGCGCCTCCACATCAACCTCCACCTGCCGCGCACCTGGGGCGGCTTCCTCGTCGGGCTGATCGGCGTCGCTTTGCTGTCCTCGCTGATCTCGGGCATCCTCGCGCACCCGCGCATCTTCCGCGACGCCTTCCACCTCCGCCTCGGCGGGTCGAAGCGGTTGCAGGAGGCCGACCTCCACAACCGGCTCGGCGTCTGGGCCTTGCCCTTCCACATCATCATCTCGCTCACCGGCGCCTTCCTCGGGCTCACGACGCTCATCGTCGGCGTGCTCGGCATGGCGATGTTCAACGGCGACGCGGGCAAGGTCTACGCGCTCTTCATCCCCGAACCGCCGGTCGACGATCCGCGCCCCGCGCCGGTGCTCGACCTCAAGCCCATGTATGCCAAGCTGCCCCAGGACGGCGGCCGCCTCACCTATATCTTCACCGAACACCCGACCGAGATGGGCGGCGCCGCGCTCTTCAACGTCAGGCAGCCCGATCGCATGGCGGGCACCGACAGCTACGCCTTCCGCCGCGACGCGACGATCTACAACGCGCAAAAGGCGACCGACAATAATCTCGGTGAGGATCTGCTCGGCGGCATGGGCCAGGTCCATTTCGGCTGGTTCGGCGGCGGGATCGTCAAGATCGTCTATTTCGCGCTCGGCCTCGGCCTTACTTATCTGGCCGCGAGCGGGGTCCATATCTGGCTCGCGCGCCGCCGCGACAAGGGCCGCCCCGCCCCCGCGTGGGAGCGCGCCTGGGCCGCGACCGTCTGGGGCCAGCCCGCGGGCATCGCCGCCGCCGCGGTCGCCGGCCTTGCCGTCGCGAGCGCCCCCGCCGCGATCGCAGCATGGCTCGCCGTCAGCCTGATCTTCCTGGTTCTCGCGATCCGCCTTCCCGCGACAAGCCTCTCGACGCTCGGCCGCCTCGCGACCGCCGCGCTCACCCTCGCCGCCGCCGCGACGCACCTCGCGCTGCGCGGCGGCATCGGAACCGCGGATCCCATGGCGTGGATCGTCAACCTGTCGCTGATCGCCGGCGGCGCGGCCCTGCTCCTGTGGAAGCGCGGCGCAGCCACCACCCCGGCCAAGCCCGAACCCGCGACCGCCCCGGCCTGACCCGAGGCGGCGCGCGGCCGGCGGTGCCTATTCGCAGCAGCGGTCGGGGTCGTCCGACGCGTCGAGCGCCACGAGCAGCCCGATGCCTGCCAGCAACGCGAGCCCGCCGACGACCACCGCGACGGTCCCGGCGTCGGACATGTTGCTCCGTCCCTTCGTCGAGGCCGCCTTGCCCCCCGGAGCATAAGGCAGGCGCGTCAACCGCTGCCCGCCGAGCGAGAGCTGCGGCGCGACCTCATCGCCCCTGAACCCGAACTCGAGCCCCTCGCCAAAGCGCCACGCGGGTCCGCGCAGCCCCGACGCATCGCTCCGCTGCATCGGCGCAAGCGTCAGGCTGGCGCGGATATCCTTGTCGCTCTCGCGCCCCCCGCCGAGCGGGATGCGCAGCCGCACCCCCGCAAAGCCCCCCGTCGCGACCGGCCCCGCGCCGTTCAGATGCGCGGGCTCGCGTGCCGTCTGCGCGTGCAGCGGCGTCGCGGCGCACGACAGCAAAGCGAGCGATGCGGCAATCGATTTCATGGTCATGGAATGCCCTCCCTGTCCGCACCTGATCGCCCGCAATTGAGGCCGAAGAATGGCCGAAGGCCCCCACCGGAAAGGCCTAGCCCTCTGCCGCCTTCGCCTTCCGCCGCTGCCGCCACGACGGCACCTTCTTGACCTCCGCCACCCCGTCATCGACCGCGGACGTCAGCGGCACCGCCGGCACGCGCTCGCCGCGCGCCTCGGCCGCCTCGATCCATTCCAGATAGCCCTCGGGAATATCGCCCCCCGCGCTCACCCAGTCCGCCTCGCCCGCAAAGCGCTGCACCGGCTCGGCATCCACAGGCGCCCCCTCATACATTTGCAGCGGCCCATAATAGGGCGTGTCATGCTCGCGCAGCTGCACCATCTCGACCCCCGGATCGTCTAGCTGCATCGCAATCGCTTCGGGCCCGCCCTCGTCGACCGCCGCGATCAGCGCGCGCTGCCGCTCGGCGAGCGCGTGCAGCGCCGCCCCGATCTCGGCCTGCGCCTGATCGTCGAGCGCCACCCCGTCGAACCCGTCGAGCAGCTCCGCCGCCGCATCCTGCGTCGCCGCCGGATCGCCCGCGCTCGCACCGCCATGGATCACCGTCCGCACCGTCGTCGTCGAGGCCTCGGCCATCGCGCCGGCTTGAGCCGCCGCCCTATCTTCGTTCGTGTCGAGCGAAGTCGAGACACCCATCGCGCCAGCACCGCCGCCCGAAGCCACAGCCACCGCCCCGGCACGCGTCGAGAAATAGTTGATCGTCGTCCGCTTGCCGCCCGCATCCTGCCCATAATGGCGCAGGCAAAACATCAGCAGCGCGTCATTATGCCGTCGCCGGAACCCCATCAATTTCCCCGCGACAAAGACGGGCACCAGATAGCCGTCGATCGCGCGTTCGAACGCGATATCCTTCAGCCGCGCGACCCCGAAATCGAGCGCCGCCTCCCACGCCCGCCGAAAGCTCTCCGCGCCGGGCGCACGCCGCAGCGTATAGCAGTTCGCCTGCGCCATATTGACCATCGCCGCCGCGCGGCTGACCGACCCGGTATCGGCGAGCGCCCCGATAAACGCCTTCTGCCGCTCGGGCGTCCACCCGTCGTGCCGGTACTTGCGCGGCACCGGCGTAAACTCGGGAAGCGGCGGCCGGGCTTCGGCCGCGATCGGTGTCCGGTTCTGCATGATATGCCCTCCTGTCTGCCAAACCGGACAGGGTATGACGGAGGGGCGGAATGTAGGAAAGGGGTTTGTTTATGGTTTGTTCAAATCTCGCATTGGGAACCGGCTATGCGCTGACCGCCGATTTTTGGCACTGAACAACGAGGGGTCGGCCCATTCATCAATCGCCAAGCCGAATTATTATGCTCTGTATTTACTTCAAATCGAAATACATGGATGTAGACGGTCAAAATGGCGGCGATGGAATCAGTGTTTATATCAGGGAGAGTCGTCAGATGACGATTGTATTATCATCTATTAATCTAAAGGGCGGCGTCGGCAAAACAACGATAGCGGTGAACTACGCCGCATACTGCGGGAACAAAGGTCGAAAGGTTCTCTTGTGTGACCTTGACCCACAAGCAAACGCCAGTTTCGGAATGATTGGCGTTGAAGGCTGGGAAGAACACATTTCCAAAAAGGGCACGATTGCAGACCTTCTCGGCGCTCGACGCCACAAAAGCGCCCAGGGCGACGCTCGTGGCTTCAACGATGTTGTTATCAAAGATGCATGGAAGAATGTCGATCTCATTCCTTCGCACTTAGACCTTTTTACTGTAGACCTAGATTTGGCGGGCATCACAGCCCGAGAATTCCAGCTCAAGAAATCCTTGAAGGACCATATTGACGATTATGATATCGTAATTTGCGACTGCCCTCCCAATCTCACGTTGCCGACCCAGAACGCGTTAGCGATTAGCACAAACTACATGGTGCCAGTGTCGCTCGACTATCTGTCGGTACTGGGGATTGGCCTTTTGCTGAGCCGCATTTCCTCGCTCTCAGACGATTTGGATGTTGAATTGGACAATTCTGGTATCATCATTTCTCGCGTTGGCCGACCGGCAAAACACCGCGCCGAAACAGAGGGGGTTGTGCGAGGCGAATTCGGGACGGATGTTTTGTCTGGAAAAATAACTGATCGTGTTGCAATCAGCGGCGCGATGGAAAAGGCACAATCGATATATGCGGGCAACGATCAAGCTGCGATCGCAGAGTTCAATTACATCTTCTCGGAGCTTGACCAGAATGTGGGTTTCTAATGAAAACGCATGAGCTTGCGAAGGCGCTTACCCACTTGTCGCGTGTGCTGCGTGCCGGCCCGAACGTCGATTTCGAAGAGTTGA
>JAESGS010000581.1_pt1 | contig 22864 bp, 17 predicted proteins | sample 9269761 | NCBI WGS metagenome assembly JAESGS01 (sample SAMN15741799, study PRJNA653493) | algae metagenome | isolation source: Cyanosarcina radialis HA8281-LM2 and co-occurring heterotrophs from damp... | place: USA: Makauwahi cave, Hawaii | collected 2011-01-06 | reverse complement strand
GGTGACGGTGGAGAAATCCGTCTAGGCTTTGCGAGACGATCGTATTCCCTCCCCCCCAAGGGGGGAGGGAACAACGCCAAACCATTGGACGACCCGCGGTTCAGCCCGTGACCGTTCGCAGGAACAGTTCCTCCAGCGTCTCGTCGTCTCGCAGCACGGCCCGCACGACCACGTCAGACTGTCCCGCCAGCTCGAAGAATTGCACGTTCGACCAGCCCGGCGGCACGGTCAGCCGCCACTCGCCGTGGCCGTTGTCCGCGAGAATCGTCACGCCGGCCGCCTCCAGCGCGGCGCGGAACTTCGCCGCCTCGCCCTGGATTCGCAGGCGGAAGCGGTCGTCGCGGACGGCGCACAGCTCGCTCACCGTGCCGACGCCGCGGACGCGGCCGCCGGCCAGGATGACGACCCGCTCGCACACCGCCTGCACGTCCGCCAACAAGTGCGTCGAGAGGATGATCGACTTCCCGTGGGCGCGGCCGAGTTCCATCACCAGCTTCAGCATCGCGTCGCGGCCGGCCGGGTCGAGGCCGCTCGTCGGCTCGTCGAGCAACAGCAGCGGCGGGTCGTGGATCAGCGCCTGGGCCAGCTTCGCCCGCTGCTTCATCCCGGCGGAATACTCCTCCACCCGCCGGTAGCGTGCCTCTTCGAGCTGCAGGTAGCTGAGAACCTCGTGCGCCCGCCGTTGCGACTGCCGACGAGACATGCCGCAGAGTTCGCCGGCGAGGGCGACGTACTCGATGCCGGTCAGCCCCGGCACGAGCGCCTCGGCCTCCGGCATGAACCCGATGAGCCGGCGGAGCTGCCAGTTGTTCGCCGCGTCGCGGTCACCGCCGAGTTGCTGGTCGAGGACGCGGCCGCCGCCGGACGTGGGGGCGATCAGGCCGAGGAGAATCTTGAGAAGCGTCGATTTGCCCGCCCCGTTCGGGCCGAGCAGCCCGATGCGGCCGGGCGGCAGCGCCAGCGTCACGCCGTCGAGCGCGACGAAGTCGCCGAACGTGCGGCGGAGGTTCCGGAGTTCGAGGAGCATGACTTCAAAAATGGCCCGCAGATGACGCGGACTTCGACGCAGCTGAAGAGGATCAAAACCAAGAGAAAAAATTCTTATCCGGTTTTCATCTGCGCTCTTATCGGCGTCATCTGCGGGCCATTCTTCAGGTTGTGTAGTCCGCGTTCAGCGTCACGTACTCGTGCGTGAGGTCGCAGGTGTAGAACGTGCAGCGGCCGCCGCCGAGGGTGAACGTCAGGTCGAACGTCACCTCGCGGTTCTGCTTCAAATACCCGGACACCGTCGCCGCGTCGAACGGCAGCGGCCGGCCGCGCTCGTACAGGTGGTGCGGCCCCACCTTCAGCGACAGGTCTTGCTCCTCGAACGGCACGCCGGCGTACCCGGCGGCGGAGACGATGCGGCCCCAGTTCGGGTCCGCGCCGAACACGGCCGTCTTCACCAGCGCGCTCTCGGCGACGGCCTTCGCGACGGTCCGGGCGTCGGCGTCGTTGTGCGTGCCGGTGACGGTGATCGTGATGAGGTGGTTCGCCCCCTCCGCGTCCTCGGCGATCTTGCGGGCGAGGTCGGCGCACACGGCCTTCACCGCGTCGGCGAAAGTGTCGAGCCGGTCGTCCCGCAGCGGCAGGCCGTGGCCGTTCGCCAGCAGGAAGACGCTGTCGTTGGTGCTCGTGTGCCCTTCCACGGAGATGCAGTTGAACGTCGGCTCGACGGCTTCTTTCAGAATCTGGTGGAGGTCGTGTGGGTCCACGGCCGCGTCGGTCATCAGAAAGCCGAGCATCGTGGCCATGTTCGGGCCGATCATCGCGGCCCCCTTCGCGAACCCGGTGATCGTGTGCCCCTCGACGGCCCGCGACGCGATCTTGATCTTCGTGTCGGTCGTCAGAATCGCGTGGGCGGCGTCGAGCAGGGCGTTCACGTCGGCCCGCGCCGCGGCCACGGCCTTCGGGATGCCGGCCTCCAGGACCGGCATCGGCAGCGGTCGGCCGATGACGCCGGTGCTGGCGACGAGGACCTGTTCCGGCGAGCAGCCGAGGTCGGCGGCGACCAGCTCGGCCATCCGCTTGGCGTCGGCCATGCCCTGCTCGCCGGTGCAGGCGTTCGCGTTCCCGGAGCAGATTACGATTGCCCGCGCGTCCTTCCGCGGCAGCCGCTCGCGGCTGACCGTGACCGGGGCGGCGCAGACGCGGTTCCGGGTGAAGACGCCGGCGGCGGCGGCGGGGGCGTCGGAGACGATGACGGCCACGTCGCGGCGGTTCGGCTCGCTGCGGAGGCCGCTGACGACGCCGGCGTACCGGAAGCCGGCGGGGAGGTTCCAGGTGTCCATGCAGAGATGGTAGCGACCGGTCGGCCGGTTTTCAGCAAGTCACGCGTCTTGACCCCGAGGTGGAACGACGGAAACGCTGGAATAGGAATCACTGTTGCTGTGACTTCAACGACGTGTCGGATTGGTCCTGTGTACGGAAGTTGTCCACGGGGATTCGAGGGGTAAGCACTGTCGGGCTGGAGCAAGAGAGAAGAATGTTCTGCTTCCAAGCAGGTAAAGACTGGTTGAAACTTACCGCCAAGGCCAGTTGCTTGTTGAACTCTTCGCGGCTCATTGTTGCACCTGCTCTAGGGACTGCTTGACTTTGTCGAACAGTACCGCCGCATCCGACTCCAGTTCAATGTACGAAGTCGGCTTCATCTGGATTCGCAGTTGAGACTTTTCGATGGCCCAGTCGGACTTCTTTCCGGGCGCATCGTCCTTCCGCTTCAATTCGTAACTCGACCCCAAGTGCATCGAGAATAGGTCGAAAAACCGTCGCGGTCCAATTCCAACGAACGCTTCGAATTGGACTCGCTCATCTGTGGGCGCAAAAACTGTGCCATCCGGCACAATCGAGTCGTCGTGGAACTCGATGGCCTTACTTTTCGCATACGGTTCGACATAGACGACTCGCTCGACGCCCGCTGCAATGATGTGCTTGGCACAATTATGGCAGGGGAAAGTCGTGCAGTACAACGTCGCGCCAACTGTGGAGAGGCCATTCCGGGAGCAACACAACAGGGCTTCCATTTCAGCGTGCACTACCCGGCCGTATTCGGTCAAGTCTCGTAACCGGCTGTTTTCAAGCAGCGATCTGAGTTTTTGCGGATCGAACCCGTATTCCGCTTTCGTCCCCTCGGACACGAGACGATTGACGATCTCGACTTGTTCGGCACGGTTCGAATCAACGTCTCGCATGAAGTCTCGGCCTCTGAGTCGGTCTTCGATACAGTGCGTTTCCGGGTTTCGAACAGGCCAGTAAAGTCCACCGCCTGCCCGTGGGCAATCGTTTGCCCCGGTCGCCAGAATCTGAGAATCCTTCGTCACGACTGCTCCCACTTGCCGCGACATGTCCGCGGAACGCAAGGCCGCGGCGAACGCCATGAACATGGCGTGTTCGTCGAACGTGGGAGTGATAAACGGATCGCCGAACCAAAGTGAAGCCATCCGCTTCACGTCCGAGTCCAGTTGGTCATGGCCTTGGGAAATCTTGACGAAAAAGTCGGCCATGTGAAAAGTCTTGTTGACGCGTTGGCCGAACGGGACAGCGCTCTCGTCCGCGTCACGCTGCATGAGCTTGTCCGCATTCTCCGGAGTCATGCCTCGCCCGGTCACCAAGTTGGTTTTTCGGCGGGCGGCGTCTTCGTGAATGCCGACAAGAACGAATCCTGCGGGATAGATCAGTCGGAGTTCCGACACCTCTTCGGGCCGTTTCAAGGAGTCGATGATGTACGCCGTTTTGGCGGCCGGGCGCGGGGAGTTCTCTTCCTTCGGACGCTTGGCGAAAACAACGGTCGCGGCACCCCACGCCAGTACAGCATTCTTGTCGCTCGCCTCACGCGCCCGGTTCCCCGCATCCATCAAGTCGTTCAGCCGCTTGTACGGGTCGCTGTTCTGGTCTGACACGGGAATGAGTGAAGGGATAACGTCTTTAGATATTTTGACTTCATGAACCGTGTAACCGGCCCTGCCGAGCCAGTGCTTGAGAAGGTCGATGACGCGAGTGTTGGCTGTTCCGACGGCGCTCACCAAGCCAATGACCAACTCAAAATTGTACTCATCCTTCATCTTGAGTAAGTCGCCGTTCATGCCCCACTCCGTTCCCCGTCTATCTCAGTTGTTTGTACCCGACGGTGGGATTCACCGCAACAACTCCGTTATCACATGCCCGTGAACGTCCGTCAGCCGGCGGTCGATGCCGTTGTGGCGGACGGTCAGCTTCGTGTGGTCGATGCCGAGGAGGTGGAGGACGGTCGCGTGGACGTCGTACACCTCGGTCGGGCGCTTGCGGTCGGCCGGCTTGTACCCGAAGTCGTCGCTCGGGCCGTGCGTCGCGCCGCCCTTGATCCCGCCGCCGCACAGCCAGTTCGTGAAGCAGTACGGGTTGTGGTCCCGGCCCTTGCCGCCCTGCGAACTCGGCATCCGGCCGAACTCCGTCGTCCACAGCACGATCGTGTCGGCGAGCAAGCCCGTCCGCTTCAAGTCCTGGATCAGCGCCGCCGCCCCCTTCGCCATGCCGAACGCGAGCGGGCCGTGGTCCCGCTTCACGTCCTCGTGGCTGTCCCAGTTGCGGCGGGGGAACCCGTTGTCGTTGCCGCTCCAGACCTGCACGAACCGCACCCCGCGCTCCAGCAGCCGCCGGGCGACGAGGCACTTGCGGGCGAAGTAGTCCGTCTCCTCGACGGGGTTGATCTCCTTGTCGAAGGAGCCCTTGCCGTGGTCGAGGCCGTAGAGCGCGAGCGTTTCCTTCGTCTCCATGGAAAGGTCGAGCGCCTCCGGGGCGGCGAGCTGCATCTTCGCCGCGAGTTCGTAGCTCTTGATGCGGGCCTCCAGCCGCTCGTCGCCATCGCGCGTGGTGGCGTGCGTGCGGTTCAGCTTCGCCAGCACGTCGTGCGCGGCCTTGTCGCCGGCCGGGGTGACGAACTTCGCCCGGTCGTCGGCGAACAAGTCTTCGATCGGCGTCTTCGTTCCCGGATAGATGACCGTCCCCTGGTACTGGGCCGGGAGGAACGCGCTGTCCCAGTTCTTGGTGCCGTTGGACGCGAGGCCGCGGTGGTCCGGGAGGACCACGAACGTCGGCAGGTTCTCGTTCAGGCTGCCGAGGCCGTAGCTGACCCAACAGCCCATGCCGGGGAAGCCGGGGCGGTTGAACCCGGTCGTTTGCAATAGCGTCCCCTGGCTGTGAACGCCGGTCTTGCCGACCATGTTGTGGACGAACGCCAGTTCGTCCGCGACCGCGCCGAGCGGGGCGACGACCTCGCTCAGCATCCGCTTCGATTGGCCGCAGGGTTTGAAGTCCCAGACCGGCCGCAGCCACGGGCCGAGGCCGTTCTGGAACGCCTCGACGTGCTCGCCGAAGTTCGCCTCCTGGCCGTGCCGCTTCACGAGTTCTGGCTTGTAGTCGAACAGATCGACGTGGCTCGCGCCGCCGGCCATGAAGAGCTGCACGACCCGCTTCGCCTTCGCCGGGTGGTGCGTGGCGGCGCAGCCGAGCAGTTGCGCGAGGGCGATCCCGCCGAGGCCGCCGCCGGAGTGGAAGAGGAAGTCGCGGCGGTTCATGGCGTCGTCTCCGGCCTCGGCGGGACCACGTCCACCGGCGGCCGCTCCTTCTTGAGCGCGGTGAATGTTTTCAGGAACTTGTTGAACTGCTCCGCGCCCGTCTCGGCCGCGGGCGGCTCGGGGTTCGCGTCGGCCCAGCTCAGCGACAGGACGAGCGGAACCCAGCGGACCCCGGTTCCGGTGGCGGTCGGGCCGTCGAGCGTGGCGAGCGAGGTCATGGCGAACCCCGGCGTGGGCACCTGGTCGATGGGCCGGCCCTCCGGGTCGCCGCAGTTCTCGGCCGGGGACGTGACGAGGTACTCGCGGCAGGACAGCGGCCGGTCCGGGTGGATCGAGCAGCTCTCCGCCTCCAGGAACGGGCACGGGATGCCGAGGCGGAAGAACTCGATGCCGATTTCCGGCGTGGCCAGCGCCCCGGCCGGGTCGCGGAGCCGGGCGAGCATCCCGGCGGCGGCGAGCCTCGTTTCCGCGTCGGCGAACCGGTCGCGGACGGCCGTGCGGCGGGGTTCCGGCATCGCGGCGACGAGGTCGCGGAGGTGGCGAGCTTCCGTCTCCGCGACCGGCACGAGCTGGCGGCAGCACGCCCCGCACCCGGCCCGGCAGGAGATCGCCTTCCCGCGCTGCTCGACGTAGCTCTCGCCCATGCCGACGACGGCGCTCGTGAATTCCTGGACGATGGGCAGCATCCGCCGCGTCGGGACGACGGCGGCCGGCACGTCGATGGTCGCTTCGAGCGTCATCCCCTCCCACGTCAGGGCGAAGGAAACGCTCGCGGTGTCGGATGGCATGAGGTCAGTCCACGAACACGAATTCATTGAGGTTCAGGATCACGCGGCAGGCGTTCGCCAGCCCGTGGTCCGTCGCATACTGCGTCAACTCCTCGTGCTCCGCCGCCGTCGGGTCGCGGCCGAGCGCCAGGCGGAACGCGGCCGCCACCCGCCCCGGCAACTCGTCCGACAGCTTCTCGACGCGGGCGGCGAAGTGCTTCGCCATCGCGAGCGTCAGCTTGTTGTTCAAGAGCGCCAGCGCCTGCTGCGGGGTGAGCGTCTGGTTCCGCTTCTCGACGGCCAGCGACGGGTCGGCGCAGTCGAACGACGCCATGAACGGCTGCTGCTTCGACCGCACCGTGAACCGGTACACGGCCCGCCGGTGCGCCTTCGGGTCGTCCGGGTCGTGGAGGTGGTACTGGTAGTGCGGCGAGTGCTCCGGCTTCTCGACGACGAAGTCCTGGAAGCTCGGCCCGCCCGCCGTCAGGTCGAGCTTCCCGGCCGCGAACAGAATACTGTCGCGAACCGCTTCCGCTTCGAGCTTGCGGCGGTTCTGCCGCCAGAGGTAGCGGTTGTCCGCGTCCGCCGAACTCGGAACGCGGAGGTCGGAACTCGGAACGGAAGACGCCTGCCGGTACGTCTTCGACATCACGATGAGCTTGTGCAGCTTCTTGAACGAGCCGCCGCCGTTTCGGAACTCGACGGCGAGCCAGTCGAGCAGTTCGGGGTGCGTCGGGTGTTGGCCCATCTTGCCGAAGTCGTTCGGCGTGTCCACGAGGCCTCGGCCGAAGTGGTACTGCCACACGCGGTTGACGATGCTCCGCCACACGAGCGGGTTGTCCGTGTGCGTCAGCCACCTCGCGAGCGCGGCGCGGCGGTCGCCCTCGGGGGCGGCGGGATCGACGGCGAACGGCACGCCGAGGGCCGCGATCGCGCCGGGGGCCACGGCCTTGCCGGGCTTCGTGATGTCGCCGCGGGGCAGGACGCGGATGTCGCGCGGCTTGCCGCCCGTGCCGGCGAAGTTCCCGCCGCCGGCGAACGCCGTGCCGACGTAGGCGACCCGTTGCGGCGGCAGCTTCTGCACCTCCCGGTCCGCGGCGGCCCCGCCCGCCACGGCCCCGACCGCGACGGCCGCGGCCCGCTTCGCCGCGACTTTCGGGTCGGCGTCGTACCGGCGGTCGGCGCGATCAATCGCCGCGAACACGGCCTGCAGCGCGTAATACTCGTCCTGCGGGATCGGGTCGAACTTGTGGTTGTGGCACTGGGCGCAGTGGGCCGTCAGGCTGAGGAACGTGCCGACGGTGTTCGACACGAAGTCGTCGCGGTCCAGGTGGCGGGCGACCTTGCCGTCGATCTTCGTCTCCGGCAACTCGACGTGGCCGATGAAGTCCCACGGCCCGGCGGACAGGAACCCGAGCGCCTCGACGCCGTCGGCCGTGCCGGGGAACAGCACGTCGCCGGCGACCTGCTCCTGCACGAACCGGGCGTAGGGCTTGTCGGAATTGAACGCGCGGATGACGTAGTCGCGGTACGGCCAGGCGTTCGGCCGCGGCTGGTCCTTGTCGTACCCGTGCGTCTCGCCGAAGTGGACCACGTCCAGCCAGTGCCGCGCCCACCGTTCCCCGTACCGCGGCGACGCGAGCAGCCGGTCTACGAGCTTCTCGTAAGCGTTCGCCGAATCGTCGCTCAGGAAGGCGTCGATCTCCTCCGGCGTCGGCGGCAGCCCGGTGATGTCGAACGACAACCGCCGGATCAGCGTCCGCTTGTCCGCTTCGGGCGAAGGCTTCAACCCCTTCTCCGTCAGCTTCGCGAGGATAAAGCCGTCGATGGTCTTTCCTGACTCCTGACCCCTGACCCCTGACCCCTCGAGAGGCCGCAGCGACCACCAGTCCCGCGGGTCCGCGGCGGCCGACCCGTCGTCCGGCCACGCGGCCCCGGCGTCGATCCACGCGCGGAGGGTCGCGACCTCCGCGGCGGACAGCTTCTCGCCCTTCGGCGGCATGACCGTGTCCGGGTCGGCCCCGGTCACGCGCCGGACGAGCGGGCTGTCGGCGGCTTTCTTCGGAAGGATCGCGGCCCCGGCGTCGCCGCCCTTGAGGGCGTCGGCCTTGCGGTCGAGGCGGAGGCCGCCCTTCTGCTTCGCCTCGCCGTGGCAGGAGACGCACGCCCGCTGGAAGATCGGCTTCACGGCCGTCGCGAAGTCCGGCGGGGCGGCCGCGACGGGCGCGGCGAGGGCGCAGAGCGCGAGGAGGGAGAGTCGGGTCACGCGGCGACCTCGGCGGACGGGCACGTCGGCGGGATGGGACTAGCTTAACCGGCGACGGGACCGAAGGGAATGACTTGTAGGGCGGGTCAAGGCTTTGCGCCGACCCGCCGCGCCGCCAAGCCGCTCGGCGTCTCTTCGATGTGGTCGCGGTCCCCCCGGCGGGTCGGCGCAAAGCCTTGACCCGCCCTACAAAACTTACGCCTTCGCCAGGACGACGCCCTCGCCGTTGCGGAGGGTAATCTTGTTTACCACCGGGCCGAGCGTGCCGTTCGCGTTCACCACCCGGTAGTTGCCGCCGAGGGTGTGCGTCGTCGCCGTGTTGTTCGCCGTAGTCCCGTTCACCCCGCGGGTGTACGCCAGCGGCTTATACAGCACCATCGCGTTCTGGTAGTCCCGGCGGTAGACCTTGTACGTCAGGTTCCGGTTCGCCGGGTCCTGGCCCTCGGCCCACACCCGATGGTCGCCGGTCGGCCGGCCGACGTTAAACTTAATCGCGTCCGTCCAGTGCCGCTTCCACCCGCTCGCCGGCTCGTTGCCGCCGTTCATCATCAGGAACGACGTGTTCGGGTCGGCCACGATGTAGTACATGGCCAGCGTCGTCGTCTGGACCCGCGGGTCGGCCGCGTCGATCCCCTGCGGCAGGCTGTCCAAAATCTCATACGCCTTCCCGCCGGCCAGCTCGCGGCGGTACTTCAGCGTCGCCGCCAGGTCGTCCACCTGGACGTGGTTGGCGGTCAGCGGCCGCAGCGCGAACTCCTCCAGCATCGACACGCCGTTGCGGGCGATCGGCTCGGCCGTCGTCCCCGCCCCGGCCGTGTTCGCGATGATCCACTTCCCGCTGCCCAGCCGCTTGTTGATCTCGCCGAGCAGCTTGCCGTGGTCGGCCGCGTAGTTCGAGAAGACTTCCTTGATGCCGGTCGGGTCCACGGCGATCTTGCCGGTCGAGTTGTCCACGAAGAACCCGTCGGCGAGCGGCTCGGCCTTCAACGCGCGGATGTGGTAATCGACCGCCCACGCCTGGAACGCCGCGTTCCCGACGTTCGTGGCGAACCGGTTCGGGCCGTAGGTCGGGTAGAACAGCCGGCTCTCGTACAGGAACCGGGCGTTGTGCCCGGCCTTGCGGGTCGCCCACTCGCGGTCGTTCAGGTAGCCGTCGCCGTCCTTGTCCGCGGAACTGTCGAACGCCGGGATCGTGCCGCCGAGCTGCGCCCCGCGGAAGTTCGTGTAGTCCCGGCCGGTGGCCGTGTTCACCGCCGGCGGCGTGCCGGCCCCCGTCGTCAGCACGCGGGCGTAGAACAGCCGGGCCGACCCGTTGACGCTCGCCGCCACCCAGTCCTTCGGCGGGTCGAACGTGATCTTGCCGTCCCGCTTGAACCCGGTCGTCGAGTCGCTCGTGACGGTCAACGTGTTCCACTTCGTCGGCTTGCCGCTGGAATCGACGGCCGCCACGTACTCCAGCTTCCCGGCCCACGTCGAGCCGGCCGGCGTGTTCAGGTCGAAGTTCAGCTCGCGGAACTTCTCCGGGTAGCCGAACGCCACCGACTGGTTGACGCCGGCCATCGCGAACGGCACGTTCCGCTGCTGGGCGCTGCTCGTCACGTTCGTCCAAGCGGTCCCGTTGCCGGACTGGACGGACCAGAACTTGTCCACCGGCACGGCCGACGCGCTCAGCCCGATGAACGACGTTTCCCGCGAGACGTGGTAGAACGCGCTCTCCCGGTTCAGCCGGTTGCGGTCGGCGTACTCCAGCCAGTCGGTGTACACGCCGAGGTAGATGTTCGTGACGTTCGTGTAGATGAACTGCGGCGTCGTCGGCGACGCCTGGTTGATCGTGTTCAGGTAGGCCGTGTTCGGGATGACGAGGTCCACGCCGTTCTTGAGCAGGTCCGTCTCGAAGCTGCCGAACGGCGTGCCGTAGTACGCGAGGTTCGCGACCCGGATGTGCGAGAAGTTCCGCGGCACGGCCGGCAGCGCCGGGTTCGACACGACCGGCGGCAGCGCCGGCGGCGACGCCGGCGGGACCGTCGGCGGCACGACGACCGGCGGGACCACGACCGGCGGCGGGACCGTGGGCGGCACGACCGGCGGGACGACCGGGGGAACCCGCGGCGGGACCGGCGGCGGCGGCGTGTACTCCGGCGGCTTCACGATCGGCGTGCCGGTCTTGTCCTCCTCCGTCGGGATGATCCCCGGCTTCGTCAGGTTGACCGGGGCGGCGGTGGTGATGAAGTTGTCGAACATCAGCTCGCCGGCCGGGCCGCCGTCCCGGAGCAGGCCGGCCCGCTCCCCGCCGCGGATGGCCGTGTTCGTCCGCACCAGCGCCCACGTCGGGTTCAGTCCCCACGTCCCGTCCGCGTTCAGGTACTGGCCGGTGTCCGACCGGAAGACTTGCGCCCGCACCGCGGACCCCTTCACCGTGATCGACGCCTGCACCCACAGCCCGCTGACGTAGTCGCGGGACTTCACCGTGCCGAGGACCGTCTCCCGGCCGTTCACGACGGCGACGAGGCTGGCCTCCAGCCCCCGCTTGACCTCGAGCGCGTAGTACGTCGGTGTCGCCGTGTGCAGGCTCGTGCCGCGGGCGATGAGGCCGGCCGGGGTGAGCGAATCGACGTAGATCGACGACGAGATTTGCACGTCCGCCGGCAGGACGCGGTTCAGCCAGGCGCGGGCGACGGCGTTGCTCCGGGCGTCGACCCGGAGCGTCTCGTCCGTCTCCGTCCGGACGTTCAGCCCGGCCCCGGCGGACGCGTAGGAGGCCCACCCGGTCGGCAGCCCGGTCGCCTTCCCGTCGGCGAACCGGTCCTCGTACAGCGTGTTCCGGGTCGGCACGCCGGACGGCCCGATCCGCAGGCTGTCGAGCGCGACCGGGTCGGCGGACGTGGCGTACCGGGAGAACCCGACGTACCCGCTCCCCTTGATGGCCGCGTCCTTCTTCTCGACGGCCGCGACCGGCTGCCGGGTCCACTGGCCGGTCGGCGCGAGGTACTGGTTCGTGTCCCCGCGGTGGACGCGGACCTGGATCACGTCGTCCGCCGCCAGGATGCTGACCGTCACCCACCGGTTGCTCATCCATTCGGCGGACCGGACCGTGCCGAGGACGGTGGTTTGCCCGTTCACGACCTTCAGCAGTTGCACCTCGCCGCCGCGGACGACGGACGCGGCGTAGTACGTCGGGGCCGTGCCGTTGAGGTTCTGCCCGCGGACGAACAGTTGGATCGGGGCGGTCGAGTTGAGGAAGACGGACGCGGACGTTTCGACGTTGACGGAGTACGAGGACGTGACCCACGCCCGGCCGGCGGTGCTGGACCGGCCGGCGGCCACGAGCCGGCCGGAGTCCCCGTGCCCGGCGGCCGCGGGGTCCACCTGGAACACCCGCGACCCGTCGTTGCTCCACTGCCCCCAGCCGCTCGGCAGGTTGTTGACCGGGCCGCGGAGGAACGGCTCGACGAGCCACTCGCCCACGGCCGGCATCTCCCGCCCTTCCAACGCTTCCAGCGACAACGACCGCGGCGGCGTGTGGGACGTCGGCATGTGCGGACCCTTCCTTGGGCGCGCGATCGGCGAACCGGACAACCAAGAGTTAGCAATGCGTGCCGATCTGCGGGCGGGAGGATACCATCTGGGGTGGGCGTGTCAATCGGATCGGGCGAAAAGTGGCGCGCGGGGAAGCGATTACACTTGACGGAAGTGGGCGTGGCGGCTTGCGCTGGAATCCGGCGAGTTTGCCGGATCGGTAAAGTTTACCGATCCCGTAGGGTGGTGCCGAGTCTTCGCGGCCCACCGCGTAGGGGTGTGTCCCGCCGGTGGGCCTCGAAGACTCGACCCACCCTACAAGATTGCTACGCGAACAGCTCCCGCACAGCTTCCCCGCCGTCGAGCACCTCGATCGGCCGGCCGTCCGGCGTGACGAGCTGCTTCCGCGGGTCGAGGCCGAGCGCGTCGAGAATCGTGTACGCCACGTCCGCCGGCGACACCGGCCGCTGCGTCGTGTACGCCCCGTGCTTGTCCGTCTTGCCGAGGACGAACCCCGGCTTCACGCCGGCCCCCCACCAGAGCATGGACGCCGCCTGGCCCCAGTGGTCGCGGCCGGCGTCCTTGTTGACCTTCGGCGTCCGCCCGAACTCGCCCATCACCACGAACAGCGTGTCCGCCGTCGTCCCCCGCGCCGTCGTGTCCTCAACCAGCGCGGAAATGCCGCGGTCGAACTCCGGCAGTTTCTTGTCCAGGCTCTCGAAAATCTTCGCGTGGTGGTCCCACCCCGCGTAGTTGACGGTCACGAACCGCACGCCCGCCTCGACGAGCCGCCGCGCGAGCAGCAGCGACTGCCCGGCCGTCGTGCGGCCGTACCGGTCGCGGAGCTTGTCGGACTCGCCGGCGATGTCGAACGCCCGCTTCGCCTCCGGCGACAGCAGCATCGCCGCCGCCCGCTGGTGGAACTCGTCGTAGGTCGCGATCTGGTCGTTCCCCTGCACCTTCTTCGCGAGGCCGTCCACCGCCTTCAGCAGCGTCTCGCGCCGCTCGACCTGCTTCATCGTCAGCGACGGCGGCGGGGCCACGTCCTCGACCCGGTAGTTCGCCGCGTTCGGGTCGCCGGCCTTGAACGACTCGTACCGCCCGCCGAGGAACGCACTCTTCCCGAGTTCCCAGGTGAACGACGGGTTCCGCGGCACGGCCACGTAGGGCGGCAGCGTCCCGCTGAACCCGAACTCGTGGGCCGCGACCGCGCCGATCGCCGGGTAGTCGCCGAACGGCGTGCCGAACCGCCCGGAGAGCACCCAGTTCGTGGCCGTCTCGTGGTGGTCGTTGTTGTGCGCCCCGGACCGGACGAGCGCGACCTTGTCCGTGACCTTCGCGACGAGCGGCAGCTTCTCGCCGACGCGGAGGCCCGGGACGACGGTGTCGATCGGCTTGTACTTCCCGCGGATTTCTTCCGGCGCGTCCGGCTTCGTGTCGAACGTGTCGTGGTGGGACAAGCCGCCGCCGAGGAAGACGAGGACGACGGACTTCGCCCGTGCCCCCTTCCGCTTGGCGGCGGCCTCGGCCTTCAGCACGGACGCGAGCGACAGCCCGGCGACGCCGAGGCCGCCGACCCGGAGGAAGTCGCGGCGGGACGAGCCGAGGGAAACGTCGAGCATCGGAGGCGTCCTGGTATGATGGCAACGTGCGGCGGGGTGGGTGAAATGATTATCGGCGACCGCGACGCGGAATGAAAGACCGGCCGCCGCGAACCTACGATGTTTTTAGACCGTCCGAGTAACGGGAGGGGTACATGCGAATTCTTCACCTGACGGCCCGGTCCGCGAGCGACGGGCAGCTCCATCTCCACATCCCGGCCGAAGCCGACACGGAATTCGAGGTCGCCGTCGTCGTGCAACCGAAGGTCGCGACGAATGGGATCGAGCGGAAGCTCACGCCCGAAGAACTCGGTTGGCCGCCGGGCTACTTTGAAGCGACTTACGGGTCGATTCAGGACGAGGCGTTCAAACGATACCCGCAAGGGGAGCCGCAGGTTCGGGAGGCCCTCGATTGAAGTATCTTCTCGACACGAACGTGTGCATCCAATACTTGCGGGGGAAGAACGTCCACGTCCGGACGCACGTTTCTTCCCACCCGACGACGGATCTCGTGATCTGCTCGGTCGTGGCCGGTGAACTTTACTACGGTACGTCGCGAGCCAAGAATCCGTCCGCGGAGCGGATAAAGGTCGATCAGTTCTTGACCCCGTACCCGCGCTTGATGTTCGACTTTCCCGCTGCCGACAAGTTCGCCGAGGTTCGTTATGACCTGGAACGTCGTGGGTTGATGATCGGGCAGTACGATGTCATGATCGCCGCCATCGCGCTGGTCAACGCCCTCACGCTCGTCACGCACAACACGGCCGAGTTCTCCCGCGTCCCCGGCCTGAAGCTCGTCGATTGGGAAGTCCCTTAACGAGGCTCACTTCCGAAACCCTGCCACCCGGTGGAACGTCAGGTAGTTCGCGTCGTGGGCGTTGTGCGGCGGCGTGCCGTTCGGTTCCTCGAACGCCGTCCGCACGGCCGCGATCAGGTCGTCGCCGTCGAACTGCCAGTCCGCGTACTGGAACCCGTGCAGCTTCACGTCCGCGTGCCGGATCACCACCCGCTTCACGTCCCACGCCCGTAGGTCGGGCGAGGAGCACAGGGCCAGCGTGTTCCGGCGGCTCGCGGCGTTCGGCCCCTCGAACTCCCTCGGAACGTGGTTCGCCAGCGTCCAGTAATTTTTGCTCCCCGGGTCGTATCGAATCGTGAACTTCTTCCCGCCGCCAGGGAAGTCGATGAAGTCCTTCGCCGGGTCGAACGTCACCGCCTTGCCGTCGGCTGAGACTCGCACCACGGCCGCCTTCTCCGGGTAGTTCGGCTGCTGCACGCGGAGGACGTTCACGACCTCGCCGGCCGGCGTCGCCACGGCGTTGCCCTCGAGCCAGCCGCCGAACTTGCGGTCGAACCACGAGTAGTCGGCCGTCAGCTTGTTGCTCGTCGTCCAGCTGGCCGCCGCGAGCAGGTCGGCGTCCTCGGGGGCGGACATCATCATCGCGCGGAACTTCCGGTCCCAGCCCTTGCCGCCGTTCGTCGGGTTGGCCTCCTCCATCGCCCGCCACAGCCGGCCGTTGTGAACCAGCACCGGGACCGGGGCGCAGTGGTACATCCCGTCCGCGTGCAAGAGGCCGGTCCGCGCGTCCTTCGGCTCCGTCCACGTCCGGCCGCCGTCGGTCGAGCGGCGGATGGTGCAGAACCCGCGGGCCTTCGACACGCCCATCAGGTACAGATCGCCCTTGTGGACGAACAGCGTGCCCCACCACTGGCCGACGACCTCGGCCCGCTTCGCCCACGTCTTCCCCTTGTCCGCGGAGGCGTACACGAACGTGCGGTCGCCGTTGTCCCCGGTCATGAACAGGTCGTGCGATGCCACGTACTCGCCGGTCGGCAGCACCGCGATCGACGGCGACCCGACGTACTGCTTGGACTTCGCCGGCGAGTGCGCGACGACCACGCCGGGCGGCGCGGCGGAGACGAAGTTAATGCTGAACAACAGAATAATCAGCGCGGCGCGGAACATGATCGGCCCTCGGGGAGAGAAGCCTTTTCTACCGCACCCGCGCCCCCGTCCGAAACAAAAAAGCCCACCCGTCGCTTCGACGGGTGGGCCGGTGATTCCCGCAACGCTTAGTACCGGGCTTCCATCGTGATCGCCGCCCCGTGGGCGAAGAACCCCTCGCGGTCGAACGTCACCCGCGGGGCGGCGACGCCGGTGAGCGACCCGAACGACGGGCTGACCGGCACGTTCCGCGGGTTCAGCGTCTGGTCGAACTGGTTGCCCGGCCGGGCCACGTTGTTCAGGTAGTAGAACTGGTAGCCGACCGCGATCCGCGAGTTCTTCGTCAGCGCGACGCCGGCCTGCAGGCCGATGTCCGTGGCCAGCCCGAACCGGTTGACGACGTGCCGGCCGAGGTTGCCGTTCGCCCCGTCGCCGGCGGCCAAGAGCGCCCCCGGCTGCGTCGAGGTGCCGCGGGTCTCGCCGCTGATCTGCGTGATTTGGTGGATCGACCCGAACGCCACCTTCGGGGTCAGGGCCACGAACGTCATGCCGTGCTTGACCTCGAACCGGCCGCCGAGTTCGCCGCCGTAGAACTGGTTGCGGGTGTAGGCGCGGTCGCGGAGCTGGACCACGCCGCCGGGCGCGACGCCGACGGCCGGGATCGCGAACGGGCTGACCGTCCGCTGGAACACGACCAGCGACTCGTCGAGGTCGTAGTACCGGAACCCGGCGAACAGGTCGAACTGGTACTTGTCGTCGTACCGCAGGTTCCGCCGGAGGTGCGCGCCGGCGCTCGCGAGCCGGGCGGTCACGGTCGTCGCCGCCTCGCCGACGAACACGTCCCCGGCCGCCGGGTCGGCGTTCGCCACGAACAGGAACGTCTGCTGGCCGGTGACCACGTCGAAGAACGGCCGGCGGATCGAGTTCCCGCCCGGCCCGCCGGCGACGGTCAGGAAGTTCGACCGGTGCTCGGTGATGAACCCGTCGAACCCGACGCCGACGGTGTGGTCCTTGTTCGTCCACATGCCGCCGTCGATCTTGTACGCCATGAACTTGCCCAGCTCCCGCTCGCCGTCGAGCAGGACCGTCGCGGGGACGCCGACCGGCCCGCCGACGGCGAGCGGGAACGGCGACCGGGCCGGCTGGAACCAGAGGAGCAGCTGCGTGTAGCTCATCCACACCGCCTCCTTCGGGCCGGGGATGAGCGCCCCGGCGCAGCCGGGGTCGGCGCAGTTCGGGTTCACGTCCGGGCAGGTGTCGCACGGCGTCGCCGGCACGCCGACCGGCTCGGTCAGCGGGATGATCGGCGGGAGCAGTTCCGCGTTCGACTTCGGCGTGATGGTCGGCTTGATCTCTTCCGCGCCCTTCTGGGCCGCCGGCATCGGCTTGGGCGGGGTCTGGGCGTGGACGCCGGAGAGGCCGGCCCCGACCGCGATCCCCACGGATGCCAGCCAGCGTCGGATGGATGTCCGCATAACCCTGCCCCCGAGCGACGGCCGAACCGACGGCGTTCGTGCCGGATGTCCTGACGGAGTGTCCCCGCGGGCGGCGGTCGGCCGACCCGCGTACACGTCACACATCGTCCGTTCGGCGCAACCATCTTGAGCGATACGGCCGCGAGAATCCGCGAACCCGGCAGAGTCGCCGCAGCTTGCCGGGGCGTGGGGGAGGATTAGGGGAGAGAGGTGAGTGGGAGGGACTTCATCGGGCAGCGGCTACGTTGTAGGGCGGGTCAAGGCTTTGCGCCGACCCGCCGGGGCCGCAACCACGCGGAGGATCGCCGAACGGCTGGGATCGCGACGGCGGGTCGGCGCAAAGCCTTGACCCGCCCTACAAGACGCTACACCCCGGCATACGACCCGTCGCGGACGACCGACCGCGCCCGCAGCACTTCGCCCAGGTCGAACAGCGCCCGCGTGATGAGCCGGCTGATCCGCGACGGCGACAGCTTCATGACCAGGCTGATCTCCCGCAGCCGCAGCTCCTCGCGGTAGTACAGCGTCACCGCGACCCGCTCCTTCTCCGGCAGGTTCTCGATGGCTTCGGTCAGGTGCTGCACCGCCTCCCACCGCTCGACCTCCGCCTCCGGCGGGGCCATCGTCTCGACCGGCCCCAACCCGTTCGGCTGAGCGGTTTGTTCCCACGACACCATTTTCACGAACCGGTCCGCGGCGAGCGTGTCGGTCACGTCGTCGATGCTCATCCCGGTCGCGGCGGACAGCGCCTCAATGGTGACGGGCGCGGGCAGGGACCGCTGCGCCTTCCGCACGAGCGAGACGCGCTCGAGCATGTGCTGCGGGAGCGGGCTGTTGCGGCGGAGTTCGTCGTAGATCGCGCCGCGGATGCGGAGGTACGCGAACGTCTTGAACTGCGCGTTGCGAGTCGGGTCGAACTTCCCGGCCGCCTCGACGAGGCCGAGGACGCCGGCGGACTCGAGGTTTTCCACGTCCACGCCCGGCGGCAGCTCGCCGACGAGCCGGCCGATGACGTGCTTGACCAGCGGCAGGTGCGAGATGATTAACTCGTCCCGGCGGGACTGGTCGGCGACTTGCTGGTACTTCTTAACGGCGTCGTGGTTGCTGCTCATGGGGGGCGAAGCTCTGGGGATGTCAGTCGTCGTAATTCTTCGGCCCGGTCGAGGCTTTGCGAGACCTTCTTGTTCCCTCCCCCCTTGGGGGGGAGGGTTAGGGAGGGGGGTAACCTCCCTTCCACTTGGGCATTCGCGCCCGAGGGAGGACGCTCACCCCCTCCCTAGCCCTCCCCCCCAAGGGGGAGGGAACAAAGCCAAGACCGCTCCGCAAAACCTCCGTGTTGCGGTTGAATGTCCGATCGCAATTCAACTCTTCGCGACTTCGAACATCGCGCCGACGGTGCTGGGGCCGGTCAACTCTTCGGGGCGGATCACCGCCACCGGGTCCATCAGCATGTCCGTCGGAATCTCCTGGTACGCGATTACCGCGAGGTCGTTCAGCGCCCGCGACAGCGCGTTCCGCACGGCCCGCCGGATGCTCGAATCGCACAAGAGCGCGACCTCGTAGCCCCGTTGGGCGGCCTTGTCCTGTTCCGTCTTCAACCGGATCGTCAGTTGCTCCAGCCGGCCGAGGTCCAACAGCAACTGCTGGCCCTGCGGCTGCACCGACCGCCGGAGCTCGACCTCCAGCCGCGGGTCCAACACGATCGCCCGGAGGCGGCCGTTGGCGTCGCGGAACCGGTCGCAGATCGTCCGGCCGATGTCCGCCCGCACCTTCTCGGTCAGGTCGCCGGGGTCCTTCACCGTCGGCCCGTGCGACGCCAGGCTCTCCATGATCCGGGCGAGGTTCGTGACCGGGACCCGCTCTTGCAACAGCTGCGTCAGGACGCGGTGCAGTGCCCCCATCGTCATGACGGTCGGGATCAGCTCGTCCACGACGGCCGGGGAGGTTTCCCGCACCTTGTCCACCAGCCCCTTCAGGTCCTCGCGGCTGAGCAGCTCGTGGGCGTGCTTGCGGACCACCTCGCCCAGGTGCGTGATGAGCACGCTCGGGGCGTCCACCACCGTGTACCCGCTCATCTCGGCCCGGCCGCGGTCGGGTTCAAAAATCCACTTCGCCGGCAGGCCGAACGCCGGCTCGCGGGCGTCCTCGCCGTCGATCATGATCCGCCCCGCGCCGCTCGGGTCGATGGCCAGCCACTGGTCGGGGCGGACCATGCCGCGGGCGACTTCCCGGCCGCCGACCAGGACGCGGTACGTCTCCGCGTCCAGTTGCATGTTGTCCCGCACCCGGACGGCCGGGACCCACAGCCCGTTCTGCTTCGCGATGTCTCTTCTCAATCCGCCGATGCGGTCGAGCAGGCCCGGCCCGCGCTTCGACGACACCATCGGGATCAGCCCGCCGCCGATCTCCAGGCTGATGCGGTCCGATTGCAGGAAGTCTTCCACGTAGGTTTCGAGCGTCGATTTCGGCGCTTCCGGCTGCGCCCCCGGCACCGCGGGCACGCCCCCCGCGGGCGTCGTCGGCTTCTTCGTCACTTCCGCCGCGATCCGGCGGGCCGCGACGAACAGCATGACGCCGAGCAGCAGGAACGGAATCTTCGGCAGCCCCGGTACGAGGGCGAGGGCGAACACGATGAACGCCCCGAGCCGCAGCGGGGCGACGCTGGTTTTCGCCTGGCCGCCGAGTTCCTCGCCGAGGCTGTCGCCGCTGGTCGCCTTCGTCACGAGCAGGCCGGACGCCGTCGCCGTGATGAGGGCCGGTATCTGCGTAATCAGCCCGTCGCCGATGGTGAGGATCGAGTACTTCTGCACGGCGGCGACGACCGACATCCCGTTGATGAGGCCGAGGATGATGCCGCCGATCAGGTTGACGCCGGTGATGAGGACGGCGGCGATGGCGTCGCCGCGGACGAACCGGCTGGCCCCGTCCATCGTGCCGTAGAACTCGCTCTCCCGCATCAGGTTCGACCGCCGCCGCCGCGCTTCCGCCTCGTCGATGAGGCCGGCGTTCATCTCGGCGTCGATCGCCATTTGCTTGCCGGGCATGGCGTCGAGCGTGAACCGGGCGGCGACTTCCGAGACGCGGCCGGCCCCCTTCGTGATGACCACGAACTGAATCACGATCAAGATGGCAAAGATCACCAGGCCGACGAGTAAGTTCCCGCCGACCACGAACTTCCCGAACGCCTGAACGATCTCCCCCGCGTCCCCGTTCAGCAGGATCAACCGTGTCGTCGCCACGTTCAACCCGAGGCGAAACAGGGTCAGTAGCAAAAGTAGCGACGGGAACGTCGAAAAATCTAAGGGCTGCTTCACGCTCAGCGTGACCAGCAGCAGGAGGACCGTCGCACTCAGGTTTACCGCGAGCAGCAGGTCCAGCACGATCGTCGGCAGCGGGACGAGGAACACGACCAACAGGCCGAGCAGCGAGAAGGCGAGGACCAGCTCGCTGCGTTGCAGGGTCGTCGTGACCGGGTTCGTCGTCGGCGTCGCCATCGTGCGTCCTGACCGCGGCCGGCGTTGCCGGCAAGGATATTTAGTTCAGCCCCGCGAAGCGGGTCGGCCGGACCGGGTAAATATCCCGGAGAAATTCGGCCCAGTTACGGCGTCGGTCGAGTTGTTCACTCCCGCGGGAGCGAACGGCGGGCGTTTTTACGCCCTGGCTCAGAGTTTGCGCGTTTTGAGCGCGGGGCGGAACCCGACCCCCGTTACGCCGCTCGCAACCGATACACCAACGCGATCAATTCCGCAACCGCACGGAACAGCACGGCCGGGATCGGCTGCCCTTCCCGCACGCCCTTGAACAGCGCCCGCGCCAACGGCGGCCGCTCCAGCACCGGGACGCCGCTCGTCCGGGCCAGGGCCATGATCCGCTCCGCGAACGCGCCGGCCCCCTTCGCGACCACGACCGGGGCGGCGTCCGTCGCGGCCTCGTACCGCAGCGCGACGGCGTAGTGCGTCGGGTTCGTAATCACGACCGTCGCCTTCGGCACGGCCTGGAGCATCTTGCGGCGTGCCCGTTCGCGGGCGACCTGCCGCATCCGGGCCTTCAACTGCGGGTCGCCTTCGGACTCCTTGAGTTCTTCCTTCACCTCCTGCTTCGTCATCCGCAGCTGCGTCTCGAACCGCTGCCGCTGGTAGACGTAGTCGATGAGCGCGATCAGCACGGCCGCGGCCGCGAGGTACACGGCCAGCCGCGTCACGATCGACCACGCGGTCACCGCCGCCCCCGGCACGCGGTCCCGGCCGAGGCCGGTGATAAGGCCGTACCGCCCGTCGATGACGACGTAAGCGACGACCGCCACGGCCGTCACTTTCAGGATCGCGAGCAGCCCCTTCACGACGGACGCGAACGAGAACAGCCGGCCGAACCCGCTCGTCGGGTCGAGGCGGTCGAACTTCAGTTCGAGGCGTTCGGGCGTGATCTGGAACCCGGCCTGCGCGACCGCCGCCGCGACCCCGGCGGCGAGCATGACGCCGAGGATCGGCAGCAGCGCGGTGAGGACGGTGATCGCGGTGCGGGCGAAGAGGACCTGCGCGTCGAGGGCGGTGAAGTCGCCGCGGAAGGCTTTCGGGAGGTCGTGGCGGAAGACGTTCAGCATGGCCTCGCCGAGCGGCTTGCCGAGGTTCGCGAGCGCGAGGACGCTGGCCAAGAGGACGACCGCGCCGACCAGTTCCGCGCTGAAGGGAATCTGGCCTTGCTTGCGGGCGTCCTCCCGTCGTTTCGGACTCGCCTCCTCGGTTTTCGATTCCGGGTCAACGTCTTCGGCCACGCGCTACCCCCCGTTGAGGACGGGGTGGACCGCGTCCGCGTTGCGGCTCAAGGCGAACGCCAGCGCCCGGACGATCTCCGGCAGCAGGAACAGCACGCCGAGCAGCGCGACGATGGATTGCAGCGTGAACCCGATCGAGTACACGTTCAACTGCGGGGCCACGCGGGTCATGATCGCCAGGCTGACGCTCAGCAAAAACAGGCACAGCGCGAGCGGCCCGGCGAGCAGCATCCCGGCCTCGTAGGCCGAACTCAGCGCCGCGAGGTGCGGGCCGAACTCCGGCAGGCCGCTGCCGCCGAGTGGGAACTTCGCGAAGCTGGCGTGCAGCGCCGCCAGCGCGACGTGGTGGCCGTCCAGCCCGAGGAACATGAGGCCGGCGGCCGTCTCGAATGCGACGGTGTACGGCCCGCCGCCGTCCGGCCCGCTCGGGCTGATCGACGGGGCTGCGTTCAGCCCGATCTGGGCCGTGATGAACTCCCCGGCGATCCGGGCCGGCAGCAGGAACAGCGCGAACACGAACCCCATGCTCGCGCCGATGAGCGCCTCCCGGACCAGCGCGAGGGCGTACCGCAGCGGGTGAACGTCGCCGGCCGCCTTCGCGAACTCGGCGTCCCACGTCGGCGGCGCGGCGGCGAGGTAGAACGCGGTGAGCACAATGGCGAACGCGGCCCGAACGGTCCGCGGCGTGCGGGCGGCGAACGGCGGCAGGACCGCGACGAACGTGCCGACGCGGGCGAGGACCAGCCCGACATACGCGGCGACGAGCGGCGTCACGGGCAAGCCTCCGAGCGGAGCGAGGGACGGCTTTGGCTTTGTTCCCTCCCCCCTTGGGGGGGAGGGCTAGGGAGGGGGGTGAGCTTCCCAATCCCGGTAAGCAACGCCGCGGGGGGAGGGAGGTGGGGGGGGGGGGGCCCCCCCCCCCCCCCCCCCCCCCC
>JAESGS010000580.1_pt1 | contig 22887 bp, 21 predicted proteins | sample 9269761 | NCBI WGS metagenome assembly JAESGS01 (sample SAMN15741799, study PRJNA653493) | algae metagenome | isolation source: Cyanosarcina radialis HA8281-LM2 and co-occurring heterotrophs from damp... | place: USA: Makauwahi cave, Hawaii | collected 2011-01-06 | reverse complement strand
CCGGACGCGGGATGCTGACCCCCCTCCCTAACCCGCCCCCCCAAGGGGGGGGGGGACAAGACCACGAACCCCGGCCAGTGGCCCGGACCGCGAATCAGTTGCCGGGAGGGGCGGCCCCCCCGCGGCTCTCGAACACGAACCCGAGGGCCTTCGGAATGATCTTCAGGTTCACGCCGACGCGGGCCTTCAGCATCGCGCCGCCCTCGTAGCTGACGTAGAACGCGGACACCTTCTTGTCGTCCGTGCCGAGGACCTGCGCGGCCATCTGGCCGGCCTGCGGGTTCACGGCCGTCACCAGCTCGCCGAGCTTCTTCGGGTTCACGACCACGTCCACAACATTCGCCGCCGCCGGCTTCGCGGTCAGCGCCGACTTCAGGGCCGCGGACGCGTCCGTGCCGAGCGCCAGGTAGATGCCCTTCGGTCCGAACGCGACGAGCGGCTCCTTCGTGCCGAACAGCCCGGAGAACGGCTCCCCGCCGCCGCCGGCCGGGGGCGTGAGCTTGTGGACGTTCACGCCGTCGATCGTCTCCACGTCGAACTTCAGCGCGTCCTTGAATTCTTGCGGCGCGCCGTCGGCCTTCGCCGCGGCCTTGATCGCCTTCTCCAAGCCGGTCGCGTCCTCGAACGTCAGCGCCACCAGGGCCGTGTAGTGCCCGTCCTTGTCCGGGCCGTTGACGGCAACGGCCAGGTCGCTGCCGCCGGCCTTCACGGTCCGGCCGAGGCCCTTGAGCAACTCGTCGAGGACCGGCTGCGCGAACGGCGGGGCCTGGTCCTTCGACTTCTGCCCTTGCTCGATCAGCTTCACGAAGATGTCCTGCATCTCCGGGGCGGTGACCGGCAGCTGGAACAGCGCGCCGGCGGCCGTCTTCTCCGTCACGAGCGACGCGAACCGGTTCGTCGTCGGCTTCGTGTCGGCCAACTCCTTCGCGTAGGCCGTCCCCTTCTTCGGGACCGCGTAGGACTCGAACGCCACCTCGCCCGCCTTCTCGTCCAGGAGCAGCCGGAACCCGCTCTCGTCCGTCTCCTTCCACTGCGCGGCCATCCGCTTCGACATGGCGGCGTAGCTGGTCGCGATGTCGCCGAGCAACTCGCCCCAGACCGGCATGTTCCGGGCGAGGTCGTTCACCTGCTCGACTTGCTCGGCCTGCTGCTTCACGACTTCCTCGGGGAACCGGTCGGCGAACATCCGCACGAGCACGAGGCCGGGGTCGTTCGCCTTCACCACGTCACCCGCCGCGAGCAGCGCCTTCGGGTCGAGCAGTTCGTCCTTCGCGTTGACGCCGAGGTAGACGTACCCGTCGTGGAACCGGGCGCGGGCCGCCAGGTTCGGCTCGTCCCCCTGCTTCTGGGTCGTGACGACGTACAGCCCCTTGTTCCCCTCCACCGGCTTGACGACGAGCGGGTCGTCCGCCGGGGCGGCCAGGCGGTTGACGAACTCCTTCAGGTCTTCCACGCCGGTCGAGGGGATGGCGAGGAAGCCGTAGATTTCCTTGAAGTCGTCCGGCCCCTTGAGGGCCTTGTTCGGCAGGTAGACGTACCCGAAGATCGGCTTCTTCGTGTCGAGGCCGGCCCACCCCTTCTCGCCGAGCTTGGCCTTGATCTGGCCGTCCACGAGGCCGGCGAGGCCGTCCCCGGCGACGGCCTTCACGATGGTCTTCACGTCGGCGAGCAGCTTCTCGACCGGGGCGAGTTGAAAGACGACGGGCGGGCCGCCGGCCTTGCCGCCGGCCGGGGCCGGGGCGGCGAACCCAACGAGCGGAATCGAGAGCAGAACCACGGCCGCGGACAGCAAGCGGGATCGCATGATCGGACTCCTGGGGGTTGCCGGCATCTTACACCGGGGGCGGGGAGATGGTATGGTGACAGTCCCACTAACGCCGTTCGCGCCGACTGTATAGCCGCCGGCTTGCCGGCGGGGTTTGTAAACCCCAAAGCCCGCCGGCAAGCCGGCGGCTATATGAAGACGGCTCGCCGAATTCTTCAACTGGTGCAAACCATGTTCCGCCTCCTCGCCGCCGTGGGGTTGTTCGCCGCCGCCGGACAAGTTTTCGCCGCCGACCCGACGTACTGGGCGGACGTGCGGCCGATCCTGCGGAAGCACTGCACCGTCTGCCACAACGAGCGGAAGCTCGACGAGCCGGACGTGTCCGCCGGGCTGGCGCTCAACACGCCGGCCGCGATCCGCAAGGGCGGGAAGGTTCCGGTGCTGAAGGCCGGCAAGCCGGACGAGTCTTTACTCGTCACGCTTCTGACGGCCAAAGACCTGAAGCGACGGATGCCGCTCGACGACGACCCGCTGACGGCGGACGAGATCGCGGTGATCCGCAAGTGGGTGCAAACCGGCGCGGCCGAGGGGGACAAGCCGAAGGACGACGAAGTCGTCGCGGTCACGACGCGGCCGCGGAAGAGGCTCGACGTGACGTTCCCGCTGAAGCTAACGGTGAAGGGCAAGCCGGTCGAGCTGGTGCTGCCGGTCGGCCCGTTGCCGCCGGTCGCGGCGGTCGCGTTCAGCCCGGACGGGACGCGCCTCGCCGTCGGCAGCTACGGCCGCGTCACCGTCTGGGACTTAACGTCCGCGAAGCCGGCGCAGACGCTCACGAACGTGCTGGCGGCCGTCAACGACGTGAAGTTCAGCCCGGACGGGAAGCTGCTCGCCGTGTCCGGCGGGCAGCCGTCGGCCCGCGGCGACCTGCGGCTCTTCTCGACGACGGACTGGAAGCTCGTTCACACCCTCGGCGGGCACGCGGACGTGGTATCCGGCGTCGCGTTCAGCCCGGACGGGTCGAAGCTCGCGTCGGCCAGCTTCGACAAGACGGTGCGGCTGTGGAGCGTCGCTGACGGCAAGCTCGTTCACACGTTCACCGGGCACTCGGACTTCGTGTACGCGGTCGCGTTCTCGCCGAAAGGGGACTGGTACGCGACCGCGAGCAAGGACCGCACCGGCCGCGTCATCGACGCCGCCACCGGGAAGGGCCGGCTCACGTTCAGCGGCATGGACAACGAGGTACTCGCCGTGGCCGTGCGGCCGGACGGCCAGCAGGTCGTCACGTCCGGGCTGGAGCCGCAACTGCACTGGTGGGACGCGACCACCGGCGAGCGGCTGAAGCGGCAGGCCGGGCACAACGACGGCGTCCACGAGATCGCGTTCGACAAGGGCGGGAAGCTGGCCGCGAGTGCCGGGGCGGACAAGACCGTGCGGCTGTGGAACCCGCAAACCGCGGCCGCGGTCCGAACCGTGGCGGTGGGGTCCATCGTATACGCAGTAGCCTCAGACGCGGCCGGCAAGCGGGTCGCGGCCGGGGCCGCCGACGGCACGGTCCGGCTGTTCGACGTGGAATCCGGCCGGCCGCTCGCGACGTTGTGGGCCGGGGAATTGGGCTGGCTGGCGACGACGCCGGAAGGGTATTACGCCGCGGCCGCCGGGCTGGCGGTGAAATGGCGTTCCGGCGACGCGAAGCCGCTCGCCGGGCTGAACGCGGCCGCGACGGTGGCGAAGGCGCTGGCCGGCGAGAAGGTAACGGAGCCGAAACCATAGTAGTAGGCACACTCCGTGTGCCGTCTGCTGTCGGTCGCAGCGACTTCCGGGAACTCGCCGACCCGCCGAGGAGACGGCACACGGAGTGTGCCTACTACTATGTGCCCCGGCCATCGCTATAACGGCAGAACGAACTCGTCCTCAAGGTTTCGGAGATACTTCATGCGACGGATTAGCCGACTGGTCCTGGGCAGCGTTGCCGTCCTCGGCCTGGCGACGGCGGTGGTGGCGCAAGCCCCGGCCCCGGCCGCCCCGCAGACGCCGGCCCCGGCCCCGACCACGCCGCCGGCCCCGGCGGCCGCGACGACCGACCTGTACCCGCTCAAGGTCGGCAGCAAGTGGAAGTACAAGCTCGGCGACGCCCAGGAGGTCGAAATCCGGGTGGACGCCATGAAGGACGGCGAGGCGACCCTGGCCACCTACGTGCAGAACCGGGCCGTCGCGAAGGAATCGGTCAAGGTCCAGGCGGACGGCGTCTACCGGACGAAGATCAATGACAGCCCGATCACCCCGCCGGTGAAGATTCTGGCGCTGCCGGCGAAGAAGGACGCGACCTGGACGATCGACTCGAAGGTCCAGGAGCAGGCGCTGAAGGGCAAGTACACGATCAAGGACGAGAAGGAGAAGGTGAAGACGAAGGACAACAAGGAGTACGACGCGGTCGTCGTGGACGCCCCGGAGCTGGACGTGGCCGGGACGAAGACGAGCGTGAAGACGTGGTTCAGCCCCGGCAAGGGGATGGTGAAGTTGAGCTACACGATCAACAGCTACGAGGCGACGATCGAGCTGGTCGAGTACGTCGAAGGGAAGTAACTTCCTGTCACGAACGCGAACGCCCCGGCACGGCCGTGCCGGGGCGTTCGCGTTTATTGCATCCCGAACAGGGGCGAGCCGGCGAGCAATTCAATGTTGCGGAGAAACACAACCGGACGGTCCATGTGAACCGCGTACTGAATGATGAAGTTCTCGTGGTTCGCCTGAAACACCTGCAACCTGGCGTGCCGGTAGTCGAACGCCGGATCGCCCCAGGTCGTGGGGCGGGTTTGATGTTGCTGGTCGATGTGCCGCATGGCACGGGCGAACCACTCCATCTCCCCCAGCCGTGCCGCAATCTCCCCCAAGCTCAACACTCGTTGGAGGACGTTTGCCAGGGGAGCGACCGTGTACCGAGTTTCATCGGCCATCGTGGGCGACCCCGTGTTCGGCGGCCAACCGGTCGATCAGTTGAGTGAATTGGCCGGCGTTCGCTTCCGCGGTTGCCAATTCTTCGGGGGTCGGAAGCGGGAAGACGAGTTGCAACGCCCCGACGAGTCGGTCCCGTTCGGACCGGAGGGCCGCGACTTCTTCTGTCAGCGCGGCGTTCGCCCGTTGCAAGTCCGCGAGTTGTGTGAGTAGTTGTTCTTGACTCATGGCGTGATTTCCCCCTTCGGTCCTTCACCCCATCTTACCGTCCGGCTCCTCGGCACGCCAGACAGCAAGGGCGTCACCTCGCCACGACCTCCCGCCGCTCCGCGGCGTCCGTCTGTTGCGTTATCGGTCGTTGCGGCGCGTTCAGGAACCGCTTCTCCACCGGGTGGTAGAAGCCCCACGCCGCGAGTAGCGACGCGGCCGTGCAGACCGGGACCACCACGAACAGCGCCGCGGCCGGCGTCGAGAAGCCCGCGTGGTGCAGCCACGAACTGCCGAACAGCGTGACCGGCAGGTGAACCAGGTACAGGCTGTAGCACATCCGCCCGCACCACCGCAGCGGGGCCAGCCATCGGGCCTTCGATAAGGCCGCGTCGAACCGGTGCAGCCCGCAGAGCAGCACGGCGAACGCGAACGCGATCACCATGTTCCCCGGCCCGTTCGACGCGAACGCCCACCACCCCGGCACGGCCCGCAGCGACCACAGGAACAGCACCAACAGGAACACCTCCAGGCATCGCGCGATCGTCGGCGTCGCTCGTGCGACGCGGTAGTAGACCGCCACCCCGGCCGCGAACGACAGCCACAGGCCGTTCAGGAACAGCCCGTCTGCCTTCCACTGGTATGCCCGCAGACCGGGCCACGCGCTCAGGTCGGCCACGTTCAGGAACACGATGGCCGTCACCAGCGTCAACAGCGGGAACAGCCACCGCCGCGCGACGAGCAGGATGAGGCCGACGACGACGTAGAACTGCTCCTCGTAGCAGAGCGTCCAGAGCTGGATGGAGTAGTGCATCTTCGGCGGGCCGACGAGGTACGGCCGCCACTCTTCCGTCAGCGTGAACGAGCCGACCCACTGCCAGAACGAGAAGTGCTCCGGCCGGAACATGAAGTCCGAGTAACCGGGGACCGGGCGGAACCACGCCCACGCCGGGAGCAGCGCCAGCAGCCCGAGGCAGACCGCGAGGTACGCCCACAGCGGCGGGTAGATGCGCTTCAATCGGCGGAGGAAGAACGTCGCCGCCGGGCGGGGCTTGTCCCGCGCCGCGTCGGCCGTGGCCGCGATGCAGTACCCGCTGATGACGAAAAAGACCGGCACGCCGACCCACAGCTTCGACGTGAGGACGAGCAGCCAGTCGAGGGCCGAGCCGCCGTGGTCGCGGACGCGGTCGAGGAACTCGTGCGACGCGGCGTAAGAGTTCGTGCAGTGGTAAACGACAACGCACAGGCACGCCAGCCCCCGCCAGGCGTCGAGGGCGTCGTACCGCGGGCGGCGGGGGGTGGGAGTCGCGGGTAACACCCTCAACGGGTAGCACAACTTTCCCGCCCGGTCCAATCGTGCCGGGTTTGCCAGAACCCCAACTCGTCGGGGCCGTGACCCGGCGAGCGTCGGGGCGTAAGCCCGACGTGGCTCCACGCGCACCGCGGCATGTGTCGCGGGGAATTCAGCTCGTTGCCCGTGGCGTAGCCACGTCGGGCTTACGCCCCGACGCTCGCCGGGATTCGTCGGCGGGGGAAAGAATCCGTTCGCCCGAAGGTCCGCCCCGACCGGGTGGGGTAAGGGCCATTATTCGCTACAAGGTTCACCCGCCGCCTTGTAGCGAATAATGACTACTACCCCACTGGAAGGGGGTAGTATTCCGAACGAACCCCGTTCCACTTCCTCGTCGCACCAACACGCCCTCCTTCCCGTCCTTCACCCCGCCGCCGGTTTCCTTCAACCTGTGCCGGTTATCCGGTCGATGACGGATGACGTGGCCGTGTCGGGCGGACGCGGCCCCGGCGAAGGAGAATTGTCCATGCGAATCACCACGCGCGTCTTGGCGGGCCTCACCCTGTTGTCCGGCGTCGGAACCGCGACGGCCGTGCCGCCGACGCCGAAGGCGGAGGAGATGGCCGCGGTCCAGCCGAAGCAGCCCGGCGTCGCCGTGACGCCGCTCGCGCCGGCGGACGTGGCCCGCTGCCGCGTCACCCCATACCCGGACGCGGCGAAGCCGGTCGGCTATGTGCTCACGGACGCGAACAACAAGCCGGTCCGCCGGTTCCTCGCCGTCGAGTCGCGGAATTACAACATCCTGTCCTTCTACCAGAACGGCCAGGAGGTCTACCGCGAGACGGACGTGCCGACCGGCAAGCAGTTCCGCTGGCTCGGCGCGAACGGCAGCAAGGTCGGCGTGGACACCGACGGCAACGGCACCGTGGACGTGTGGGAAACCATCTCGCCGGAGGAGGTCAGCCGCGAGGTGTTCGACGCGATCCTCCGCAAGGACGCCGCGAAGCTCCAGGCGCTGATGGTCACGCAGAAAGACCTGCAAGCCGTCGGCCTGCCCGCGGCCCAGGCGCAAGCCATGCTCGGCCGCGCCCAGAAGGGTGCGGAGCGGCTTCAGCAAACGATCAACGAGTTGAAGCTGACCGAGAAGGCCCGGTGGGTCCACGTCGAGCTGTGGACGCCGGAGACGGTCCCGGCCGACGAGTTCCAGGGCCGCACCGACCTGGTCCGCCACCGCAACGCCGGCGTGCTGGTGGACAAGGGCGTGGACAACCAGGCGGTCACGTTCCAGCTCGGCGAGCTAGTGCAAGTCGGCCGGGCGTGGAAGCTCGTGGACGGCCCGTCCATCGGGTCGCCGTCGAGCGACCCGCCGGTGGCGGGCAACGTCGTGCAGGACCTGCCGAAAGACGTGCAGGAAATCATCAAGAAGCTCGAAGGGCTGACGAACCCCGGCTACGGCGACGCGAAGTACGGCCAGTTCCAGATGGACCGGGCGGCGATCCTCAACGACGCCGTCACGAAGCTGCAGAACCACCCGTCGCAGGAGTTCTTCCTGAAGCAACTGCTGGACGCCTACGTCGCCGCCGCCGAGGGCGGCGCGCCGGACGCGGCGAAGCAACTGACCGCGTGGCGGGACCAGATCGAGAAGGTGGCGAAGGGGTCGGCCCTCGCCGGGTTCGCCGCGTTCCGGGTGCTGGGGCTGGAGTACACGACGAAGCTGTCGGCCACGGCCGCGGACGCGAAGAAGATCGACGAGGTGCAGACGTGGTGGCGGGACTCGCTGGCCGCGTTCATCAAGAGCTACCCGGCGAACGACGAGACGCCCGAGGCGCACTACCGGCTGGCGCTGGCCGAGGAGGTCCGCGGGCCGAAGGGCGAGGAGGAGGCGAAGAAGCACTACGCGGCCATCGCGAAGAACTTCCCGACGCACCAGCTCGCCGCCCAGTCCGCCGGGTCGATCCGCCGACTGGAGAGCGAGGGGCAGGTGATGCAGTTGAGCGCGACGACGCTCGACGGCCACCCGGTCAACGTCGCGAACCTCCGGGGCAAGGTCGTCGCCGTCTACTACTGGGGCAGCTTCCACAGCGGGCTGAAGAACGACGCGAAGGAGCTGGCCGAGTTGGAGAAGAAGCTCGGCGGGAAGCTGAACGTGGTGACGGTCTGCCTGGACACGGACAAGGCGGTGGCGGCGAAGGCGGCGGCGGACGCCGGCCTGCCGGGAGCGCACCTGTTCGCCGCCGACGGCAGCCTGGGGGCGCAGTACGGCATCATCGGCACGCACCTGTTGCTCGTCGGCAAGGACGGCAAGGTGGCGAACAAGAACGCGCAACTCTCGCTCGCCGCGGACGAGGCCGAGAAGCTGGCGAAGTAAGTTGTTGATAGAACGCCGAAAGCCCAGGCACGATCGTGCCTGGGCTTTCGCGCTTTCACCCGTCGCTTCGAGCGTGTACAACAGTTCCACCTCCCTGTTCCCGCACCCCGGCCGGCCCATGCTCGCGAAGTTGCGCTCGTTCACGCTGCTCGGCATCGACGCCCTGCCGGTCGAGGTCGAGGTCGATCTCGCGGCCGGGTTCGGCAAGATCGTCCTCGTCGGCCTGCCCGAACTCGCGGTGAAGGAGAGCGTCCACCGCATCGAGCGCGCCCTCGCCAACCTCGGCTACGCCCGACCGCTCGGCCGGTTAATAATCTCGTTGGCCCCCGCAGACCTCCGCAAGGAGGGCGGCGCGTTCGACCTGCCGATCGCGCTCGGCATCCTCGTCGCGACGGGGCAGATCAAGCCGGAGCAGATCGCGGACTTCGCGACGGTCGGCGAACTCGCCCTGGACGGCAGCGTGCGGGCCGTCCGCGGCGCGCTGGCGACGGCGATGGCCGCCCGCGACCTCGGCGTGAAGAAACTGCTCCTCCCCCGCGAGAACGCCCGCGAGGCGGCCGTCGTCACGGAGGTGGAAGTCTTCGGCGTCACGTCGCTGGCGGAGGCGGTCGGCATCATCACCGGGGCCGTGGCCGTCGATCCCGTGTCGCCCCGCATGGACGAGATCGAGGAGCGGCTGAACAAGTACGACATCGACTTCGCGGACGTCCGCGGCCAAGAGAGCGCGAAGCGGGCCGTGACCATCGCCGCGGCCGGGTCGCACAACCTGCTGATGCTCGGGTCGCCGGGCAGCGGGAAGACGATGCTGGCCCGCCGGCTGCCGACGATCCTGCCGCCGCTGACGCCGGACGAGAGCCTGGAGACGACCCGCATCTACTCCGCCGTCGGTCGGATGCCGGCGGGCGAGGCGCTCCTGACGACGCGGCCGTTCCGCAGCCCGCACCACACGATCTCGGACGCCGGCATGGTCGGCGGCGGCAGCACCCCGCAGCCGGGCGAAATCTCGCTCGCGCACCACGGCGTCCTGTTCCTCGACGAGCTGCCGGAGTTCAACCGCCGCAGTCTGGAAGTGCTCCGGCAGCCGTTGGAGGAGGGGGCGGTCACGATCGTGCGGGCGGCGCACTCGACGAAGTTCCCGGCGAACTTCATCCTCGTGTCGTCGATGAACCCCTGCCCGTGCGGGTACATGGGCGACCCGAAGCACAACTGCAAGTGCTCCCCCATCGCGGTGGAGAAGTACCTCGGCCGGCTGAGCGGCCCGCTGCTCGACCGGATCGACCTGCACATCGAAGTGCCGAGCGTCCCCTACGAGGAGCTGTCGAAGCTGACGGACGGCACGAGCAGCGCGACGATGCGGGCGGACGTGGCGCGGGCGCGGGCGGTGCAGGCCGAGCGGTTCGGCAAGCGGGCGAGTTGCGTGAACAGCCGGATGACGCCGCGGGAGATGCGGAAGTACGCCGCCCCGGACGCCGCCGGCCGCGGGCTGTTGCAGACGGCGATGGACTCGCTGGGATTGTCGGCGCGGGCGCACGACCGGATTTTGCGCGTGGCCCGCACGATCGCGGACCTGGCGGGGAGCGAGAACGTGCTGGAGAACCACATCTCGGAGGCGATCAACTACCGCACGCTCGACCGGAAGCTGTGGGAGCGGTAGTCGTCCGTGTTTCGACTTATAGCGGTGGGCTTGTCCACCGTGCGGCCGAGTCTTCGAGGCCGCGTGCGCCTTCCTCCCGCGGGAACCTGTCCCCGATGGGAGGAACGTCCCCGCGGGAGGAACGCCCTCGCGGTTCTCGAAGACTCGAACCGCCCCCCGGCAAGCCAGGGGCTATATGACCGCCCGCGCGCGGATCGCTTCCTTGTCCCGGCGGTCTTCGGCCTTTCGACTTTCCACGTACCGCCGCCGGACGACCTCGACAATCGAATGGTGCTTCGCCGAGTTGGGGAGCGTCGTCCGAAGGTGCTCGATCAAGATCGGCTCGATCGGAGCGACGGCCGGCCGCAGCTCGACATCGGGGACGAGCGGCAACAGGTACGCCTGGGTCATCGGCACGTCCGTCCGCGAGAGAGCGACGCGAACGGCGGCCGGGTCGTCGAGCAGACCGCCCTGCACGAACGCTTCAAACCCGGCCCGGCTGCGGAGGACGGCCAGTGCGGTCGCCCGGTCCGTCTCCCCGCGGCCGAGGCGGGCGAGGTTGCGTTCGTCCTGGGACCGCTCCAGGATCGTCACGTCCGCCCAGTCCTTGTCCCGCTCCGTCTCCTTGCTGCGGATCAAATCGGCGAGGCCCAGGAAGGCGATCTCGCGGCCGCCGTAGGGACCGCGGACCGAGCGGGCTAGGAGGTGTTCCCGTGGGGCTAGCAGGTGATTCTCGCACCAGAATTCCAGCAACTCGTCCTTCCCGGACGGCAGCCGGCCCAACTTAAACCGGCGGAACGCCCCTTTCCGCCAGGAGTCCCCTTCGACAGGCCCTCCGTCGGGAAACAGGCCGGACCGCCCCAGCCGCTCGGAAAGGTCGGACCAAACGTCCGTCGAGATGTGCAGGTCGAAGTCGTCGGTATTTCGATTGAACCCGTAGAACCGGACGGCGTGCCCACCCATGACCAAGCAGGAGACGCCCACGCCTTCGAGGGCGGTGACGACGGCCGCCAACCGTTCCTCGCCGGTCATGTCAGCGAGTCCTCGCGGCTCGGGCTGCCGTGGGAGCGGTAGAGTTGCAGCAGCGGGTGTCGGCCCAGCTCCTCGTCCGTCGCCCCGCTCGCGAACAGCCTCAGCACTTCCGGGTAGGCTCGGTCGAGGTACTTCTCTTCCGCTTCGTACACGGTCGCGGCCTCGCCGGTGAGGAGTATTCGCTCCACCGGGTCGGTGATGACCGCCAGCAATTCCGCGATGTCGTCGTGGTGCTTCATGTCCGAATTATAACGCAAGTCGGGCACGTTCCCCACCGCTTTTGAGTGCCTCAGATTCGCACGAACACCCGGTTGCGGTACATCCACCACAGGATCAGCCACCACACCGTCAGCAGCACCACGCCGGAGACGAACGGCTCGTACTCCTTGCCGAGGAGCTGAAACACCGACGGGCCGAAGTGCGTGCGGAAGAAGCCGGGCGGGTCCGTGCCGACGATCAGGTCCCGCACGTGGGGGATTTCCGCCAGGCAGTACGCCACGATCGAGTTCGCCCCGATCACCCGCAGCGGGTAGCTCCAACCGGGCCGGTTGATCGCGTCGGTCGTCGCGAGAAACAGCGCCAGCAGCAGGAAGCACCACCCGCCGCTGAACAGCACCCAACTCGGCGTCCAGATCCGCTTGACGCTCGGGCAAACGCCGAGGTAATCGAGGCCGTAGCCCGCGGCGAGCAGCACGCCGCCGACCAGCACGAACCCGCCGACGAGCGACCACACCTTCGGGCCGCTGCGCAGCCACGTCCCGGCGATCAGGCCGAGGATCATCGTCGCCAGCGTGGGGATGAAGTTCAGCGTCGCGTACCCGCCGGAGTTGTGCTGGTTCGCCCGCGGCAGGTACCGGTACAGCCACTGCTCGAACGCATACGCCGGGTTCGAGTTCTTGTCCCAGTGCGCGGCGAACCCGGTCGGGTGTTCCGCGAACTTCTCGGACACGCCGACGGCCTTCCAGTCGAAGTCCGGCCCCGGCGCGGGCCACGCCGCGAACAGCGCCCAGTACCCGACGAGGATCGCCACGAACGCGACGTACCGCCAGACCGGTTTCGCGAACCCGAGCAGGAACAGGAACACGTACCCGAGGCCGATCTGCGAGAGCGTGTCCTCGAACGTCCAGTTCGTCTGCTTCTTCCCGACCGACCGCAGGACCACGCCGAGCAGGACGAGCACGACCGCGCGGAGGACGGCGTGGAGTGTCATCCGGCCGAACGACTGGCCCTTCGCCGTGCGGCTGGCGATGGAGAACGGCACGGCCACGCCGACGAGGAACGAGAACGACGGCTGGATGAGGTCGTGGAGCGTGCAGCCCCGCCACTCGACGTGCGACTGGTGGTGGCCGAGGAATTGCCAGACGGGGTTGTCCGGGAACGTCTTCGCCATGCGGCCGAGGTGCAGGACCTCGGCCATCATGAGGAACATGACGAACCCGCGGTAGGCGTCGATGGCGGAGATGCGCGGCGGCGTGGGCATGGAAACACCCGGCGTGGGGGACGCCGGGGTGTTGTATGCGCCTGACTTCCGAAGTCCGGCTTCGACTTCGGAAGTCGAACGGGGCCAGCGCCGACGGGGGGTGAGGACTGCCACCTGCCCGGATCGACTTCCGAAGTCGAAGCCGGACTTCGGAAGTCTAGGCTTTCAGAGCCGCCGTCCGCGGCCGCCACTCGCCGGACGCGAGGAACGCGGCGATCGTGTCGGCGACGCTCTCGCCGATGCCGAACTCGCGCTGCAGCCCGCCCGGCCCGGCCTCGGCGATCACGTCGGCCGCCTCCCGCTCGGCCGCCAGCACGGCAACTGCGGCTTGACGGAACGCCCGGACGCGGTACAAGTTGGCCCCCGACCGCGTTAGCGTTCCGGCGTGTTCGCGCAACTTCTGTGCGACATCCGCATTCGTCATTGGAAACCCTCCGTAGGGGAACGGGTTTCAAATTCGCGGATCGCCGGGGCGAACACAAGGTCGGTAGGACAAAGTAGTAGGCACACTCCGTGTGCCGTTTCCTCGGCGCATCGGCGAGTTCGTCCGAGTCGCGGCGACCGACAGGAGACGGCACACGGAGTGTGCCTACTACTATGCGGAGGATCGCGATGGCCGGGTTTCGCACACACGTCGGCGTCGCGGCGACCCTCGGCGTCGGGTACGGCTACCTCATGCACAAGGGCATGGGCTGCCACTGGGAGTCCGGCGTCCTGTCCGCCACCCTCACCGCCGTCGGCGGGATGCTCCCGGACCTGGACAGCGACACCGGCCGGCCGGTGCGGGAAATCTTCGGCCTCGCTGCCGCCGTCGTCCCGCTCGTCGCGCTGCCGCGGCTGACGCAACTGGGCCTGTCGCCGGAAGGCGTCCTCGCCTGCCTCGTCCTCGGCTACCTGTTCGTCCGGTACGGCCTCGCGTGGCTCCTGAGCCAGGTCAGCGTCCACCGCGGCATGTTCCACAGCATCCCGGCCATGCTCATTTCCGGCCTCGTGGTCTACCTCGGCTACCGCACCGACAATTACGCCCTCCGGCTGGAACTGGCCGGCGGCGTCATGCTCGGGTTCCTCTCCCACCTGTTGCTCGACGAAATCTACAGCGTGGACTTCAACGGCGTCCGCCTCGTGTTAAAGAAGTCGAGCGGCAGCGCGCTGAAATTCTTCTCCGACTCGGTCCCGGCGACGACGGTTTGCTACACCATCCTGGGGGCGCTGTTGTACCTGGCCCACCAGGACTGGGAGGCGGCCGCCGCGGCCGGGAAGACGCCCCCGATCCCGTTCGCGCAGTACGCCAAACTCGGCGGGCGATACCCATGATCCGCTACGACTTCGCCGGCAAGGTCGCCCTCGTCACCGGCAGCTCCCGCGGCATCGGGGCGACGACGCTCGAGATGTTGGTCGCCGGCGGCGCGGCCGGCGTGCTGCACTTCTGGGACGACCCGGACGGCGCGAACCGGGCCGACGCCGAGGCGCTCGCGAAGCGGATCGACGTGCATCTCGAGCCGGCCGACGTTCGCGAGGCGGGGCAAGTCGAAGCGATGATGCAACGGGTGAAGGACAAGTTCGGCGGCCTCGACATCCTCGTGAACAACGCCGGGATCATTCGCGACCGCACGTTGAAGAAGATGACGCTCGACGAGTGGCACGCCGTCATCCAGACGAACCTCACCGGCGTGTTCCACTGCTGCAAGTACGCGAACGAGATTCTCCGCGACGGCGGCCGGATCGTGAGCATCGCCAGCATCGCCGGCGTCCTCGGCTTCCACGGGCAGGCGAACTACGCGGCGGCGAAGGCCGGGGTGATGGGCCTGACCCGCGTGCTGGCGAAGGAGCTGGCCCGGCGGCGGATCACGGTGAACGCCGTCGCCCCCGGCGTCATCCAGACCGCGATGCTCGGCGAGGTGAAGCCGGACGTGCAGGCCGAGTACCTGAAGCAAATCCCGGCCGGGCGGCTCGGCCGTCCCGAGGACGTGGCGAACGCCATCCTGTTCCTGGCGAGCGCGGAGAGCGAGTACATCACCGGGCACGTGTTGCCGGTAACGGGTGGGTGGCTGTAAGGCCCTCGCAATGGCGAACGGCACGGCGTGAGCGTGCCGGTGTCCCCCGGCGGCCGACACCGGCACGCTCACGCCGTGCCGTTCGCCGTTGGTTTGGCAACCAGCCGCACTTGTTCGCAAACGAGACGTTTGCGAACGCGGCATCCCGAACGAGACGTTCGGGACGAGAAGAGACGTTCGGGACGTGCATGTCTCTTTTTCTGAACTACACAGTCACATCGTCCTTAATCGTTGATGCCACGCCAAGTTATCCCTGAGCCTTCGCCTCAACTCGGCGGCCTTGTGAACGGATTCACGAAGTTCGCGACTATTCGCGACAATTTCATCCGTGATGAATGGAAGCCCTCGGCCGGGGGTGGTACGATTGCGCTGCCGGTCCTCTCCACGGTTGGTCCACCCCGGCCATGAGGCTAGTCATGTTCAACGTCCGCACGATCCTCTACCCCACGGACTTCTCCAGCTTCTCCACCCAGGCGTACTTCCACGCCGTCGGCCTCGCGGAAAACTACCGGGCCAAGCTGACGGTGATCTACGTCTACTCCCCGAAGGACGCGGCCAATGCCGTGCAGAAGGCGTACTGGCTGGAACAGCTCGAAACGATCCGGCCGACGAACCCGAAGATTCCGGTGTCGCACGTGCTGCTGGAAGGCGACCCGGCGACGGAGATCGTGCGGTACGCGGCCGACACCGGGATCGACGTGATCGTGATGGGCACGCACGGCCGGACGGGGGCGGAGCGGGAGTTGATGGGCAGCACGGCCGAGCGGGTGATGCGGGACGCCCCGTGCTCGGTGCTGGTGGTGAAGATGCCGAAGGGGTCGCGGCCGCCGTCCCGCCCGCACGCGGAACTCGCCGGCCGGGCGTGACGCCGGACCGACAAGTCACGTCCATCGGGCCGCGGGTGCGGCCCGCCGTCGTTCAGTAGCTCTCATCCGTCAGCACGCTCTCGAAGTCGGCGACGCCGACCCGCATCGCCAGCTGCTCGAACTGCTCCGCGAATTGGTCGTTCGTGTAGTGCAGGTGCTCGGCCTCGCTCAGCATCGGCAGCACCATCCGCCGCCGCACGCCCATGTCCTTCAGCGCCCGGCGGAACGGCTTCAGGTTCGGCGCGTACACGGTGAACAGCTTGTGCTCGTCGAACTGCACCTCCATCGGGGCCTTCGTGCTCAGCACGGCCACGCCGGTGCAGCCGTCGTTCAGGATCAGGTCCTCGTAGTCGCAGAAGTGGCTCGCCAGCACCGGCGCGTCGATGTGGTTGCGGCGGAAGTCGCGGTGCCCGCCGTCCCGCCGGCCGTGACTGCTCTCCAGCACGACGTGGACGCTCTCGCCGAGCGGCTCGACCAGCGCCAGGAAGGCGTCGAACAGGTGCTCGGCGGACACGGCCGCGAACAGCATCGGCAGCCGGACGCGGGCGTCGCGGTCGCGGTACACCTCGACCCGGTAGCCCTCGCGGGGCCGGACCGGGACTTCGAGCGACGGCCGGATCGCGTCGGTCAGGGTGAAGGAGCCGTATTGCTTCACCCGCAGGTGCGCGGCGAGCGGATCAGTGTTCACGTCAAAGCCTCTCGACGAGGGGAACCGTCCGGACGGAGAGGGCCAGCTGTGGTGCGCGGTCGAGGAGGTCGGTCGGGTGCAAAACCCCATCGAAGCCTACCCGCTGATTCCGTCCGGGGGTGGTTCGGGCGAAGAATTCTAGGACACGGACGGCCGTGGCGTTAGAAAATTCGCCGCCGAAAGGGGTACGGCCGATTCTGCCGGCCGGATGCGTTGGCGCGATAAAATAGGCGGGCGCAGCCGGACCCGCCCCGCGAGCGTCCCGGCGGCCGCGGGGGCGTCAACGCCTGAAGCCGCGGCCGCGTTATGCCCGATGATGGACGGACACATTTTCGGAGACCCGCCGTGCGGAACTTGTTGGCCGTCGCCTTGATTGTTTCGCTCGGCGCGACCGCGCTCGCCGAAGACAACATCGTCATCCGGCCGAAGGGCCGCCCCGCCGCCGCCCCGCCGCCGACGCCGGAGAAGCCCGGCTTCATCGTCATCCGGCCGAACGGGGCGAAGCCGCAACTTGTCGCAAAGGACGTGCCGGCGAGGCCGGAGAAGCCCGCCCCGCGGCCCTACGGCGGCGAGCCGATCCCCATCGCCAACCCGAAGCCGCAGGACGACGCGAAGCCGGACGCGAAGCCCGACCCGCAGAAGGGCAAGCTCGTCCTCGAGACGTGGGACGCGGCCTACCTGAAGGGGCACAAGGTCGGCTACTTCCACACCGTCGTCCGCGAGCGGGAGGCGAACGGCAAGACGTACCTGTACGCCACCCGCGAGCACCGCATTACCCTGAAGCGGTTCGGCCAGGTCACGGAGCAATCGACGGAAGACGCGACGCTCGAAACGCCGGAGGGCCAGGTCCTCACGACGCGGATGGAGTTGGCGCTCGGGCCGCAGCAGAAGCTCGTCCTCACCGGGAAGGTCGCCGAGGGCATCCTCAAGACGCAGGCCGAGGGCGTGGTGCAGAAGGCCGAGGAGGTCGCGTGGCCGGACGGCGTCCTCGGCGTCGCGAAGGAGGCGACCGTCTACAAGGACAAGAAGCCGAAGCCCGGCGAGACGTTCGACTACCTCATGTACGAGGGCCGACTCAACCGCGTCATGAAAGTCACCGTCGAGGTGAAGGCGCTGGAGACGATCGCGCTCGTCCACGGCCAGCCGGCGAAGCCGATGGTCCGCCTCACGGCCACGCTCAACCCGCTGAAGGACAAGGACGGCAAGGTCGTGTTCCGCATCCCGCCGGCGACGGTGTGGTGCGACGCGGAGACCTACGAGCCGGTGCGGACGGACCAGGACATGCCGAGCCTCGGCGGGCGGCTCATCATCGTCCGCACGACGAAGGAGCTGGCGCTGAAGGCCCCGACGACCGTGCCCGACCTGTTTGACGTGCAGTCGGTCCGCCTCGACCGCGACATCCCCGGCGTCCACGAGAAGGGGACCGTCACGTACCGCATCCGCACCGAGGGCGACCCGGAACCGGAGACGATGATCCCGGAGGACGGCCGGCAGAAGATCGAGAACCTCGACCCGAAGACGAAGGCGTTCGACCTGAAGGTGACGGCCGTTCGCCAGCCGCGGGCCGACGCAAATGGGAAGGCCCCCGGCGACGAATACCTCGGCACGAGCTTCTTCATCGATTGGGAGAACGCGGACGTGAAGCGGCACGCGGCGGCGGCCGTGGCCGGGCTGCCGGCCGGCGCGTCGGCGTGGCAGAAGGCGCGGGCGGTCGAGGCGTGGGTGAAGAACAACATGCGGGCGGTCGAGTTCAGCCAGGCGATGGGCACGGCCGGGCAGGTGGCGAAGACGCTGTCCGGCGACTGCACCGAGTACGCGATGCTGTCCGCGGCCATGTGCCGGGCGGTCGGCGTCCCGAGCCGCACGGCCCTCGGCCTGGTGTACGCCCCGGCGGCCGGCGGCAAGCCGTTCCTGGCGTACCACATGTGGTTCGAGGTGTACGCCGACGGCGACTGGGTGGCCCTGGACGCGACGCTCGGCAAAGGCTCCGTCGGCCCCGGCCACATCAAGATCACGGACTCGCACTGGCACGACGAGCGGACGTTCGCCCCGCTGCTGCCGGTCCTCCGCGTGCTGATGGCGTCGCCGAAGGTCGAAGTCGTGGGGGCGACGGAGAAATGAGGGTCACATGCGGTTCATGTGGGGCCAGGGGTTGAAGGGGTTGCTCGTCGGCGTGCCCCTCGGCGGGCTGGCCGGCCTGGGCGTGTGCATGTGGCTGATCGACGGCACGCTCCTGTTCCCCGGCGACACGATGCTTTTCGGGGCGATCCTCTGCGGCGTCCTCGGCTTCCTGTACGGCGAAACCTTCTTCCAGTGGTTGAAGGACAACTGGTATCACGTCGCGGGGTGACGAAAATCAATTCACCGCGTCCGGGTCCACGCCCAGCGCCCGCAACTTGTCCGCCAACAGCTTCGCCCGCTGCCGCTCTGCCCGTGCGCGGCCCCGTGGCCCTCGTAGAACTGCCGCTGGCCGTGCCTCGAAGACCACCTGCGGGAAGATGCTGTCGGTGGGCGATGCCCCTTTTTGCGGCCTGACAACCGCGCCCGCGCGGGATCGACTTCCGAAGTCGAAGCCGGACTTCGGAAGTCGGGCGCTCACACCGGCCCGGTCGCGAGCTTGCCCAGCTCGACCAGGAACGCCTTGCCGCGCTTCGGGTCGGTCATGTACACGAACGCCGCCAGGCCCATCAGCCGCGGGAGCGTGTCGCCGTCCTTCAGCGGCTTGCCGTGCTGGAGGTTGTGGATCGCCGCCCGCAGTTCCCGCCGCAACTTCCGCGGCGTCCGCGGCGGGCCGTCGCCGTTCACCACGAGGCCGGTCACCGACTGTCGGCCGCCCTTACGGTGGACGCGGGTCTTCTCGTCCTTCACGGCGAACCCCTCGGCCGCCACCACCCGCCGCACGCAGCCGAGCAGCTTGCCGAGCTGCGGCTTGCCCGTGTGCGACGCCGGCAGGCTGAACGTCATGTCGTCCGCGTACCGGGTGTACCGCCAGCCGAGTTTCGTCGCGAGCGCCGTCAGCCGCCGGTCGAGCCGCAGGCAGAGGGCGTTCGTCAGCGCCGGGCTGGTCGGCGCGCCCTGCGGCAAGCAGCGCGGGCCGAGGGAGACGTAGTACGTCTTGCCGTCGTGCTGCACGACTTCCCGCGGGGCCTCCGTGCAGAGCAGCGCGAGCAGCGTCGCGACTTGTTCGCGGTACCCGGCCCGGCGGAACACGCCCTTCACCCGCCGCCACGTCACGGTCGGGAAGAAGTCGGTCACGTCCATCTTCAGGATCGTCTTCGCGTTCGTGTGAACCGCCGCGTTGGACAAAATGGACCGGCCGGCGAGGAACCCCTGGGCCGACCCGTGGACCGGCAGCCGCTCGACGACGTTGTGCAGGACCCACCGCTGCGCCTGCTTCAGCCGCGGGAGCGGTGCCCAGATCGGCCGCGACCTGCCGTCCCGCTTCGGGATCGTGAACCGGGCGTAATGCAGCTTCGTCGCCGCGTCGCGGTGGTAGCACATGCCCCGCAGTTGCGGGATCGTCAGCCCGAGCGCCTCCGCGAGTTGCTTCGGCGAGTCGAGCGGCGGCAGCTCGTTCTCGGCCGCCCGCTCCTCGCCGTTCGGCGTGTCCCACTTGTCCGGCTTCGCCTCGTCGTTCCAGTAAACGCCGTCGCCCAGATGCACCACGTGCGCCGTCTTGTACGCGGCCCACGCCTCCTTCTTGAGCTTCCGCCGCTCGGCCGCCTCCTGCTTGAGCTGCTTCTTGTACTGGTCCTTCTCGCGGTCGCTCATCGTGTCGGCGTCCCGCCGCGCGACGAGGAACCCGCGGTCCTTCAGCTGCCCGTCGATGTACGCCCGCACGCCCCCGGCCTGGAGGATGCTTTGCCAGAGGGCAATCGGGTCGGTCGTGGCCATAGGGAGTCCAGAATTTTTCACCGCGGAGGGCACGAGAGGGCACATGAGGAAAACCGAAGAGAGTTAAAAATCATTCTTTGAAATCTCTCTTGGTTTTCTCTCGTGCCCTCATGTGCCCTCCGCGGTGAATACGGTTTTCATTCCGCCACCGCGTCGAGGTAGCCCTTCGCGTCCAGTTCGGTGAGTCGCTCGAAGTACGCCGCCCGCGCCTCGGCCTCGGTGTTGAACTTCAGCGATTGCAACCGCATCGGCTGCCCGGCGAGGCCCCAGCGGACTTTCAGCTTCTGCCGTTCGAGCGACAGCTGCATGACCCGCTCGGTGTCGCCGTCGCGTTTTGTGAACGCCCGTGTCTCGAACACGACGGCGTCGTCCGTCTTCGCCCGCTTCGCCTCCTTGTCGGCGAACGCGAGCCGTAGCGCGATGAGATGCACGCACGGCCCGCCCTTCAGCCCGGCGGTGCGGAACTGCGTGCAGGTACACGTCACGCGGCGGACCTGCCCCTCGTCGGCGAGGACCATCTGCGGCCGGTAGTCCCGCTTGTCCTCCTCGACGGAAACCTGTCCCGTCAGTTCGAGCCCCTGCCCGGCGATGCGGTTCTCGGACACGATCCGCACCGCGTCGCGGCGGGTGAGCAGGTCGTGCGCCACCTTCTCCCGCTGGTTGCGGTACTGGAGCCGCACGAGGTCGAGCGGCTCGTTCAAGATCGGCCGGAGGCGGTACACCCCGGCCGCGAGGTCGAACATGAGCTGCCCCTGTTGGCAGCCGAGCTGCAGCGTCTCGATCAGGGCGGACCCCTTCACGCCGGTCTGCTTCGCGATTTCCTCCCGCGTCGCGGCCCACACGCCGTCGGCGAGGAACTTCACCACCTTCGCCAGCGGCTCGTTCGTCTGGGTCTTGCGCGGAAGCAGCAGGTCGAAGCCGAGGGCGGACGACCAGTTGGCGGCCGTGAACCCGGTCAGCCCGAGGGTGAGCGTGACGGGGCCGGCGCGGAACACCCAGAAGCTCGGCAGCCCGTTGCCGAGCAGGTACACGTCCACCGATTCGACGAACGGCAGCAGCCGCTTGACGGTCATCAGCCGGCGGCGGCCCCAGACGCGGACGACGCGGGCGGCCTTCCCCTTGAACGGCTCGCTCGTCGCCGGCAGGACCGTCTCCCACGGCTCCAGCACGATCCGCGGCTGCTGCGCCGGGACCAGCTCGAACCGCAGGCCGCGGCGCTTCCCCTTCCGGTCGCCGTTCATGCGGAGGGTGCGGAGGGCGTTGTAGAGGTCCATCGGGGCGAGCCGCAGGTGGTCGAACGGCAGGGTCGCGGCCGACTGCACCTGGAGGAACCCGCGGAGCCACGAGTCCGGGATGCGGATTTGCTTCTCCAGCACGTCCGGCCGCGTTTCGGTAGCGACGCCGACGCCGGAACTGCCGACGGTCAGCCGCGTCTTGCGGGCGGACCGCATCTGCTGGACGCTCTGGTACAGGGCGTCGCTGAAGTCGATGTTCGTCGTGCCACAGGTCGTCGTGCCGACCTCGGCGAATGCCGACCGCTCGAACGCGAGGCAGGCGTAACTGCTCTCGTCCTTTCCGAAGACTTCAAACAGGACGCGGTCCGGGTGAACGGTGACGACGGGGTCGAGGATGCAGAACGCGAGCGGGTCGTTGCGGAGCAGCCAGCCGAAGTACGCCTGCTGTGCCTGCCAGACGTTGAGGGCGGCCGTCTCCCGCTTCAGCCGCAGGTACGCGAGGTAGGCGGTGCGGTCCTTCGGGACGTACCGGTAGTCGCTGCCGACGACGGCGTAGAGCGCGGAGAACGCTTCGCGGAAGCGAACCGGGTCGGCGACGGTGGCGTCGAACGCGACCGGCGGGCGGTCGAGGTTGCCGAACAGCTCGACGCGGGCGGCGTCGCCGGCCGTGGCGACGCGGCTGCTGCCGCCGTAGCTGAGGTGCGCGGGCGTGGCGGGTTGGTCGGGGGTGGGGTCGGTGTTGTCGGCCATGTTACCGCCCTCCCGCGTGGGCCGAGTAGTGCCGCTCGCCGCTCTGGGGTTCGACATGTCGGCGGGCGCGGTACTTCTTGTCTTGTTCCCTCCCCCCTTGGGGGGGAGGGTTAGGGAGGGGGGTGAGCGGGGCCGGGGGTTGCGGACTCCCCTCAGTAATTGCACGCCCCGACCCCCCTCCCCGGCCTTCCCTTCCAAGGGGGGAGGGAGAAAGAGTTGCTTCGGGGCCAATCGTGCCTCCCGCCGGCTGGGGCACGAGTTCGTTCAGCAACCGGAGTAACTCGACGGCAATCACGTCCCATTCCTCCCGAACCTGATGGTTCCAAAACCGAACCACCCGATAGCCCTCCGCGTCCAACCGCGCGGTTCGCCGCTCGTCTTCTTCCGACCGCTCCGCGTGCTGGCTGCCGTCGAGTTCGAGGACCAGCTTCGCTTCCAGGCAGACGAAATCGACCACGAACCGGCCGACCGGATGCTGCCGCCGGAAGCGGAACCCCCCGACCTGACGATTCCGAAGCCGCCACCAGACGAACCGTTCCGTGTCGGTCATGTCCTTGCGGAGCCGCCGGGCGTTCTCGTTGGCCATACACACCTCTTGGTGAAACACACCAGCTCCTGCCGCGAAGGTTCTTGTTCCCTCCCCCCCAAGGGGGGAGGGAACAAGACCGGCCT
>JAESGS010000579.1_pt1 | contig 22979 bp, 20 predicted proteins | sample 9269761 | NCBI WGS metagenome assembly JAESGS01 (sample SAMN15741799, study PRJNA653493) | algae metagenome | isolation source: Cyanosarcina radialis HA8281-LM2 and co-occurring heterotrophs from damp... | place: USA: Makauwahi cave, Hawaii | collected 2011-01-06 | reverse complement strand
GACGCCACAGGGCGTCGAGGAGTTCGGCCTCGCGGCGGGCATCCGGCATGATCGACCTCCGTGTCGGGGCCGCATCATGCCGCAAGGGCGGGAGTTAGTGCAAGACCAGTTGTGAAACAGCCTCTAGCATGGCCAGCAGCAACCCTATGTAGTAGAGGCAGTCACCCACCAACCACCACCGGGACGCTCGATGTCGTCGCCGACGTAGTTCCTGGTAGTATGGGAAATCTAACGACATCGCCCGTACCTCGTAACACTATCGCGCCGCGAATCTCGCAAGAGCCGTGGCACGGAGTTATTTCCACGGTTCTCCGAAACCACACCGCCGGTAAACCGACTGCTATATAACCTCTTCTAACCTACCGCCGGAAGCCCGTCGATGGAACTGCTCGAACTCACCTGGCCCGCCGTCGATGCCCTGCCCCGAACCACGCCGGTCGTCTTCCCGATCGCGGCCCTCGAGCAGCACGGCCGGCACATGCCGCTGTTCACCGACAGCCTCCTACTCGGCGAAGTTCTCCGCCGCGTGAAGCAGAAGCCTGTCGCCGAGCGGGTGCTGTTCGCGCCGCTGCAATGGCTCGGCAACTCGCACCACCACCTCGACATGCCCGGCACGCTGTCCGCGTCGCCACGGGTGTACCTCGATTTGCTCCGCGACCTCGTCGAGAACGTGCTGGCCCACGGCTTCACCCGCGTCGCGTTCGTGAACGGCCACGGCGGGAACACGACGCCGTCGCAGCAGGCCGTCTTCGAGCTGCGGCAGAAGTACCGCGACCGCCGCGACCTGCTGTTGCTCGCGCTGACGTACTGGGACTCGGCGACGATCACCGGTATGACGCAGACGCAGATGGGCCACGCCTGCGAGTGGGAAACGTCGATGATGCTGCGGTTGCGGCCGGAGCTGGTGGTCGGCCCGCCGGCGGCGGTCCCGGAAGTGCCGTTCGGCCGCGGCGCGGCTCCGGGGTATCGCGGCTGGACGATGGCCGACCGCAGCCAGCCGGGGCACATCGGCACGCCGTCGGCCGCGACCGCGGAGAAGGGCGAGGCGCTGTTCGAGGCGTTCGCCGGCGGCGTGGCCGCGTTCCTGGAGCGGATGGCGAACTTCGGCGAAGGGTGGGACGTGTAATGCCGAAACAACACGCTTACTCGCGTGGTCGGGCTTTGTTCCCTCCCCCCTTGGGGGGGAGGGTTAGGGAGGGAGGTACGCTTCCTTCCTCCGAGGCGATTCACACCGGGCGTGGGAGGCCCACCCCCCTCCCTAGCCCTCCCCCCCAAGGGGGGAGGGAACAAGAATGACCCCCCGCCCGTCGTCGTGGAAGTGGGCCGTCTGCGGCACGTTGATGCTCGCGACGCTCTTGAACTACATGGACCGCCAAGCCCTCCCGCAGACCGCGACCGACCTCAAGCAGCTCTACAACCTCAACGACGCCCGGTACGGCCTGCTCGAAGGCTACTTCAGTTGGGCGTTCGCGGCCGGGTCGATCCTGTTCGGCCTCGTCGCCGACCGGTTCGGCCCGCGGCGGCTGTACCCGCTCGTCCTCCTCGGGTGGTCGGCGGCCGGGCTGCTGACGCCGTGCATGGGGATGCCCGCCGTCACGCAACACCTCGAAGGGCCGGGCGACGAGCCGGGGGCCGGGCCGTTCCGGTGGCTGCTCCTCTGCCGCACGCTGCTCGGCCTGTTCGAGGCCGGGCACTGGCCGTGCGCGCTGCTCACCGCCCGGCAAATCCTCACCGCCGCCGAGCGACCGCTCGGCAACGGCTTGCTCCAGAGCGGGGCGTCCCTCGGCGCGATTTTGATCCCGCTGTACGTCCGCGAGATCCGGCACCTCGGCGGCGACTGGGGCGTCGTGTTCTGGACCGTCGGCGCGGGCGGGCTGCTCTGGATTCCGCTCTGGCTGCTGCTCGTCCGACCGACCGACCTGACCCGCCCCCCGCCCCCGGCCGCGGACGTGTCGGCCGGCCCGCCGACGCGGGCGGCGATCCTTCAACTCGTCACGCTCGGCATCGTCGTCGCGAGCCTGACGGTGAGCTGGCAGTTCCTGCGGGCGTGGCTGCCGAAGTACCTGAAGGAGTCGCAAGGGCTGTCGGCCGACCACGCCGACTTCGCGGTCGCCGGGTACTACGTCGCCGCCGAGGTCGGCTGCCTGTTGGCCGGCGTGTTCGTGAAGGCGTTGATGGCCGGCGGGCTGCGGGTGCATGCCGCCCGGCTGACGGGGTTCGCGATTTACACGGCGGTCACGGCCCTCGCCGCGGCCGTCCCACTCGTCGATTCGACCGAGCTGAAGGTCGGCCTGTTGATGGTCGCGGGGGCGGGCATCCTCGGCCTTCACCCGCTCTACTACGCGCTCGCCCAGGAGCTGCCCGCGAAGTGGATGGCGTCCCTGTCCGGCACGCTGGCCGCGGGCGGGTGGTTCCTCGCCGGGTTCGTGCAGACGCAACTCGGCAGCTACATCGAACAAACGAAGAGCTACGCCCTCGGCCTGACGGTCGCGGGCCTCGCCCCGGCCGTCGGCCTCGTCGCGCTCGTGCTGTTGTGGCCGCGGCCGGCGAAGGCGTGACGGCCGGTCACACGGCGAACCCGTGCTGCTCGCGGTGGTACGGGCCGTCGTAGGTCTGCATGCTCTTGAACCCCTCGTACCGCCCGTCGCCGGCCACGGCCTTCACCTTCGCCAACAGCGCCGCCTGCTCGTCGGCCGTCATCGGCTTGAAGTTCTGCGCGATCTTCACGTCCTGCTCCAGCACCTTCATCGAATCGACGCCCACGACCAGCGTGCTGACCGGCTGCGACAGCGCGTACCGGATCGCGTCCTCCGGCGTCAGCACTTTCTGTGCGACGAACACGGCCCCGGCCTCCATGTTCCCGCCGCCGAGGCTCTTCATGCCGATGACGCCGATCCCCCGCTTCGCGCACTCGGGAAGCAGCTCGTGGCGGAAGCTGCGGTAGAACTCGTCGCACGCGTTGATCGGCATCTGGCACGAATCCCAGGCGTGCAGCGGCAGCATCTTCGCCAGGATGTGCGGCGACTTGTGCCCGGTGTACCCGATGAACCGGACCTTCCCTTCCTTCTGGGCCTTCAGCGCCTCCGCGATCGCCCCCTGCTCGACGAGCCAGTCCGGGTCGTTGTCGTAGTTGATCTCGTGGAACTGCCAGAGGTCGATCACGTCCGTCTTCAGCCGCCGGAGGCTGTCTTCGAGGTGCTGCCGCGTGGTCTTGGCGTCGCGGCCGCAGTTCTTGGTCATGAGGAAGACCTTCTGCCGCCGGCCGCCGTCGGCGAGGGCCTGGCCCATGATCTCCTCGCTGCGGCCCCAGTGGTAGTCCCAGGCGTTGTCGAAGAACGTGACGCCGGCGTCGAGGGCGGCGTGCATGATGCGGACCGCCTCCGCGTCGCCGATGGCCGGCTGCCCGATGTGCCACCCGCCGAGGCAGAGCATCGACACGCTCACGCCGGTCTTGCCGAGGGGCCGAGTCGCGATGGACATGGGGAGGGTCTCCCAGAAGGAATGCGGTGTCTGGGGTTGGTCTATGGAAAGCGTGGGCCGGGGCAGGAATAGCCCGTCATTCGCGCCCGCGAGTTCACCCCCGCTCGGCGAGACGAGCGACCGGGAGCTCGATGGTGGCAACATAACACGGCGGCGCGTTCGCCCCGGCCGTGATTTTCCCGGCCCGCCGGAACCGCGGCCGGCCGTTTTACCCGCCCCGCCCATCCCATTCGGGTTTCCGTCCTACAGTTCAGCGGCTCCCTTCCCCACAGGCCGCGCCCATGGGCAGCAACATCCACACCCGCACGGACGCCATCCCGCCGGCCGCCACCGTCCGGATCGCCGGCGGCCGGCCGCTCACCGTCGCGGACACGCCGCTGCCGCCGATCCGCACGGCCGGCGAGTACGACCTCACCCACGTCCTCGGCCGCGGCGGCATGGGCGTCGTCTACCTCGCCCGCCACCGCGGGCTGAAGCGGAAGGTCGCGTACAAGGTCCTCACGCTGTTCGGCAACCTCGACCCGGCCGCCCTCGACCGGTTCCGCGGCGAGGCCCAGACGCTCGCCAAGCTCCACCACCCCAACATCGTCCAGGTGTTCGACGCCGGGACGGAGGACGGCCGGCCGTTCCTCGCGATGGAGTACGTCCCCGGCGGGTCGTTGGCCGACACCGTCAAGGGCGTCCGGCTGTCGCCGCGGGAGGCGGCCGAGATGGTCGGCACGCTCGCCGCCGCCGTCGGCCACGCCCACGCCCACGGCATCATCCACCGCGACCTGAAGCCGGGGAACATCCTGCTCACCGAGGACCGGCGGCCGAAGGTCGCGGACTTCGGCCTCGCCCGCGACCTGGCGAGCGAGCACCTGACCTGCTCCGGGATGATCGCCGGGACGCCGACGTACATGGCCCCGGAGCAACTCCGCGGGGACAAGGACCTGACCCCGGCCGCGGACGTGTGGGCGCTCGGCGTGCTGCTGTACGAGCTGCTCGCCGGGACCGTCCCGTTCGCCGGGGGCGACCCGCAACAGATTTTGACGAACATCCTGCACCACGAGGCCGTGTCGCTGCGGGCGTGGCAGCCGCACCTGTCCCGCGACCTGGAGACGGTCTGCCAGAAGTGCCTGGAGAAGGAGCCGCACCGCCGGTACGCGACCGGGGCGGAGCTGGCCGCCGACCTGGACCGGTTCCTGACCGGCCAACCGATCCTGGCCCGGCCGGTCGGCCCGGTCGAAAAGGGCGTGCGGTGGTGCCGGCGGAACCCGGCCGTGGCCGGGCTGCTCGCGGCCGTCGCGGTCATCCTGACGGCGGCGACCGGCCTGTCCGTCACCCTCTGGCGGCAGGCGGAGGTCGAGCGGGGCAACGCCGAGCGGGAGGCGGCCCGGGCGACGACCATCGCCGCCGCCCAGGTGAAGATGCGGGAGGACGCGGACGCGGCGGCGGCGGCCGAGAAGCGATCCCGCGAGGCGGCGGAACAAGCGGCGGCCGCCGAGCGGACGGCCCGGATCGAGGCCGAGGAGATGACGGCCCAACTCGACGCCTTCCTGGCGAGCTACCGGCCGGGCGTCTACCAGGACCCGCAGAGCCGGTTCCTCCAGCACCTCGACGCGACGGCGGCGGAACTCCAGAAGGACGGCGGCAACCCGACCATCCGCGCCCGCCTGTTGCTGTCCCTGGGGATCACGTACCGGGCGACCGGGGCGTTCGAGAAGGGGTTGCGGCTGATCGAGCTGTCCCACGCCCTGCGGTCCCGCCACCTCCCGCCGGCCGACCCGGTGATCTACGAGACGGCCCGCGAACTGGCGTACACCTACGTCCACGTCCGCCGCGGGGCGGACGCCGTGCGGTTGCTGGAGCCGCTCGTGACGGCGAAGGTCGCGGCCCTACCTCCGGACGCGGTCGAGGCGGTGCGGGAGCTGAGCCTGCTGAAGATCGCGTACCAATCGGCCCGGCAGGTCCAAGAGGAGGGGGCCGTCGGCGAGCGGATCGTGGCGATCTGCCGCAAGCACTACGGGGACGACCACCACCGGACGCTCTGGCACACGCTCGAGCTGCCGCGGCACCAACTGGAGTCCCGGAACTTCGCGGAAACGATCCCGCTGATCGAGCGGGCCGTGGGCGTCTACCGGCGGGCGTTCGGCGAGGAGTCGGAGGAAGTCATGGCCGCCCGCGGGCTGCTCGGCCGGTTCTACCTGGAGGCCGGCCGGCCGCACGACGCCCTGCCGTACCTGGAGGAGGTGTACGCCCGGATCGTCCGCGCGATCGGCGAGCTGCACCCGAACGCGTCGTTCGACCGCCACGCCCTGGCCCGGGCCTACGAGGCGACCGGCCAGTACGCGAAGGCCGTCCCGCTCCGGTGGGTGATGCTCGCGGAAGGGCACGCCACCCGTGACCCGTGGGTGTTGGCCGCCGCCACCCGCCACCTCGCCCGCGACTTGATGTGGTCGCGGAAATAAGCACCGTCGGAAGAATCCGCCCGCCCGCCGCGGCCGTACTTCCGCCACACGCGGAGGGCGGCGATGCACGTCGCGCTGTACTGCCCGGACATGACCGGCCACCTGAACCCGATGACCACGCTCGGCCGGGAGCTCGCCCGCCGCGGGCACGCGGTCACGGTGTTCGGCCTGCCGCCGGCCGAGCGGTACGCGGCGCGGGCCGGCCTCGGGTACGCCGGCATCGGTGCGGACGTGTTCGAGAAGGAGATCGCCTCCGCCCGCGGCCGGCTAGCCGAATTGACCGGGCTGGCCGCGATGAAGCTCACCGGCCGGTTGCTTGCGGACATCGAAGCGGTGGGGTTTCGCGACCTACCGGCGGCGTTCCGCGAGCACGGCGTCGAGGCCGTCGTGACGGACCAGGTGTCCGCGGCCGGGGCGTGCGTCGCGGAGGTGCTGGGGCTTCCCCTGGCGGTGGCGTGCAACGCGCTGTCGCTGCACCAGGAGCCGGGCGTGCCGCCGCCCGTGCTGCCGTGGGCGTACCGCCGCGGGCCGGTCGCGAACGTGCGGAACCGGGTCGGGAACCTCGCCCTGCGGTGGGCGGGCAAGCCGATCCGCCGGAAGATCGACGCGTACCGCGCCGCCCACCGGCTGCCCCCGGCCGCCGGCGTCTTAGCGGCGACCCCCGCCGAACTCGTGCAGGTCGCGCAGCAGCCGGCGTTCTTCGACTTCCCGCGGGCGCGGCTGCCGGCCCACTTCCACTACACCGGCCCGTGGCACGAGCCGACCCGCGACGGCGACGAGCCGTTCCCGTGGGAGAAGCTCGACGGCCGGCCGCTCGTGTACGCCTCCCTCGGCACGTTGCAGAACCGGCTGCACCACGTCTTCACCGCGATCCTGTCCGCGTGCGAACCCCTGCCGGTGCAGGTCGTGCTGGCCCTCGGCCGGCGGGACGCGGCGTGGGCCGGCCCGGTCCCGGCGAACGCGGTCGTGGTCCCGTTCGCCCCGCAGTTGCCGCTGTTGGACCGCGCGGCCGCGGTGGTGACGCACGCCGGGCTGAACACGGCGCTGGAGGCGCTGGCCCGCGGGCTGCCGATGGTGTGCGTGCCGGTGACGAACGACCAGCCCGGCGTGGCGGAGCGCGTCCGGTGGCTCGGCGCGGGCGAGGTGATCCGCCCCGGCCGGGTGACGGCCGCCCGCCTGCGGCCGCTGTTGGAAGCAATTGTGAAGCAGCCGAGGTATCGCGCCGCGGCCGGCGAATGCCGGACGAAGCTGCACGCCGCCCCCGGCGTCCGCGGCGCGGCGACGCTCGTGGAACTGGCGTTCACGACCCGGCGGAAGGTGCTGAACGGGGCGTGAGCGATCGTCTTGGTCTGGCTTCGGCCGCCGGCCCGCTGTACACTCCATCGACCTTCAGGACGGCGCGATGACCCCGACCCGCACGACCGACGACCGCACGCTCACGGCCGAGGAGTTCCTCGCCGAGTACGGCCACCTGTCCGGCGTCGAGTTGGTCCGCGGCAAGGTCGTGTGGGAGGGGAAGGCGGCGGCCCCGCAGGAGCAGCCGATGCCGAAGTTCCGCCACGGGGTCGTCAGCTACCGGGCCGTGCGGCTGCTCTCCGACTTCATCGAGGCCAACCGCCTCGGCTGGGTCGCCATCAACGACACGTTCGTCCGCACGGAAAACACCGTTCCCGCCACCGTGCGGGGGGCGGACGCGCTGTTCGTCAGCTTCAACCGCTTGCCCGAGGGCGACCCGCCCGAAGACTTGACCGTGCCGCCGGACCTGGTCGTCGAAGTGCGGTCGCCGTCGGACAAGTGGTCGAAAAGCTTCGCGAAAGTCGGCGAGTACCTGACCGCCGGCGTGACGGTCGTGTTGGTCCTCGACCCGCACACGGAGTCGGCGTCGGTGTTCCGCCAGGACGAGTTGCAACAAATCTTCCACAACGGCGACGAGTTCACCCTGCCCGACGTGCTGCCCGGCTTCGCCGTCCCGGTGCGGCGGTTCTTTGAACGGTAAGGCACGCCGTCGCGTGGTCCACGATTCCCAAGTGACGCCGAGGCTTTGCGAAGCTCGACGTTTCGCGGGGATAATCTTGCAACAAGGCTCGGCCGGTTTTCAGCCTGAAAGGCTGGGACATGTCAGCCCAGGGCAACGCCCTGGGTAGACCGTGTGCCACGTGAACAAGCCCTGAAAGGGCGACACCGCGCAACCTGTGTCGCCCTTTCAGGGCTTATCGCATTTGGGGTGCGGTCGTTACCCAGGGCGGCGTCGCTCCGCTCCTTGCCCTGGGCTATCTTGTGCCACCCCTTCGGGGTGAAAGCCATATCCCGTTGGTGGGACAACTTCGCATCGTTTCGGCCCTTCGGGACCGCGTTAGATCGCTCACCCCACCCGCGGCTTCCGCGAGGGCGGGAGGTAGCCCCGCCAGGTACTCGGCCGCTCCGCCGGCGGCGCGGCCGGGTTCTGCGCGATCACCAACGCCTCGCGGACCGGTTGCGCCACGTACCGCTCGCCCACCCGCCGCACGATCTTCAGCCGCTCCAGCCGCGACAACGCGTCCCGCGGCCGCAGCTCGACCCGCTCGTTGAGCCGCTTCTTCAGGTCGCCCTCGATGGCCGCGTCTAGCTCCGCGGCCGTCCACCCCGTCGGCCCGGCGAACCGCCACAGGAAGAAGTACACGAGCAGCACCTGCCGCACCTCCTGCTCGCCGGCGTCGTGGAAGAGGCGGTGCAGCACCCCGGCGTTCGTGTCCAGGCCCTGGTAGTACAGGCTCTGCGCCAGTTGCAGCATGTACGTCTTCCGCGACACCTGGAAGCTGTACACCGTCTTGTACCCGTACCCGAGCAGCAGCGCCAGCGGCGAGAACAGCGCGAACAGACTGCCGGACAACAGCGCCGGGATCGAGACGGTCGTGACCAGCTTGTACGCGGTGTAGAAGAACGTGGTGAGGACCGTCGCCCCGAGTTGCCCCCGCTTCGCCCGCGGCATCCGCAGCCGCGTGCCGGGCAGGAGCATCTCGATGTCCATCTGCGGGATGTCCTTGAACAGCTTCAGGAACACGCTGTGCGTGTCCGGGTTCTTGCCGAGCCGCGGGTGTTCCTTCTGCCGGAGGATGACGACCACCCGCTTGAACGTCGGGACTTGCACGTCCTGCGGCCGGAACAACCGCCACCACGGCCGCCGCACCCGCCACCCGACCCCGGCCCCGCGGTAGAACACGTCCACCCGGTCGAACACCGACCAGTCCACGGCCATCTCGATGCCCCAGTGGGACGCCCCCTGCATCGTCGTCTCGATCTCGTCCCGCGTCATGTGGTGGAACCCGGCCCGCTCCAGCAGCACCGTGAACGTCGTGAACAGTTGTTCCAGCGCGTCCGTCTCCTCGTCCTGCGTGGCGGAGCGGAGGCGCAGCGTGTCGCTGTCCGGGTCGAACGGGGCGTAGGCGTTCGTGAGGTGGCCGAGCATGTTGTGGAACCCGGCGTGGACCCGCTCGGCCATCGACTCGGCGAACGTCTTGAACTCGGCGTGCTGCTCGGCGGAAAGCGGGGCGTGGTCCGGCGTGCCGGCCTCGGCGGACAGGAGTTCGACGAGGTCGGGGACCCGCAGCGGGATGTACGGCTCGCCCGCCGGGTCGGGCGTCGGCGTCGCGTCGGGCATGGGATTGACCTATGAAGAATGGCCCGCAGATGACGCAGACTTCGGCGCAGATGAAGAAGATAAAATCGGATTTGGTTTTAATCCTCTTTATCTGCGTCGAAGTCTGCGTCATCTGCGGGCCATTGTCTTATTCGCCCGCGGCCGCCGGTTATTCGCCGTCGTCGGGGTCGCCGGCCTCGTCCGCCAGCCGGTCGAGCGTGCCCTGGATTTCGCTCATCCGCTCCGGCCGGCTGTTCGCCTTGAAGCTCAGGCACTTGTGAATCAGTTCCACCAACTCCTTCGGCGCGCCCTTGTTGATCTGGTCCACCGGCACGAATTGGTCCATGTACTGCCGCTCCGTCATCTCGATCCCCTCCGCGCCGGGGATGATCGTCGGCGGCAGTTTCAGCGTCACCAGCCGGTACATCGTCGCGCCGAAGTTGTAGATGTCCGTCCGCTCGTTAATCATCTTCCGCTGGACCGTCTCCGGGGCCATGTACTCCGGCGTCCCCTGCACCCGGTCCTTCGGCTCCCCCTTGATCCAGGCCAACCCGTAGTCGATGATTTTGACCGTCCCGTTCTTGCCCATCATGATGTTGCCGGGCTTGAGGTCCGCGTGGACGACCCCCTGCTTGTGCATGTGGACGAGGCCGGCCGCGACCTGCTCGAACACGCGGAGCAGCTTCGACACCTTCAACAGCTTCGCCTTGTCGAGCGTCTGGCCGTCCACGTACTCGATCAAGAGCTTCGCCTTCTTCACCCGGAACATCCAGTCGGTTTCCGTCTCGAACGCGCACACTTTGACGAGGTTGGGGTGGTTGAGCATGAGCGAGACGCGGAATTCGTGCTTGGCTTGCTCCAGGAACTTCTTGTCGTCCTCGCCCTCGACGGGTACTAATTTCAGGGCGAACTCTTTCCCGTCCGCCTCCCGCCGCACGTGTAAAATGGTGCTGTGCGCACCCGTGCCGAGGGTGTTCAGGATTTTAACCTTCCCGATCTTTTCATCGGCCATGGCCGTCGTCCTTCGCTTCACCGGCGAGGCGGTCGATTGCTTGAACATGCGTTGCCAATGATGAGAGTATAGCCGCCGGGTTGACCGGGCGGGCGGGGAAACCGGAACCACCATGACCAGCGTGCTGGAAGACCGCGTCCGGGCCTTCGGCCGGGAAATCTTCGCCCGGCTCGACCGCGGCGGACCGATGCCGTTCACCCAGGCGTGGCTCAACGACCAGCTCATGGCCGTGTCGATGGGCAACGAGGCGCTGAAGGTTCAGCTCTTCCGGTTCGTGGACACGCTGCCGTACCTACACGACCCGCGAGAGTTATCGAAGCACCTCCGCGAGTATTTGTCCGAGGCGAAGGCCGACCTGCCGTGGTGGGTCCGGCACGGCATCCGGTTCATCCCGCGGCGGGGGCCACTGGCCCGGCTGCTGGCGGCGACGGCGCGGGCGAACTCGCACGCGATGGCGAAGAAGTTCATCGCCGGGTCGAACGTGCCGGAAGCCATTGAAGCCGTGCGGCGGCTGCGGGCCGAGGGGCAGACGTTCACCGTGGACCTGCTCGGCGAGGCGACGGTGACGGAGCCGGAGGCGGACCACGTCCAGAAGCAGTACCTCGACCTGATCGCCGGACTGACCCACGCCGTCAACGCCTGGCCGGAGGTCCCGGAGATCGACCGCGACGACCGCGGCCCCATTCCCCGCGTGAATGTGTCCGTCAAGCTGTCGGCGCTGTTCAGTCAGTTCGACCCGATTGATCCCGAGGGCACGAAGCGGGCGGTGTTGAACCGCCTGCGGCCGATCCTGTTCGCGGCGAAGCGGACCGGGGCGTTCGTGAACTTCGACATGGAGCAGTACTCGTTCAAGGACGTGACGCTGAAAATCTTCCGCGACGTGCTGACCGAGCCGGAGTTTCGTGACTGGCCGCACGTCGGCATCGCGATGCAGGCGTACCTGACCGACACCGAGAACGACCTGCACCAGCTGCTCGACTGGGTGAAGGCGGACCGCCGCACGCCGATCTGGATTCGCCTCGTGAAGGGGGCGTACTGGGATTACGAGACGGTGATCGCGGCCCAGCAGGACTGGCCGGTCCCGGTGTTCACGCAGAAGTGGCAGAGCGACGCGAGCTTCGAGCGGTGCAGCCGGTTGCTGTTGGCGAACGCCGACTGGATGACGCCGGCGTTCGCCAGCCACAACGTCCGCAGCATGGCCCACGCGATGGCCGTCGCGGAGGAGCTGCAAGTTCCCCCGCGCCGCTACGAATTCCAGATGCTCTACGGCATGGCCGACCCGCTGAAGGCGTCCGTCACGTCGCTCGGCCACCGGGTCCGCATCTACACCCCCTACGGCGAGCTGCTGCCGGGGATGGCGTACCTGGTGCGGCGGCTGCTGGAGAACACGTCGAACGATTCCTTCCTACGGGCGAGTTTCGCGGACGGCGTCCCCGAAGAGGTGCTGTTGATGAACCCGGAAGTCAGAGGTCAGAAGTCAGAGGTCAGAAGTCAGCAGAGTGAAGTCTGGGAAGAATCAGAAGGGGCGAAAGCCCACGGACGAACGTCCGTGGGGAGTTTCCGCAACGAACCGCTCGCCGACTTCGCGAAGGAAGAGAACCGCGCCGCCATGCGGAAAGCCCTCGCCGCCGTCCGCGCCCAGTTCGGCCGCGAGTACCCGGTCGTCATCGACAACGTGCCGGTTCCGACGACGCTCGCGATCACGTCCGTGAACCCGTCGCACGCCACGGAGATCGTCGGCAGGTGCGGCGCGGCCACGCCGGACCTGGCGAAGAAGGCCGTCGCCTCGTCGCTGAAAGCCTTCGATTCCTGGCGCGACCGGCCGACGGCGGAGCGGGCCGCGTTCCTGCGGAAGATCGCCGCCGGGTTCCGCCGCCGCCGGTTCGAGCTGGCCGCGTGGATCGTGCTGGAGGTCGGCAAACCCTGGCGGGAGGCCGACGCCGACGTGGCGGAGGCCATCGACTTCTGCGAGTACTACGCCCTCGAAGGCGAGCGGCTGCAAGGCCACGACGTGAACCTGCCCGGCGAGGAGAACGCATACTTCTACGAGCCGCGCGGCGTCGCGGTCGTGATCGCGCCGTGGAACTTCCCGCTCGCCATCCTCTGCGGCATGGCGACCGCCGCGCTCGTCACCGGCAACACGGTCATCCTCAAGCCGGCGGAGCAGTCGTCGGTCGTCGGCGCGAAGCTGATGGAAGTCATCCTCGAAGCCGGGCTGCCGCCGGGCGTGGTGAACTTCCTCCCCGGCGTCGGCGAGGAGATCGGCCCGGTTCTGGTGGAACATCCTGACGTGGCGCTGATCGCGTTCACCGGGTCGCTGAAGGTAGCGCTCGCGATCAACGAGGCGGCGTCCAAAACGCCCGGCGGCCAGACGCACGTCAAGAAGGTGATCGCCGAGATGGGCGGCAAGAACGCGATCATCGTCGATTCGGACGCGGACCTGGACGAGGCCGTCCGCGGCGTCGTGGACGCGGCCTTCGGCTACGCCGGGCAGAAGTGCTCGGCCGGCAGCCGCGCCATCGTCCTCGCCGGCATCTACGACCAGTTCCTGACGCGGCTGGTCGAGGCGACGAAGAGCCTGACGGTGTCTCCGGCAGAACTGCCCGGCTGTTCCGTCGGCCCGGTCATCGACCGCGAGAGCCAGGAGCGGCTGCGGAAGGCAGTCGAGGCCGGGAAGAAGGACGCGAAGTTGCTCCACCAGACTGACCTCGGCGACCTCTCGTCCCGTGGCTTCTTTGTCGGCCCGACGGTCTTCGCCGACGTTCCCGAAACGAGTCCGCTCGCGCAGGACGAGTTCTTCGGCCCGGTGCTGTCCGTCATGAAGGCGAAGGACCTTGACGACGCGATTCGCCTCGCGAACGGCGTGAAGTACGCGCTGACCGGGGCGGTGTTCAGCCGCAGCCCGGAGAACATCGCGGCCGTGAAGCGGCGGTTCCGGGTCGGCAACCTGTACGTGAACCGGAAGTGTACCGGGGCGCTGGTGAACCGCCAGCCGTTCGGCGGGTTCAAGCTGAGCGGGATCGGGTCGAAGGCCGGCGGGCCGGACTACCTGTTGCAGTTCGTGCTGCCGCGGACGGTCACGGAGAACACGATGCGCCGCGGGTTCGCCCCGGACGCGCCGGGGGAGTAACGGAATTGTGCGACGACGCCATCCTTATATAGCCGCCGGCTTGCCGGCGGGGTTTTCGGTGTCGCAAAACCCCGCCGGCAAGCCGGCGGCTATATAACGGTCGTCATCCAGTTGAAGTTGTACCCTCACCCCAGCCGGTCCAGCAGCGGCTCCACGTCGGCCCGCGAGACGTGGCCCATCACCGCCAGCTGCACTAGCCGGCGGTCGGCCAGGTAGCCGCTCTGCCCGGCGATCTGGTAGCCCCACGCCCGGCACATCGCCACGAACGCGGCGCTCGACACGTCCCCCGACGGGGCGAACGTCACGATCGCCGGACTCGCGACATCGTCCGCCGCCAGCGGCTCGAACCCGGCCGCCCGCAGCCGCCGCCGGACGTACCCGCCGAGGTCCGCGATCTGCCGGAACCGGGTCTCGCGCCGCTCGGCCGTCGCGAACGTGTCGAGGGCCGCGTCGAGCGCCAGGATCAGCGGCGACGGGGCCGTGAACCGCGGGCCGGTCGTCGTCACCGTCGCGGCCACGTCCAGGTACGTCGGGATGCGGCTGCGGTCTAAGTGCGCCAACTCCGCCGGGTCCGCGAACACGAACGCGACGCCGGCATAACTACCGACCGCCTTGCCGCTCGCGCCGGTCGCGAGGTACACGCCGGACAGATCGACCGGCACGGTCGCCAGGCTGCTGACGCAGTCCACGCAGACGCGGTGGCCGTACTTCTTCGCCAGCGCCACGAGGCCCGGCAGGTCGTTCAGTACGCCGGTGCTCGTCTCGTGGTGCGCCCCCCACACCCACCCGCCCGGCGGCATTGATTTGAACGCCGCTTCCACCTCGTCGAGCTGCCACGCCCGGCCCCAGTCCCACGTCAGCACGCGGGGCGACAGGCCGGACTGCGTCGCTTGTTTCAGCAGCCGCTCGCCGAACTCGCCGGAGACGAGCACGAGGCCGTTGTCGCGTTTGACATCAGCCGCGAGGGTCGCGGCGACGGCGTCGTTCGCTAGCGTGCCGCTGCCGATGAACAGGGCGACCGGCTTGCCGCCGACCATGTTCGACAGCTTCGCGCGGACGCCCTCGAACAGCGGGACGAACTCGTCCGCCCGGTGGTAGACGAGCGGCTTGTGGAACGCGGCCGTCACGCGCGGGGCGATGGCCACCGGGCCGGGCAGCAGGCAGACCGCCTCGGGGAACGCGGACCGCCCTACGGGGCGGGTCGGCTTGGGGGGCGTCAGGGTGCGACTCATTGTGTCCTCGGTGCCTCCGAATCTCGGTCCGTCCGCCCGCCCCCTCCCTGGGCGGGGATGCCTCCGTGGTTAGTTAATCCCGCGGTCCAACCGCTTCTGCCAAAGTTTCATCGCCCGGCCCATCGTCTCGTCCAGCTTCCCGACCGGCAGCCACATCGGGGTGAACATCGCCTGCTCCGTGCCGACCGGCGGGCCGAGCGGCTCGAACCCCAGGTGGTCGTGCAGCGGCCGCTGCTCGCGGACGCCGGAGATCACGAAGTGCGTCCACCCCATCGGCGTCGCCAACTGGTACAGCAGCCAGAACAACCCGCTCGTGACCGGCGAGTTCCGCTCCTCCGGAACGACGGCGAGCAGCCGGACCTCGACCGGCTTCAGGGCGGGGTCGTCCAGGACCGTCGGGTCCGGCAGCCGGCCGGCGATCGAGAACGGCGGGCGGTCGCACCACGCCATCATGCCGACGAGGGCGTCGCCCTTGAGCGCGATGAGGTACTGGTTCTTGTCGTGGAATTTATCGACGAGTTGCCCGGTCCCGGTGTCGGCGTGCTGGGGGATTTCCCGCACGAAGGTTTGATAGTTCAACCGATGGACCTGCTCCAACTCCGCGGGCGAGTCGGCTTGCTTGAACCGATACGCACCCAAGTGAAGCAGCATTTCGCGTCCTCTCACGCTTTGGGCGGACCTCCGTGCGAAGCAAGCCGGGACGGCCAGACAAGCTAGGTAGTTTATAGGCGGAGCCAGACGGGAAGGCAAATACCAGACGTGTAAGACTTACAGCAATTCGCGTGCCGATTATAGCGATTGCGCCCTTTAGTAGGGTGAGTCGAGTCTACGAGGCCCAGCGGGGTTTGTCCCCTCTCCCTTGCAGAGCCGGGGGGAGAGTTAGGAAGGCGAACGGCACGGCGTAAGCGTGCCGGTGTCGCTCGCCGCGGCCCCCACCGGCACGCTTACGCCGTGCCGTTCGCCACACCGTGACCCAGCCTACAAGATGTACTTGCTCAGGTCCTCGTTCCGCGCGATCGGGCCGACCTTCGCCGCCACCGTCGCCGCGTCGATGCGGACGACCTTCTCCGCCAGGTCCGGCCCCTCGAAGCTGTACTCCTCGGCCACCTTCTCCAGGATCGTGTGCAGCCGCCGTGCCCCGATGTTCTGCGTCGAACGGTTCAGCTCGAACGCCACGTCCGCGATCGCGCCGACGCCGTCCGCCGCGAACGTCAGGTCGATCCCCTCCGTCTTCAGCAACTCGCTGTACTGCTTCGTCAGCGAGTGCTTCGGCTCCGTCAGGATGCGCAAGAAGTCGTCCCGCGTCAGGTCGGTCAGCTCGACGCGGATCGGGAACCGCCCCTGCAGCTCCGGCATCAGGTCGCTCGGCTTCGAGACGTGGAACGCCCCGGCCGCGATGAACAGGATGTGATCCGTCTTCACCGGGCCGTACTTCGTGTTGATCGTCGTCCCTTCCACCACCGGCAGCAGGTCCCGCTGCACGCCCTGGCGGGACACGTCCGGCCCGCGGCCGCCGCCGCTCTCGGGGCCGCAAATCTTGTCGATCTCGTCCAGGAAGATGATGCCGTGGTTCTGCACCAACTCGACCGCTTCTTCCGCGACGAGCGACCGGTCGATCAGCGCCTCCGTCTCCTGTTCCAACAGGACCTTGCGGGCCTCCTTGACGGGGACCTGCCGGGGCTGGTTGTTCTTCGGCATGATCTGCTCGAACATGTTCTGGAGGTTCACGTCCATGTTCTCCATGCCCATGTTGGAGAAGATTTGCACCGGCGTCGTCTTCTGTTCCAAACTGAGTTCGACGACGCGGTCCTCCAACTCGCCGGCCAGGAGCATGGCGCGGAACTTCTCGCGGGTACGGGCGCGCTTCTCCTCTTCCTCCTTCTCCGCGTCCGGCTCCCACGGGGCGAGCTTCTTCGCCGGCACGAGCAGGTCGAGCAGCCGGTCGTTGACCCGGTCGTTCGCCTTCGACCAGAGCCGCTCCCGCTGCTTCTGCTTCACCAGCCCGATGGCGGACTCGGTCAGGTCGCGGACCATGCCGTCCACGTCCCGGCCGACGTACCCGACCTCGGTGAACTTCGTCGCCTCGACCTTGATGAACGGCGCGCCGACGAGTTCCGCGAGCCGCCGGGCGATCTCGGTCTTGCCCACGCCGGTCGGCCCGATGAGGATGATGTTCTTGGGCGTGACGGCCTTCCGTAAATCGTCGGGGAGTTGTTGCCGCCGCCACCGATTGCGGATGGCGACGGCGACGGCCTTCTTCGCGGCCGCCTGCCCGACGATGTGCTTGTCCAGCTCGGCGACGATCTGCCGGGGGGTGAGGGAGTCGGCCATCACGAGTTCTCCGCCGGCGGGGGCTGCTGTTCGGTCACGAGTTGCTGTTGGGTGGCCCGAAGTTCGGCGAGCGTGGCCGGGACCGAGACGGTGACGGTCTCCCAGACGATGGCGGCCTCGACGCGGTCGTACCGGTGAATCAACAGGTTCCGCATGGCCTTCATCTTCGCCCACGGGACGGCGGGGAACCGGGCCTGCGTCTCGGCCGTCAGCCGTGTCACCGCCTCGCCCATGACGCCGAGCACCCGGAGGATGGCGTCGGCCCGCATCGTGTCGGTCGCGAGAGCGTCCGGGGAACTGCCCTCCGCGTACCGAATCGCCCGCTCGGCCGCGTCGATCATGTCCGCGAGTACGGCCCCGTCGTCCTTCCGGCTCATACCCGCACCTCCTCCTGCAAGATGCCCGGCTGCAAGAGAGGCTTCAGATTCTTCCGGAGAGCGATGTCCACGGGCACGCCGAGTCGTTCTTCGAGCGTCAGCACGAGTTCGCTCAGGGTGAACAACGACGGCCGCGCGTCCGATCGGAACTCGACCAGCACGTCCAGGTCGCTGTCCGGCCGGTGGTCCCCGCGGACCCGGCTGCCGAACAGCCCGAGCGTCGCAACCCCGAACCGGTCCGCCAGTTCCGGCATCATTTCCCGCAGTTGTTCGCGGAATCCCTCGGCTTCGGGGGTCATGGCAACTCCACCACTTCGATCGACTTGTTCGTGTAGATGCAAATCTCGCCGGCGATTTCCAGCGCCCGCCGCACGACCTCGCCGGGCTTCATGGTCGTATGTGCCAGCAACGCCCGCGCCGCGGCCAGCGCGAACGGGCCACCGCTGCCGATGGCGAGCACGCTGTCCGTCGGCGCGATCACGTCACCGGTCCCGCTGACCAGCAACAGGTTGTCGCGGTCCATCACCACGAGCATCGCCTCCAGCCGGCGGAGGACGCGGTCGGTCCGCCACTCCTTCGCCAGTTCCGTCGCGGCGCGGGGGACGCTCCCCTGGTGGTCCCGCAGCTTCGCCTCGAACCGTTCGAGCAGGGAAAAGGCGTCCGCGGCGGCCCCGGCGAACCCGGCCACGACCTTGCCGTCGTAGAGTTTGCGAATCTTCTTCGCGTCGTTCTTCATGACGACCTGGCCGAGCGTCACCTGCCCGTCGCCGGCCATCGCCGCCCCGGCCGGGGTCCGCACCGCGCAGATCGTCGTCGCCCGCATCCGCATGTCAAATCCTCGCCTTCCGACCGCGAATCACCTCTGCCCACGACTACAAATGGACGTGGCGGAACCGATTCCTCGTGCCGGCCTTGCGGCCGGTGATAACTGTCGGACATGATAGACCCGCCGGCCGCCGGTCCCAACGGCCGAAAATCGGAATTCCGTGGACCGTTTTCGGGAAATACCTGAGAATGCGAGTGGTAAAATACCACGACAACGGCGATCCGTTGGCCCTAACATCCGCAGGGTGAGGACTGAAACCATGAACCGACTATTCCGAGGCTTGGCGATCGCCGCGGCCGTGCTGGCGGGCGGCCTGACGGCGACCCCGATCCGGGCCGAGAAGGTCCCGGTCCACGGGGTCATGAAGGTCGATGATAAAGGCGGGCTGTTCAGCACCGAGGGGGTGACGAAGGCGAAAGACGCCTTCGACGGGACCGAGTTCAAGAGTACGACGCACTTCTTCGTCTACACGGTGGACTCGATCCCCGAGGGCAAGAAGGCGGCGTTCGACGCGGCGAAGAAGGAGGCGGACACCCGCGGCCGGTTCTTCAAGGATTGGGCGAAGGACCTCGCGCGGTCGAAGGACCGCAAGGGGGACGTGTTCGTCCTGCTGTACCACACGGACAAGAACTATTTCGCGGCGGCCGTGTCGGACGAGCAGTCCGACGTTCACCGCCACATGACAGACAAGAAGCTGTCGGAGATCAACGCCGTGTTCAACCGCGCGTTGAAAACGCTCCACGACGGAAAGGTCGCGGGCGATCCGGCGAAGAAGGAGATGGACGCGGCCCTGATGTCCGCCACCGAACTGGTGATTTCGGACCTCAAGGACACGTCCGCCCCAGAAGCCGGCCACAAGGCGTCGGGCGGCAACCAGGTTCACAACGAACGGAAGGGGAGCGGCGTGGGCGGCTGGATTTGCATGATCCTGTGCATCCTCCTCGGCGTCTGGCTCGTCACCGCGCTCATTCGCGCCTTCACCGGCGGCGGTGGCGGGTACGGTGGCGGCGGCTACGGCGGCGGGCCGGGGTACGGCGGGGGCGGCGGGTTCTTCACCAGCCTCCTCGGCGGCATGTTCGGCGCGGCCGCCGGCATGTGGATGTACAACAACTTCTTCGGCGGCAGCTCGTACAACGACGCGATGGCCGGCGACAGCTACGGCAACGACGGCACGGCCGACACCGGCGACGGCAACTACGACGGCGGCGGTGAGGCCGGCGACGGCGGCGGCGACTGGGGCGACTCCGGCGGCGGTGACGCCGGCGGGGGCGACTGGGGCGGCGGCGACGCCGGCGGCGGTGGCGACTGGGGCGGTGGCGGCGGTGACTTCGGCGGCGGCGGCGACTGGTAAGCCCCGACGGTGACACGCACGGCCCGCGGACGTTCGTCCGCGGGCTTTCTCTTTTTCCTAGACTTTCCCGATGACTCCGTTGAAACTCGGAACCCGCGGCAGCCCGCTCGCGCTCTGGCAAGCGAACCACGTCGCCGCCCTGATTCGCCCGGTGATCGCGCCGCGGCCGGTGGAACTGGTCCGCATCGAGACGCACGGCGACCGCGACCAGGCGTCCGCCCTGTCCGCGATGGGCGGGTTCGGCGTGTTCACGAAGGCGATCCAGAACGCCATCTTGGACGGAACCGCGGACGTGGCCGTCCACAGCCTGAAGGACTTGCCGACCATCCCGACCGACGGCGTGGTGCTGGCCGCGACGCCGGAACGCGCCCCGAACGGCGACGCATTCGTTTCGACGAAGTACGCGCGCTTCGACGACCTGCCGCCGGGCGCGACTATCGGCACGAGCAGCCTGCGACGGCGGGCGCAGGTGCTGAACTACCGGCCGGACCTGAAGCTGGTCGAACTCCGCGGCAACGTGGACACGCGGCTGCGGAAGCTCGACGAGCAGGCCCTCGACGGCATCATCCTCGCCGAGGCCGGGCTGGCGCGGTTGGGGTTGGCGGCCCGCATTACGGAGATTCTCGACCAGGGCTGGATGTTCCCGGCCGTCGGCCAGGGCGCGATCGGGCTGGAGTGCCGCGACTCCGACTCGGAGACGCGGGAGATTCTGGAAGCGGTCACGCACGCCGAGACGTGGTCCCGCGTGCTGGCCGAGCGGGCGATGCTCTGGGCGCTCGGCGGCGGCTGTTTGGTCCCCATCGGCGCAACGTCGAAGGTCGAAGACGGCGTGCTGACGGTCCGCGGGGCGGTGCTATCGGAGGACGGCCGCCGCCGCATCGCGGCGACGCACCGGGGCGACGCGGCGACACCGCTGGCCGTGGGCCAGGAGCTGGCCGCGAAGCTCAAGGACGAGGGGGCGGAAGAGTTGTTGAAGCGGTCGTGAACGGGGGCATTGAGATCGGTACGGGGCGGAGAAGACTTTGCCACCCGCCCCGTTGAGGCGGTCTCGCCAGTTCGCCGGGCTTGGTTTTCAGGCTGAAAGCCTGGGACAGGTCAGCCCAGGGCAACGCCCTGGGTGGGACACCCGCGGAGGCAAGCCCTGAAAGGGCGGAACACTCTTCCGCCCTTTCAGGGCTTGTTGCATTCGGGTGGCGGTCTACCCCAGGGCGTTGCCCTGGGCTGACATGTCCCACCCCTTCGGGGTGAAGAAGGGCGAGAGATTCGGTGGCCGTCTTCCGTTCTACGGAGACACTCGCTCCCACGTCATCCCCGCGGGGAAGCCGTCAGTTGCTTCTCGAAGTGTTCTCGATACCGCTCAAGATTGAATTCCGGGAACTGCGACCGAATCGTCTCGAAGTCCCTCCAGAACCAATCCTCACGGAAACGGTCAAAATCGAAGGCCGCGAAGAACGCCAAGTTGTGCAGCCAGTCGGCGACCGCCCCCGCGTACTCCGCCCGCCGCCAGTGCCGCCGCAGATGGAGGAGGCTCCACGCACGCCAGCCTCGCGGTGTTACCCACTGAATCGGGCGAATTTCAAGCATCGCTTGATAGAGCAGATAGCGATAAGCGTTCTTTCGCCGCTCGTTCACAGCCGCGCCCCGACCGGCTCGATCGTGAACGAGAACGACTCGGCCGCCACGGACGCCGGCAGCGTCAGGTTCGCCCGCTCCCGGCACGGGCTGTTGTCCACCGTGAACGGGCCGGCGAACTTCACCCCCAGCCCGTCCTTGCCGCGGTACAGGATCACGTTCGACGCCGCCCACGGCAGGACGATGTGCGTTTGATTCCCCGGCCCCAGGATGAGGTTGTCCGCCATCAAGAGCACGCCGTCCACGGCCAGCGGCAGCCGGTGGCCGCTGACCAGCTCCAGCCGGGCCGACGGGCTGATCGGGACGGGCTGCTTGAACAGGAACTGGCACGACGCGCCGAGCGTCACCCGGTCGCCGCACTTCAGCACGGACCGCTCGTTCGCCGCCCCGTTGACGTGCAGCCCGCGGGACGACTCGACCACGTACCCCTCGCCGTCGCGGGCCAGCTCCGCGTGCATCCGGGACACGTCGGCGAACAACGGCACGTCGATCGGCGCGTCGGCCGTCGCCTGCCCGAACGTCACCCGGTTCGCCAGGCACACGAGGTAGCCGCCGACGCCGTCGATCCAGAGCAGGAACCGCTTCGGCATCCCCACCGGGCCGGACGCGCTGCCGTTGGACGACAGCGGCGCGAACGCTCGGACGGACGGCTGCGGCTCCGACGGCACGTCCTCGGACGGGTGGTAGCTGGCGGTGGCCGGCTTCAGCGACTCCCACGCCCGGAGCTGGATCGTGCGGGCCTCGCGGTGGTTCGGGGCGACGGCCGTGACCTCCGCCGCCCACTTCGCGGCGTCCGCCCACGTGTGCGCGTCGGCCGCCTCCGACAGGTGCGCGACGGCCGTGCGGAACCGCTCGTGCCGGTGGTCGAGTTGTTGAATGAAGGCGTCGAGGCCGGTGGCCGGAGACATGACGAGGCGGGAGCGGAGCCGTTCGAGCGTGGACTTCGCCAACAGGAAATCGCCGCGGTCGGCCATCTCGGCGGCCATCACCCAGTCCTGGGCGATGCCCTCCATCGCGTCCAGGTCCGGCCGCTGCGTGTGGCGGTCCCGCAACCGACCGACGACGGCGAGGACGTGCATCGGCCGCCCGGCCTCCAGGGCGGCGGCGCACTCGGCGACGCCTATGCGGGTGAGCGCGGTGCGGAGGGTGGACACCCGCGAGTCGCCGGTGTTGAGCGCCTCGGCGGCGAGCAGGTCCTTCCAGGCGGCCTCCGGGTTGTCGGCGCGGAGGGCCTTCTCCCCGCGGGCGACGTAGGCGGCGGCCACGTCCCGGAGCAGCCGCCCGGCCTTGCGGTAACCCTCGGCGGCGAGCGGCGCGAGTTGCCGGTGCGCGTCCTCGGGCCGGCCGTTGCGGATGGCGTCCTTCGCTTGCCGGAACGTCAGCCACGGGGACAGGTGCATGGGCCGCACGCGGGGAATCGGAGGACGAGAGGGAGCGTGGGGATTATACCCGCGCGACGTGAGAAGGGCTGCGCCGGACGATCGCCGTGGAACCCGGAGCGGGAGCGACGGGGTGTCGGGTCGCGCCCGACACCCCGTCGCT